>Ga0210384_10003441_pt1 | contig 18321 bp, 15 predicted proteins | sample IncBWH2MmetaG_FD_160574 | JGI IMG/M metagenome (GOLD analysis project Ga0210384, IMG submission 160574) | Forest soil microbial communities from Barre Woods Harvard Forest LTER site, Petersham, Massachusetts, United States - Inc-BW-H-2-M | ecosystem: Environmental > Terrestrial > Soil >...
TTCGCTGAGGGGACTCCTGATCGGGCGGGCGAGGGGGTACGGCGACGACGAGAAGCGCCAGCTCGACGAGGCGGTGCGCTCCGTCGTGGCCGACGAGTTCGGTCGGCCCGACCTGCCCATCGTCACCAACCTCGACTTCGGGCACACCGACCCGCAGTTCCCGCTGCCGCTCGGAGTGCGGTGCCTCATCGATCCGCGGCACCGCTCCCTTCGCCTGACGGAAGCCGCGGTCGAGTGACCGCCTTCCCTGGGTCCTGCGGCCTTTCACTCGCTATCGCAAGCCGACGACCCGACCGTCCTCGGTGAGGTCGATCGATTCCGCAAGGGGCTTCGCCGGCAGCCCCGGCATCGTATTGATCGTCCCGAGCCGCAGCACCCAGAACCCCGCTCCGGCGCTCCACTCGACTCGGTCGACCCGGACCCGGAATCCCCGCGGCCGTCCGAAGCGGGTGGGGTCGTCGCTCAGGGAGAGCGGTGTCTTCGCCATGCAGACGGGCGCCGACGGGTCCCCGTGCGGGGAGAGGGTGGCGAGGTCGCCTAGCGCCTGCGGGGTGAAGTCGACCCCCTCCGCCCCATAAAGGGTGGTCGCGATCCGCTCCGCCTTCCGTTCGGTCGGGTCGGTCGGAGAGTAGATCGGTCGGGCGTTGGAAGGAGACGATGAGGCGGTGACGACGGCGCGGGCCAAGCTTTCCGCGCCGCTCCCTCCGTCCCGAAATCCGTACGTCTCCGACCAGGATGCTCCGCGGGCGTCGAGGAACCGCGTGAGGATCCCGACCTCCTCGTCGGCATCGTCCGGGAATCGATTGATGGCGACTACGGCATTGACGCCCAGTGCCGAGAGGTTGGCGAGGTGCTGCTCGAGGTTCGGCAGCCCGTTCCGCACCGCCTCCGGGTCCGGTCGCGACAGGGCCTCCCGCGACGCTCCCCCGTGGTGGCGCAGCGCCCGGATGCTCGCGACCAGCACCGCGACGTCCGGCTGGAAACCGCACACGGGCCCGACGAGGTCCACGAATTTCTCGGCTCCGAGCTCGCTCGAGAACCCCGCCTCGACCACGCTGAATTCGGCGGTCGCCCGGCCGAGCTCGATGGCGAGACGGCTCGCCGTCCCGTGGGCGATGTTCGCGAACGGACCGCCGTGGACGAGCGCCGGACCGCCCTCCGAGGTCGTGACCAGGTTCGGCTCGAGAGCGTGGCGCAGAAGAACGGCCATCGAGCCATCGGCGCCCACCTGCCGCGCCGTGACCGGCTCCCCGTGCGTGTCGAGCGCCACCCAGATGCGTCCGAGACGCGCTTTGAGATCGACGTAGTCTCGGGCCAGGCCGAGGACCGCCGTCACCTCGGAAGCGGCGGTGATCACGAATCTCGACCGGCGGGCGGGGGCCTCGGAGGCTTTTCCGGCGTTGACCAAGATCGACCGGAGCGATCGGTCCTCCACGTCCAACGCCCGCGGCCAGAGGATCCGTTCGGGGTCGACTCCCCTCGCGTTCCCGTGAAAAATGTGGTTGTCGACCAGGGCCGAGAGCAGCCCGTGGGCATTCCCGACGGCGTCCAGGTCCCCGGTGAGACCGAGGTTGATCGTGGCGTACGGCTCGACGGTCGCGCGACCCCCGCCGGCGGCACCGCCTTTTACCCCGAACACGGGACCGAGCGACGGCTGGCGGAGGATCGCCACGCTCCGACGGCCGAGCCGGCGCAGTCCCATTGCGAGGCTGATGGCGACGACCGTCTTCCCCTCCCCGAACGGGGTCGGGGTCATGGCCGTGACCAGGACGAGTTTTCCTCGGGCGGGGCTGGTGTCCGTTCTCGCCCTCACGACGGAGACCGGAACCTTGAGCACGCCCGCGACGTTCGTCGTGACCTCCGCCGGTCCTAGGCCCAGCTCAGCGGCCGCGTCCTGAGGGGAAGAATCGGCCATGGAGCGAGGCGGAACACGGGCGCGACCTTGAAGTCGATGGGGTCGCAGGAGTCCGGGGCGGACCTTTCCATCCGCTCTTGACCGGCTCCACTCCCGGGCCGCTTCGACGCGTTGGCCGGCCCGCGCCCGCCGGAAAGCGCCTACTTTCGCGTCCGCCGCGGGGCCGGCTTCGCCACTCCGAGATGCTTCAGGAGTCGGAGGTAGTCCCCCCTGGGGACCCACGGCACCTCGAGATAACGCCGAAGGTACGAATCCGGAACGGAAAGCCGGCGCGCCTCGACGACGGAGTAGGCGTACGCTTCGATCTCCGTCGGACGATCCACATACCGGACCCTTCGACCCGGCCAGAGCTCGCGACCCTGCTTCCGTTGCAGGATGTGGAGGAACTCGTGGATGATGTCAAGATAGACGTCGATCGCCGGACTGTTGGCGAGATGACTCCGGGCCACGACCACCTCGTCGTCGGCGCTCTCGACCATCTGGAACCCGGCGGCCCGCACCTCCGGCGGGGTCTTGCGCGGGGCGATGTACATCCACCCCGGGCCGCCGGTCACGTGCGCCCAGCTCGCGCGAGCGATCCCGAGTATCGCCTGGTCGTCCCCGGGGTACTTCTGGAAGGGTACGGTCTGTTCCAATCCCGGGAACACGTCGAGCAACGGGTACCGACCCGGTCGGGTCGCGCGTTCCGGCCGGAACTCTTCCGGAACGCGATGGATTTCTGCCCGCCGAGGAGATCGAACGTGAGGGCTCCGCGGGCGAGCCGCTCCTCGTCGTGTCTTAGTGGGACTCATCTGCGGACCACCGCCCACCCGCCCAATGCGGCTTCGTTCCGACGAGGGATCGATATCGAGGTGGCGTCGGAGAGGACAGGGGCGCCACCCAGTACGGCGATCGTCCGTTTCCCGCCGATCTCCCCCATCGACGCTCGGTTGGGATTGGCGGGCGTCCAGTTCGGCCATCCGAACGGTATCTCCATCTCGGCGAATCCGTCCTCGAGGGAATCGATTTGCGTCGCCATGGGCGGTTCAGCGAGCGTATCCGCTGTGTCGTAAAGAGCTACCCGAGATCCAATCGGTTCCGGGTCCCTGAACCAGGTTACGCGCCACGGCATCTGCCCGGGACGACCGGTTCACGATCCGCTTCCGACGTGCCCCGATGCTGTTGAGGAGGGCGAGCGTCGGGCCGACCTCGCCACCGTCGGGTTCGGTACCACTGCGTGCCTCCGGTGCGCCGCCGAGCGAGTGGCGATGTCCTCGCATTCGCCCTCATGGCACCGGGTGGCCTTGGGTGAAGACCGCGGCGGAGCGCGGGTCTATCGACCGCGCAGCGGTCGACGGACGGCTCCAGTGGTCCGGGGCGTCCAGCCATGCCGCTCCATGCGGACCCGTCCCTCAACGAATGTCACGCCTTCGATCCGGAGCAAGCGGCGTTGCCCTTCTCCGTCTATCCCTAGGAGGGCGATGCGTCCTCCCGCCGCTACCACCCGGTGCCAGGGGAGCTCCCGGGCACGCTGAAGGGCCCAGACCGTGAGGCGGGCACCGCGAGGGAATCCGGCAGCCGAGGCGACCTGTCCGTAGGTGATCACCCGCCCCGGAGGGACCTGGGCGATCACCTGCCGTAGGCGAGCGAGCGTGTTGGCCGAACCAGACCGCGTTTGGCTGGGGTTCCGTGGCCTCCGACCGATGCCCGCCCGGCCGTCGCTCCCGGGCGGCCCGAGAGGGCCATCCGTATCACCCAGCGCCGAGACCCCGCCGCGGGTTCCGAGAGGATTCCGACCGCCGCTGGAGAGGTTCGGCCCGGAGGCTCCGGTCGCCCTATCGGAGGCGCGCTCCAAGGCGGCGCTCCGGCCCGCCTCGGGCCCCGCGACGGGGATCCCGCTCCCGGTGTGGCGTGCCCTCACCCCTTCGGCAGATCGGGTGGGATCCGGCCCCGCCCTCCATCCGTTCGCGGCGTCCGCGCGCGCCGACCGCTTCATGCCGGGTGGGGTTCGAACGCGGGATCGATTGATCGAAGCTTTGCCGCGAATCGCATTCGGAACGGCTCATCGAGTACGGGCAGATACCTTCGTTGGAGCGCCAAGGGGAGGGTGAAGAAGTTTCCCCGAATGATCCTGCGACAGTCCTCCGCTCCGCAGTGGCATGGCACGGGTCCGACCCACTCCTCCCAGATGTTGAGCGCATAGTCCCAGGTGAGTTCGTCTCCGATCCGCATGTTCTTCAGCGCCCGGCACCGCCGGACACCGCTGGTCATGTCGGTCAGCACGTAGGAATTGGGCTCGCAGGAATGGTTGATGAAACGCTCGGGCGACTTCATCCAAGTGGTCTTCACTTTTCCTTCGACGTCAATGTACACATCGATGAATATCTCCTCCTCCGGGGTCAGTTTGCGCCGGTCGCGCACGGGGTCCGAATCGTCGATCGCAAGGAGGATGTCTCCCTTGGAGAAGGGCTTCTTGGCGAACACCCCTTGGCGGTGAATCGTGGACCTACGAACTGAACAATCCGCTGACTTGCGCTTCGACTCACGCTCGAACATCCATCGCTCCAGACTCTGCTATCCGTCGGGTTGGCGTCCACCGCTGGTATCGGCCTCTCCCGTCTGGCCGCCCCGGACCGCGCAGGGTCGGGTTGCCCACTTTGTGACCCATCGTCGTGACCCCGGACCTGACCCCTCGACCTTCACATCGCCTCTACATCACCGAAGGAGAAATACAGCCACCGGGGGCTCCGAACTAACGGTTCGGGGCCCACGCAGCATAGGGGCAGAGGGCGACGCGCTTGCTCATCCAGGCGATTTTCCAACTCCTCGAGGGAGATTCGAGGGGAGCCGCGCCCCAAGGGGGAGCGACCATCGGCCACGTCCTCACGCGCAGGGGATCGCGAGGGGGGTGAAGACCGCACGCAGGAGCTTATCGCTCCGTTCGGCTCTCAGGCAGGGGTGCGGACAGCGCACTATCGATGAAGGTCGACGCAACGATGGATGAGGCAAGGGGCCTCTTCGACAGTCCGACCCATCGGCATAATCTCGGGGGGGGTTCTCTCTGGACACGGATGCTACCGGTTCTGTCAGTGCTCTCCGTAGTTTGTCTGCTCGGTACGCCTGCAATTGGCGCCCCGGGGTTCAAGAAGTTCCGCGCCCCGCTTAGCGGAACTGTCTACGCGGCTAGGATTCGAGAACATCGTCGGGTACGGGACGAGAGGGGTGGTAGCATGAGAAAGGAACGACCAAGGGACAAGCAAAGAAACCGTTTGAGGAGGACAGCTCTGCTCGTTTTCGCAATCACCGCTTGTCTGACCCTTGTCCCAGTTGTTCCGGCGGCCTCTCAATCGACTTCCTCGAGGGTGATTACCGCCCCTTATTCGGGGAGCGCAACTTCCATCATCACCCGAGGTATCACCGCATGTGGGACCGCGAAATTCGTCCACCCGGCGACTTTCAATCTTCGCACGGGGATTGGCGGGTGGGCGGATTCGGCGACCGGCAAGACGTGCGGGAAGTATTGGGGCGGTTCCCAAGGGGAAGGCTGGGCCGAAGCCCAGTTCCTCTTGACGATCAACATCCCAGCCAAGAAGGCTCTCTTGGCCCCGACGATGATTGTGGCCGCATGGGCTTTCGGGCTCAACGGGTCGACGACCTTGGTTAGTGGAGCCTGCTCGCCAAGCTTCTCTGCGTCTTCGTCGGGTTGCACGACTTTCGCTCAAATCTACATCCTCGCTTCGGCGCAGATATACGACGTGTCCAACGGGAGTCTGACTAATTCGAGTAACTCGTGGGCGGGTTTCTATAATGGCACGGACTACTTGAAATTGTGTAACTATGGCTCGTGCATTGGTGGATTGATAGGAACGCCTGGGAACTTCTCCTACTCCGTATCGCCGAGTTGGTTTTTCAACGTAAGCGGCATGAAAGCCACTCACCACTACCAGCTCATGATAAGCATATTCGGCTCTACGTCCGCTGGTACCTCTGTGGTTTCGGCCGGGTTGACGGGGGCCGCCGCATCCGCCTCCGCGGACTTTTACTCATTCGGAGATGGTGCGCATCTCTCGTCGATTACTGAAACGTAGCGCATTCCGCAGCGCGGTTCAGCCTTGGTGTGTCGGATAGCCTTTGGCCCCTAGCCGGTTGTTCCGGACCCTTCAAGTCGGGTTCCTGCCGCCTAGCCACCGAGGGGGACGACGGGAGCTAGCCCAATTCGCGGGCTGCTCGCGGTCCTCCATCGACCGCCCGCTCCCCCCAACATTGTCGCGCGGCCCCCTACTAATCCCAGGCGTTTACCTCAGTGACCTTTCCGAGACGACAGGCCCACCTTTATTCACGACGTGGCGTTCATCCCACCGGACCTCGCGCTTCGCGGCGAGGAAAGGGGGAGCGGACGAACGATGCCCGGCATGGGGACAAGGGTGGGGCCCTCAGCCATCCGACCCGTAACCACAGGGATCGTGCTGGCGCTTTGTGTTACCCTGGCTCTCACCCCGCCGGAGGGGGCAACCGGCCAATCGGCACCCTTCGGACCCGCGTCGACGAGCCCATCAACGAGCTCGTTGAGTTGGACCCATCTGATTCCGGCTCATCACCCCCCGCCGATCACCAACCCGGCGGGAGCATACGATCCGAAGGATCAGTCGGTAGTCGTCTACGGCATGGTTCCGTACGCACCCAAGGGGATTGCCGAGACGTGGATCTATCGGTCAGCCACATGGACTCAACTCCGCCTGAATAGCACCCCTCCCCCGCTAGTTGCTACCGAGATGACGTACGACCCTTCGATCGGAGGAATCATCCTCTTCGGTGGGGAGACGTTCCACAACGTGGCCCGGTCATACACATGGGAGTTTGTGAACAGCTCTTGGACCAACCTAACCTCCTCACTCGCTATCGCTCCCCCACCGAGAGTGTATCAGGCTCAGGCGTTCGACGGCGCGCTGCAAGCTGTCGTCGTCTTTGGGGGAGTAGCAGGGCCAAGCTGGACGGAGTTCCACGATACTTGGGAGTTCACGCCCACTGGATGGACGAATGTTACGTCGAGGGTCGGAACAGCCCCGCCCCCGCGAATCGCTGCCGCGATGGCCTATGACCCCGCGGAGACGGAGTTGGTCTTGTTCGGGGGTCTGCCCCAAAGCTCACACTGTACCACTCACCCGTGTGTGGACAAGTACACCTGGGTTCTCCATCAGGGGAAGTGGCATATGCTCAACATCTCGGAACCTGGAGGACGAGCAGGCGAAGGAATGACTTGGGATGCGACGACTTCGAGTGTAATCATGTGGGGTGGAGAAGGTGCCGGGGGCCCTCCGTTCCTGAACGGCACTTGGTCATTCACGAACGACACGTGGACCCATCTGAATCTGAGCGGCCCTCCAGGGTCATGGACCCCGGTGCTGGCCTATGATGGGGTGTTGCGGTCCGTGGTAATGTTCGGAGTCTACGTTTCGACCAACTCGGGGTACTACGACCAAACCTGGAAGCTTGGTTGATCCGCCAGCGGGGGTTGCGTTGGCACCAACTCGAGCCTGAACCCAGCAAAGCATGCGCCCTCCCGGGACGGGCGAAACGGTTGGGTTCCCCCCTTCGACCCGGCCGGAGTTACGGTAACTCCGGATAATCAGGGATTGTGTGCCCGACGGGACGAGGTTGTGGCCGGCGGGCGGGGTGGACCCGGGGATTTTAGCCGCCTACGGCCTAGAACTACCCCTCCGGACGGGTCCAAAGTCACTGGAGGGGCCCGACCTAAGGGTTCGAGATCGCAGCCCCCCTAGCTTCGAAGGCTCAGGGAGCCGGGCGGAGCCTCTTGGCCATCCGCATGTTCGTCGTGTTAAACCCCAATTTTGTGTATAGCGCCAGGGCCTCGGTGTTGTCCGATGCCACGAAAAGTCCCATTCGATCCGCCCCTCGCTCCGTAGCCTCACGTTCCAACTGCTCGAGGACCGCCGTCGCGTACCCGAGGCGACGGTCGGGAGGCTCGATCCAGATCCAATGTACCCAGAACTGGACCTTCCCTCCCTTCGTTTCGACGCTGTACCATGTTTCGCCGACTCGGTGGCCGCTCGCCGCATCCACCACCCTGCAGAATCGGAAGTGAGGCGTCTCTCCACCGTCGGGGAACAGTTGGGCGAACTCGCGCCGGCTTGCTTCACCGGCGTCGCTTGCGGACCATACCCCGCGCTCGACCTGCTCCTGGGTGCGGCGCGCGACCGCGGCCCGGAGGGATGCCTCGAACTCCTCGCGGCCCATCTCCTCCAGCCGGATCACGTCGGCGCGATGGGGTTGGCCTACCTAAGTCGGCTCCCCAAAGGGTTTCCCCGGGAGCGGGACCGGGGCCCCTCGAACGTCAGCCACTGGAGGGATTTGAACCCCCGACCTGCTGATTACGAATCAGCCGCTCTGCCTGCTGAGCTACAGTGGCGCCCGGCGGGGCGGACGGAGCCTTCCGTATAAATGGGGCTCGTTCGCGTGCGCCGCCGACGCCTCGGACACCGCTTCAGACCCGGCCCAGCGCCTGCGTCAGGTCGTGGAGGAGGTCGTCGGCGTCTTCGATCCCCAGCGAGAGGCGGACCAGTCCCGGCGGGATCTCTCTCCGCGCGAGCTCGGCATCGCTCAGGTGGCGGTGAGAGGTCTCTCGCGGGAGGCTCGCGAGGCTCTCGACCCCCCCGAAGCTCGACGCGACGTGGACCAGTCGGAGGTTCCGCAGGAACTTTTCGGCCGCGGCGGGTCCGCCCTTCAGCGCCAGGGAGAGGACCCCTCCTCGCCCGGTCATCTGACGAGAGGCGATCGCTTCGTCGTCCGGCCCAGTCCGGCCGGGATAGTAGACCCGGTCGACGCTCGGATGGGCCCCGAGCTCCTGGGCGATCCGGCGGCCGTTGTCGTTGTGGCGGGCCACGCGGAGCTCGAGCGTCCGAAGGCCGCGCGCCAGCAAGAACCCCGCGAACGGATCGAGGGCCGAGCCCAACGTCGCATGGACCGAGTCGACACGGTCGAGGATTCGGCTCGGGCCGACTAGCGCCCCAGCGACCAGGTCGGAGTGGCCGCCGAGGTACTTCGTCGCGCTGTGGATCACCAGGTCCGCTCCGTGGGCGAGGGGACGTTGGTTGATCGGGGTGGCGAACGTGGAGTCGACGACGAGGAGCGCCCCGACCCGGTCCGCGGCATCGGCCCACGCCCGGATGTCGTGCACCCGCAGTAGTGGGCCGCTGGGGGTCTCGAGCCAGACGACCCGGGTCCGAGCCGTGACCACCTCGCTCGGGTCGAGGCGCGCCGTCTCCGTGACCCACCGGACCTGGACCCCGAACCTGGGTAGCGTCTCCCGAAACAGGTCGAGGGTCCCCCCGTAGAGGTCCTCGAGGGCCACGACCTCGTCGCCGGCCTTGAGAAGCGCGAACAGGGTGGTGCTCGCCGCCCCCATGCCGGACGAGAAGAGGCGCGCCCCCTCCCCGCCCTCGAGACCGCGGACGAGCTCCGCCGCGACTTCCACGGTCGGGTTGTCCATGCGCGTGTACAGATGGACCTCGCCGCTCCCGGCCGCCTCGGAGAAGGCGGCCGGATAATGGTAGGTCGAGGTCTGATAGAGCGGCGGGACGACCGCCCCCGCGTTTCGCTCCGGACGGCGCGCCCCATGCTGCAAGAAGGTGCCGGGCCGGATCCCTTCAGGCATCGGGTCGAACCGTCGCCGGGGCGGGGACTCCGGGTCCGGTCCGTCGGTCAACTGCCGGACCCGGGCGATGCGCCGGCGTCGCTGGTCGAGAGCATTCGGACCCGCTCCGGGCCCCCGATCTCCCGAAGGTAACCGGCCACGGCCGCGGGGACCGCCGAGGTCCAGGAATCGCCCGCGATCATCGCCCGCCGGACCGCGGTCCCCTGGAGGCGATCGCGGTCGATGAGAGTGGGGGCTTCGACCCGGAACCCGTCGGCCTCGAAGAGGACCCGGGTCAGCGGGTTGTTCGTGTACACGAGGTCGAACGGCGGAAGGACCGATCGGAGATGGGCGACCCAGATGGCGTGGCGGTCGATGTCGAACAATGGTACCGGCTCGCACGCGTCGATCTCGGCCTCCTCGAGCGCTCGGGCGATCATCTCGAACCGTTCCCCGGCCGTGAACGGATCGTCGCGGGTGTGCGAGCGCTGCGCGCTGCCGATCCCGAGGATCAGGTGGGCGTCGGGCCGGCGGGCCCGAATCTCCCGGACGACGGCCAGATGGCCCGAATGGAATGGCTGGAACCGACCGACCAGGAGCCCGCGCACGGCGTTGCCCGCCCGCTCCTACTCGGGGCTCAGGTCTTCGACGTCGTCGAGGAACTCGTCGATGTGAGGGCACTGGGCGGTCAGGTACAGTCGGCAGTGGGCGCACCGAGTGTCGTTGAGCCCCGGCCGCAGCGAAGGGTTGAACAGGTAGCATGGCCGCCCGATGAACCGATCCTCCTCGTCGTCGGTCGACATCTCGTGGCCCACGTCCCGCGTGGGCAGCGGATGATGGGCGGGGATCCGCACCGAGCCTCTCACGAACCCGCCGGTCGCGCCGGTGGCGACGGGACCACCACGGCCCCGGGCTCGATCCGGCTGGTGGCGTGCACCATGGCGGCGAGGCGCTCGAGCAGGGTCTCCTTCTGGGTCCCCTGGCTCACGAGCGCGTACTTCAGCACGTCGCGGAGCGTGCGGACCGGGATCACTTCGATCATTCCCCGGTAGCGCGACTCCAGCACCAGGTCGTCCATGTTGTCCTCGGGGATGAGGACCCGGTGGAGTCCGGAGTCCGCCGCCGCCTCGACCTTGGCCGTCACGCCGCCGACGGGGAGCACCTGACCGCGGACGGAGAGCGAACCGGTCATGGCCACGCCTTGGTCGACGGGAACCCCCTCAAGGGCACTGATCACGGCGGTGGCGATCGACACCGACGCGCTGTCGCCCTCGACCCCGTCGGACGTGCCGACGAATTGGATGTGGATGTCGTAGCGGGAGATGTCCTCCCCCGTGTACTTCTTGATCAGCGCCGTGACGTTCTGGACGGCCTCCCGGGCGATCTCGCCGAGCTTGCCCGTCGCGACCACGACCCCCCCGTCGCGGGTCTGGGCCGGGGTCACTTCGGCCACGATCGGGAGGACGATGCCGGAGAACTCCGACATCCCGGATTGCGCGTTGATCGCCGCGAGGCCGTTGACGATGCCGACGGCCGCGCCGCTGGTCGAGAACATGCGGTACTCCTTGCGACGCTCGATGTACCGATCCGCGATCTGCTGCTCGAGCGAGCGGCTGCTCCGCTTCGCCCGGATCACGTGCTCGGCGGTGACGACCCGCGCGCCCTCGGTGTTCGCGATGTCGCCCGCGACGCGGACCAGCCCGCCCAACTCCCGGAGCCGCAGAGTGAGCTGCCCGGAGCGGCCGGAGCGACGCTGCGCCTCCCGGACGATCTCGACGACGGCCCCCATGTCGAAGTGGGAGATCTTCTTGTCCTTCGCGACCTCCTGGGCGACGAACCGGACGATCTTCATCCGGTTCTCGGGCGTGTCGGGCATCGTGGTCTTGACGTACAGTTCGTAGCCGTAGCCCCGGATCCGCGAGCGCAATGCCGGGTGCATCGCCTGGACGCTGTCGATGTTGCCCGCGGCGACGAGGATGAAGTCGGCGGGGACGGGCTCGGTCTTGACCATGGCGCCGGCCGAGCGCTCGGACTGCCCGACGATCGGGAATCGGCGCTCCTGGAGCGCCGTCAGCAGGGAGTGCTGGCTCTCGATCTTGAGGAGGTTGATCTCGTCGACGAACAGGACACCGCCGTTCGCCTTGTGGATCGCTCCGACCTCGACGCGCTCGTGCGGCGGGGTCTCGAGCCCGCCGGACTGGAACGGATCGTGCTTCACATCACCGAGGAGGGCCCCGGCGTGCGCTCCGGTAGCGTCGATGAACGGCGGCCGCTCGTCGGGGGTGTGCGATACGAGGAGCTTGGCGACCCCGGCGCCTCCTTCCGAGCGTCCGCCGGTCAGGCGGATCGCGGCATACAAGAGCACGATCAGCAGGAGCGCGATCAGGATCGCGGTGAGGTCGTGGCTGGGGGTGGCGAGCGCAATGTAGAACGCGAACCCGATGATGGCGATCGCGCCGATGAAGAACAGGATCATCCGCTGCTCCTTGCGCTGGGCCGCCTCGAGCTTCTGCGCGGCGACGATCTCCTTGCCCTTCCCGGCCGGCACGACTCGGATCTTCGGCTCGTTCGGGTCGTCCGTGTTGGGGTAGGCGAGGATGTCCTGGAGCTGCTCCTTCGGCAGGAAATCGACCATCGCTCGGGCCAGCATGCTCTTGCCGGTCCCGGGTTCTCCGATGAGGATCATGTGGCGCTTCTGGGTCGCCGCCTTCTTGGCGACCTCGACCGCGTCGTCCTGGCCGATGACCTGGTCGAGGAGTCGGGGGGGCACCTCGACCTGGGCGGTCGTCTGGTAGGGCAGCGCGGACCCCCAGCTATCGAGCTCCTGGCCCGGATTGGCGTCGCTGCCATCCCCGTTCGCGCTGGACGTAACTGCCCCTCAGGGCCCGACCGCAGGTTCGGCGGTCGGCCTTCGAGAGAAAACAGAGCGGTCCTCCGTATAAAGCATTTAGCGGCGCGGGGGTTCACCAACTACCGCCGACGCCGTCTCAAATCGTACCTCGGGCGGGATTTCGCCGCGGACGACGGCTCTTCCAGCCCGTAGCCCGTATCTACCGCGCCCGTCTCTCCCGCCCCCGTGAGCGCGACCCGCACCCTCGACGGACGACCCGTCGCCGACGCCCTGCTCGCGATCGCCCGTCGCTCCTCCGACTCGGGTACCCGTGGGGGGCTGCGCCGGCCTTCCCTCGTGAGCGTTCACCGCGCCACGACCTCGCCGTTCGCCTTCTACCTGAAGCAACAGGCGCGGAACGCCGAAGGCGCCGGCGTCGCGTTCCGGGAGGAGCCCCTCGCGGCTTCCGCGACCTCCGACACGCTACGCAGGCATCTTTCCGAGCTCGACGCCGATCCGGCCGTCGACGCCGTGCTGCTCGAGCATCCGCTACCGGCCGAGTACGACTTCCGCGGCGCGGTCCGGGCCCTCCGGGCGGAGAAGGACGTCGACGGAGCGTCCACGGAGAACCTGGGACGGCTCGTGCAGGGGATTCCGACCCAGGCCCCCGCCGTCGCCCTGGGGGCGATGGCGCTCCTCCGTCACTACGGGTACGACGTCGCCGGCCGCCGCGTGACCGTGATCGGGCGCTCCGAGACGGTCGGGATGCCGCTCGCCTTGTTGCTCCTCGCGAGGGCGGAGGGCGCGAACGCGACCGTGACCGTCGCCCACTCCCGCAGCGGGGATCTTCATCGTGGCCTCGAGGGGGCGGAGTTCGTGCTGAGCTGCGCGGGCCGGCCCGGGCTCCTGACCCGGGAGATCGTCCCGAAGGGAGCCACCGTGGTCGACATCGGCCTGAGCAGCGTCCCCGATCCGTCCAAGCCCGGGGGGCAGCGGGCGGCGGGGGATGCGGACCTCGCCTCGCTCGATGGGTGGGCCTCGGCGGTGACCCCGACGCCGGGGGGAACCGGTCCGGTCACCGTCGCGCAGCTGATGCTCAACGCGGTCCACGCCTGGGAGTTGCTTCATCCGCCAGGGGGCCCGTGAGCCCCGAAGACCGGCCTCCAACGGGATCCGCCGCGCTCCCGGCGCCCGCACATCCCGAGGGCAAGGAGCCGCTGCGGTGCCGCGACTGCCCGATGTGGTACGGAGCCGAGGACACCGGTTGGGGCCCATGTTCGATCAAGAACCGCCGGGGCGACGAACGGTATCTCACGTTCGGCGGCCACGCCTGCGACGAGGGTTACGTGCCGCCGCCCCCGCCACCACCGGCCGGGAACGCGGCTGAGTTGAGCGGAGCCCGCTCGACCTCGAGGGGATCCGCGGTGGGGTACTCCTCGATCTCCCAGGCGGGGAAGCGGAGCCGGGCCGCGACGCGACGCAGCGGCTCGGCGCCGAGCTCGACGCGGCGGCGCCCGAAGTCGACGCGGTAGTCGTCCGGGCCAACCCCCGCGAGCGAGCCGACCCGGCGCCCGAGTCGGGCGAGGTCGATGGAGGGGCCCGCTTCCACGACCCCGTAGACGACGGTCCCGTCCGCGGTCCGCTCGGCGAACCCGGGCGCGGTGCGCTCCGCTCGCCGGAGCAGCCGTTGCTTCAGCTGCACTCCGTCCTTGAATCTCGAGGAGCAATAGTGCACCGGCACGGTCAGATGCATCTGCCGAACGATCCGCTCCGCGACGGCGCGGCTCCCGCGAACCCCCCAGCCATTGCGAGGGTCGAGCTCGTACGCCCGATCGTGCATCTTGACCTCGTTCGTCTCCGAGAACTCCATCTCGTTGAGGTTCACGAAGTCGACGCCGATCTCCTCGAGCGTCAACAGGAGCCGCCTCAGCTCGGCCTCCTTCTCCGGCAGGACCGGGATCTCAACGCCCCGCCGGATCCCCCAGGACGGGGCCTGCTCGAGGACCGAACGGTAGGCGCCCCCGGCGCCGGAAAGCGGTCCCCATAGGTAGTGCGGGATGTGGAGTCGGAACTCGTCGAGGCCGGAGGCCGCGAGCCGCTGGAGCTTCTCCGGGTTCGGTTCGTGGGTGTAGAGGTGAATGTTGTGGTCCGCGCCGAACTCCTTCTTCAACAGTCGGACGTAGTGGTCGGTGCGGTCGAGGACCCCGAGCGGGTCGCCCCCGGTGATGCCGGTGCCGGCAGCGCCGATCGAGCGGGCCTCTTCAAGGACGTCGTCGTCGCGCTCCACCCGGCGCTCGTTCGCGTAGACGACGTCCTTCTGATTGCGCCGCTCGGAGACGGGGCAGTAGAAGCACCTAAACCGGCACAGTCCCGTGACGAACAGGACCATCTTCTTCCCCTCGGCGCACTGGCGGCAGGCCATCGAGAGCTCCCCCCGATAGCTCGACGCCATCGGGAGCATTCGAAGCGACCCGGCGTCCATCGCCGGCGGCACCACGGGCGGCGGGTATAGCGTTACCGAACTCGGCGCGTCGGCTCCCCGGTATCGGGGCTTCACCAAGTGGGCCCGGGGAAATCGCCGAGGGCTATGCTCAAATCCCCCCCGTAGCTCCCCCGCCTCACTTTCGGGGGCAACGACTCGATGGAGATGCAGCCGGGCCAGATGGCCTACGATCGCGCGAGCACCGTCTTCTCGCCGGATGGACGCCTGTTCCAGGTGGAGTACGCCCTCCAGGCGATCCAGATGGGAGGCACGGCCGTCGCCGTGACCTACAACGCGGGGATCGTCTTCGTCGCCTACCGGAATCTCCCCGTGAGCTCGCTCGCCGAGGCCGGCTCCATCGAGAAGAGCTTCGCGATCGACGCCGGGCTCGGTTGCGTCACCGCCGGGCTCATCGCCGACTCCCGCGTGCTCGTCGAGTTCCTTCGGCTCCAGGCGCAACGCCACCGGATCACCTTCGGGGAGGTCGCCCCCTACCCCCTGCTCGCCCATGCGCTCGGCACCCACCTCCAACAGTTCACCCAGTTCGGCGGCACCCGCCCGTTCGCGGTCTCGCTGCTCCTGGGCGGCTTCACCGGCAGCGTCCCCGGGCTCGTCGAGCTCGACCCGAGCGGGGCCACGATCGGCTGGAAGGCGTACGCCATCGGCCGGAACCGGCGCGCCGTCGCCGACTTCCTCGAAGAGAAGATCGCCGGCGACCGCACGGAGGAGCAGGCGTTCAAGCTCGCGGTCCAGGCCGTGGCCGAGGGGTCCCCGACCCCATTCCCGGCCGAGGCGCTCGACGCGGCGATCCTCGAACCCGAGGCCGAGCTCCGCCGCATCCCCGTGACCGAGGTCGCGAAGCGGGTCCAGGGAATGCCGTTCATCGGCACCCCCGAGCGCGGGCGCAGCTCGAAGTAGATCGGCCAGCCGCCTACCGGGCGCGACCGGTCGGCGTCGTCGGTACGCTGTCGACCTCTTCCTTGAGGCGGATCCGCCGACGGGTCCGATGGTACGTGACCGCGAACCGGTGCGCCTCGTCGCGCACGGCACGGAGCAACAGCATCGCCGGGGCGTTCGGGTTCGGGCGCAGCGGCTCGGTCCGGTCCTCGACGTAGACCTCCTCCTCGCGCTTGGCGAGCCCGATCGCGAAGATCCGGTCGGCCAAGTGGAGCTCCTCGAGGGCGCCCTGCGCCGCCGACAACTGGCCGCGGCCGCCGTCGATGAGCAACAGGTCCGGCAGCGGCTCCGCCTCCGCGACCTGCCGGGCGTAGCGGCGCCGGACCACCTCGGCGACCATGGCGAAGTCGTTGGTCCCCTCGACGCCCCGGATCCGGAAGCGCCGGTACTCCGACTTCGCCGGGCTTCCCCCCTGGAAGACGACCACCGATCCGACCGCCTCGTACCCCTGGAAGATCGAGATGTCGATGCCTTCGATCCGGTTGGGGATCGTCGGCGCCACGAGCAGGCTCTGCAGGGCGAGCAGGACCTCGCGCGGGGGTTTTCGGACGACGACCTGGTCGACGTGGGATCGCGCGAGTCGTTCGGCGAGGTTCGCCTGCGAGGCGAGCCGGCCGGTGGGGCGGAACCGCACCTCCACTCCCCGCTCCCCCTCGAGCCAGTCGACCGTCTCGTCGACCCCGGTCGGCCTCGGGCCGGCGATGTAGACCCGACCGGGGAGCTCGAGCGCGCTCCCGTAGTACTGCGTGAGGAAATGGCGGAGGACCTCGCCCGGCTCCGGCGGGTCGTCGGCCGGGAACGCCAATAGGTGCGGCTCGGTCCGCTGGACCTCGCCCTGGTCGAGCTTCAACAGGCCGACGGCCACCCGCAACGTCGCGGGGTCGTTCGGGAACGCGACGGCGATCACGTCGGCCCGACCCTCGCCCGGTCCGACGACGTTCTGACGCTGGGTGAGGGCGGAGAGCCCGGCGATGGCGTCGCGGAGCAGCGCGGCCCGCTCGAACTCCTGGCGGACGGCCGCCCCGCGCATCTCGGCCTCGAGGGAGGGCCGCAACGTCGCGCCGTGGCCCCGCAGCACCAAGAGCGCCCGGTCGACCTGCGATCGGTAGGCGTCGTCGGAGACGGCGTGGATGCACGGCGCCGTGCACGTCTTCAGGTGGTAGTACAGGCACGCCTTCTTCGGCAATCGCACGCACCGCCGGATCTGGAACGTCTCGGCGAGCAGGTTGGCGACGCTGCGCGCCTCCCGGGCGCTGGTGTAGGGACCGAACAGGACGCTTCCGCTCCCCTTCTTCGGCCGCCGGACGAACAGGATCCGCGGGTACTGCTCGCCGAGGGTGACGGCGAGGTACGGGTAGCTGCGGTCGTCCTTGAGCAGCGTGTTGTACGGCGGCTGGTACTGCTTGATCAGCGTCGCCTCGAGCAGGAGCGCTTCCCGCTCCGTCGAGGTCGGGACGAACTCCACCGACGAGCTCTGGGCGAGGATGGTGCCGTCCTTCTCGACCCGGACGTGCAGGTGATCGAGGACGCGCCGCCTCAGGCTCCGAGATTTCCCGACGTAGACGACCTCGCCTCCCCGGGAGCGGAACAGGTAGACTCCTGGGGCGTTCGGCCCGGGGCGGTATCCCTCGCCGGTCGCGCTGAGCAGTTGGCTCGCTGGCACGAACGCGGGGAGGCCGGGCCCGGAGTCCTTCATCGACCGACGACCGGCCGAGGGGCGGCCGGCGGGGCCAGGAGCGGCGCGAGGAACCGGCCGGTATGCGAGCGTGGAGAGCGGGCCACTTCCTCCGGGGTGCCGGCGGCGACCACGTGCCCGCCGGCGTCCCCGCCCTCGGGACCGAGGTCGACCAGCCAGTCGGCGGACTTCAGGACGTCCAGGTGGTGCTCGATGACGACGACGGTATTGCCGCTCTCCCGCAGGCGGAACAGCACCTCGAGGAGCCGGTCGACGTCCTGGAAGTGGAGCCCGGTCGTCGGCTCGTCCAGGAGATAGAGCGTGCGCCCCGTCTGGGTCTTCGACAGTTCGAAGGCGATCTTGATCCGTTGGGCCTCGCCGCCCGAGAGCGTCGTCGCGCTCTGCCCCAGCGAGATGTAGCCCAATCCGACGTCGAACAGGAGCTGCAACCGGCTCTGGATGCGTCGGTGGTTCTGGAAGAAGCCGAGCGCCGTTTCGACGGTCATCGCGAGGACGTCGGCGATATGTTTGCCCTTGAACGTCACCTGGAGCGTCTCGGCGTTGAACCGCTTCCCGTGGCACTCCTCGCAGGCGACGTAGACGTCGGGGAGGAAGTGCATCTCGTAGCGGATGACGCCGTCCCCCTCGCACGCCTCGCAACGCCCGCCGGCGACGTTGAAGCTGAACCGGCCCGGTCCGAAGCCGCGGGCCTTCGACTCCGGAAGGCTCGCGAACAGCTCGCGGATCGGGGTCATCAAGCCGGTGTAGGTCGCCGGATTGCTTCGAGGCGTCCGGCCGATCGGGGACTGGTCGATGAACAGGACCCGGTCGA
>Ga0210384_10003442_pt1 | contig 18307 bp, 23 predicted proteins | sample IncBWH2MmetaG_FD_160574 | JGI IMG/M metagenome (GOLD analysis project Ga0210384, IMG submission 160574) | Forest soil microbial communities from Barre Woods Harvard Forest LTER site, Petersham, Massachusetts, United States - Inc-BW-H-2-M | ecosystem: Environmental > Terrestrial > Soil >...
CAGGCACAGCTGCCACTCGAGCGGATCCACGGCGAGCGCCTCGCCGGTCTCGGGACAGCCGATCAGATAGTGAAAATTACGCCAGGAGTTACCCGACCAGATGCGCTCCGTGAGCATGGAACATCCCTTTTTGATGTCGCGTCCTGGCAACGTACCCTGAACCTCAGGCGCGCGCCATAATGCCGCATGACTCACACGTTTCTGTTCGAGCCGGCGGTGTGGGCCTCCACGGGGACGCTGTGGCGCGCCGATGGCGAGCCGCTCGAGACCGTCGGCAGGACCGAGATCGCGCATCGTCCGGAATGCTGGCTGCAGTCCGGCACGCTGAAGGTGCTCGGCGCGCCGCCGACGGAGTTCGTGCACGGCTACATGATCGAGCGGCCCGTGGCGGCCGGCGCCACCCTGAAGTGGACCTTCGAGAGCGCCATGTTCGGCACGCTGCTCGGGCGCTACGCGGTCATCGGGCCGTCCATCGTGTCGGTGTACGGCTGCGAGGCTTCCGGCTACCACGGTGCGGAGCACCTGGGCCAGCTGGACGCCAACCACTACCGCGCGGCCGGCATGTTGTTGCTGAAGGATGCGGTCATCTACACCTGGCAGTCCGTCCTCGAGCGGCAGCGGTGAAGCACGCCGCGCTCGAGGTGCGCCGCGGCGGCGAGCGCGGTTACTTCGACCACGGCTGGCTGAAGACTTACCACACGTTCTCGTTCGCTGATTACCAGGATCCGGCGTGGATGGAGTTCGGCCCGCTGCGCGTCATCAACGACGACCGCGTCGCCCCCGGCGAGGGCTTCGGCAAGCACGGGCATCGCGATATGGAGATCCTCACCTACATCCTCGCCGGGGAGCTGCAGCACCGCGACTCGATGGGCAACGGCTCGATCATTCGTGCCGGCGACGTGCAGCGCATGAGCGCCGGGACCGGCGTGACCCACAGCGAGTTCAATCCGTCCGCGGAAGCTGCCGTGCACCTGCTGCAGATCTGGATTACCCCCGAAGCCTTGCGGCTGCCGCCGGGTTACGAGCAGAAGCACTTCAGCGCCGCCGACAAGCGCGGCCGCCTGCGGCTCATTGCCTCGCGCGACGGGGCTGACGGCTCGGTCAGCGTGCGCCAGGACGTGCGGGTCTTCGCAGGGCTCTTCGACGGCGCGGAAAGCGCCAGCTACGAGCTCGCGGGCGGCCGGCGCGCCTGGCTGCAGATGGCGCGCGGCGAGCTGTCGGTGGGGGAGACCCGTCTGCAGGCGGGCGACGGCGCCCGCACCGCAGGTGCGGCGCAGCTTAGCGTGCACGACGGCGCGGACGCCGAAGTGCTGCTGTTTGACCTGCCGTAGCTAGCCTGCCCGCAGCAGCGGCAGGTAGTGATCCACCAGCAGCGCCGCGAACAGCCACATCAGATAGCGGACCGAGAAGCGGAACACCCGCATCGGCAGTTCTTCGCGCGCGGTGATCTTCAGCGCCAGCGCGTAGTAGATGAAGCCGGCGTTGAGCGCCAGCGCCACGGCCAGGTACAGAAGTCCGCTCATGTGCGTCAGGAACGGCATGAGCGTGACCAGCGTGAGCAGCACCGTGTACAGGAGCACCTGCAGGCGCGTGTGCTCAACGCCGTGCGTCACCGGCAGCATGGGAATGCCGGCGCGTGCGTAGTCCTCGCGGCGCGCGATCGCCAGCGCCCAGAAATGCGGCGGCGTCCACACGAAAATGATGAGGAACAGCAGCAACGCGTTCGGCTCGACGCTGTTGGTGACCGCCGCCCACCCCAGCACCGGCGGCGCCGCGCCCGCCGCCCCGCCGATGACGATGTTCTGCGAGGTCGCGCGCTTCAGCCACAGCGTGTAGACGACCGCGTAACCGATCAGCGACGCGAAGGTGAGCACCGCGGTGAGGAGGTTCACCAGGAAGGCGAGGATCGCCATGGCGCTCATGCCGAGCACTGCCGCGAACATGAGCGCCTGGCCTTCCGTGAGGCTGCCGCTCGGCAGCGGCCGCGCCCGGGTGCGCGTCATCTGCGCGTCAATGCGGCGGTCGAGCACGTGGTTGATGGTGGCAGCGCTCGCCGCGGCGAGCGCGATGCCGAGGTTGCCCCACACAAGTGCCGGCAGTGGCGGCACCCCGGGGCTGGCGAGCAGCGTGCCAACGACCGCCGTGAAGGTGATGAGCGCGACGACCTTCGGTTTGGTGAGCTCCAGGTAACGCCGCCAGGGGGCAGGCGCGGCCGGTGCATAATGCGGTGTCGTCGCCACGGGGGGCGCAGCCTAGCAGATCGATCGGAGCGCGCTCATGAGCTTTCCCGCCGACATCTTCACCGAACAGGACGCCGATCCGGACACGCTCGCGAACCTGGGGCCGCTGCGGCGCCTCGCCGGCATCTGGGAGAGCCGCGCGGGGGTCGACATCAATCCCAAGCCGCAAGGTCAAGAGCGGCGCGACTACAGCGAGCGCATCGAGCTGCAGCCGATCGACGCCCAGTCGAACGGGCCGCAGCTCTTCTACGGGCTGCGCTATCACACCCGCATCCTCGCCGCCGACGAAGACGCGACCTTTCATGACCAGACCGGCTACTGGCTGTGGGAGCCTGCGACGGGACTCGTGATGCAGACGCTGTCGATCCCGCGCGGCCAGGTGGCGATCGCCGCCGGCCAGGCGACGCCCGATGCACCCAAGCTCGTGCTCACGGCGCGGCGCGGCGATAGCGGCTACGGCATTTGCTCGACCGCCTTCCTCGAGTACGCCTTTCGCACCGACTCGTACCGCATCGAGGTCCTGTTCAATCCCGACGGCAGCTGGAGCTATGTGCTCGACACCATGCTCATGGTGCACGGGCGCGCGGAGCCCTTCGTGCACCGCGACCGTAACACGCTCGTCAAGGTGGCCGAGCCGACCCCGAACCCGCTCGCGCTGCTGCGCAAGGCGTCCGCGAAGAACGGCTAGGCTGGCGCCGGCGTGGCCAGCTTCATTGGGACTCGAGCAGTCCTGGCAAGTCCCGCAGCATGCCCTCGCGCGCGCGCTTGGTGACACTCTCAGGCTGCGGTTCGTCATCCTGGATGCAGCGCGCAAACGCGAACACGCGCTCGCCCTTTGACGCCCAGCCCACGAACCAGCCGATCTGCCGCGTGTGATCGACGGTACCGTCCGCGTTGACCCGCGCACCGTTGCCGCTCTTGCCGTGCACCTCCCAGCCGCCCGGCAATTCCCCGACAGCGGTGATGCGGCTCGTCAGCTCGTAAGCGCGGGCGCTGACGGGTAACTGCCGCGTGACCAGCCTGTACAGGAACTGCAGCTGCTCGAGCGGCGAGATCTTCAGCGAGGAGCTCAGCCAGGAGTGCGTGAGGCCGTCGTGCTTCGCCGGGTCGCCGGACACATCCGCGTTGCCGTAGTGGAAGGCCTCGACGTAGTGACGGAAGCGTTCCTCCCCCAGCCACTCGGTGAGCTGCTGGGAATACCAGACCACGGAGTTCCTGATCCAGGTGGTGGGGTCGGTCGTGGCTTTCCAGGACGGGATGTAGTCGAGGTAGCCTTCGTGAAACGGCAGCGCCGGCAGATGCTCGTCGGTGAGGTACCCGGAGTCATAGCCCATGAGGCTGAGCGCGATCTTGAACGTCGAAGCCGGCGTGACGCGCTCTGCGCAGCTGCCCTCCTGGCGCAGCAGCCTGCCGGTTGCCGCGTCCGACAAGGCGGTGCACATGGTCGTGGCGTTCGCAATGGGGACAGCCAGGGCACCCGCCACGGCCAGGAGCAGCCGCTGCAATGTAGCCAGGCGCCGCGTGCGCGACTTTCCGCTGCTAGCGCGCACTGAGTGAGCGCAGCAGCGCGAGCGTCGCGAGCAGCAGCAACGCGGCACCCGCGGTGTGCAGGGTGGCCAGCCACAGCGGCAAGGCCTTCAGCACCATCGATGCGCCGATAGCGAGCTGCAGCGCGAGCGCTGCCAGCAGCGCCCAGGCGCGCGGCCGCAGCTTTGAAAGCCCGCGCTGCCGCAGCACAAACACCGCGGCGAAGGCGAGCGCCACGCTCGCCACAAGCGCCCCGAAGCGATGCGTGAGATGGATGGCGACGCGTGCCGGGTTGTCGAGCACACCACCCTCGTAGTCGATGTTGAGTCCGCGCCACAGCACGAACGCATTGCGGTAGTCGCCATGCGGCCACCAGGCGTGCTGACAGGTCGGCAGGTCCGGGCAGGCGAGCGCGGCATAGTTGCTGCTGGTCCAGCCGCCCAGCGCGATCTGCACCGTGAGCGCGAGGAGGCCGATGCTGGCGAGCTGGCGGGCGCTGTTGATCGGCGAGGCGCCCCCGCCCTGCACCGCGCGCCCGGCGCTGCGCAGCGAGGCATCGCCCCAGGAGCTCAGGGGCAGCGACAGCGTCAGCCACCACAGCAGGCCGAGCGTGGTCATGCCGAACAGCAGGTGCAGCGTCACGATCAGCGGCTTCAGCTGCCAGGTGACGGTGAGCATCCCGAGGATGCCCTGCACGATCACCGTGGCGAACAGCGCCAGCGCAAACACGATGCTCACCAGACGTGTGCGGCGGGCGCTGATGGCGAGCGCGGTAATCGCGAGGATCACGAGCCCGAGTGCGCCGGCGGCGTAGCGATGGAGCATTTCGCGCCACGCCTTGCCGGGCTCCAGCGGGCGGGCGGCGTAGACGGCGTCGGTCGCGGCGGCGTGCTCGGCGCCGCCTGGGGTGAGGTGCCCGTAGCAGCCGGGCCAGTCGGGACAGCCGAGGCCGGCGGCGCTCAGGCGCACGTAGGCCCCCAGCACTACCACCGCGAAGCACAGCACGACGCCGCCAATGCCTAAGCGGCGCAGCCAGCGGGCAACAGAGTTAGCGGCCATTCGATTTTGGCCCATCAACCAATGTGCGACAGCCGCAGTAGTTTCTTCAGGTCCTCGAGCAGACCATGCGGATTCTGCCGCGCATCGTAGCTCATCATGAGGTTGCCGAGCGGATCGACGATGTAGAGGGTGTGGGCACGCGCCGCTTGCGGGAACTCGCGCACCACCGCGGCCACGGCCGTGTCGGCGGCATCGAGCACCCTGAGCCCCGGGTGTTGGCTGCCGAGAAAGTCCCGTGCGCAACAGTTGGCGGTGGCGAGGAACACGCGCGCCACCCGCGTCATGTCGTTGTTGAGCCCGAGACGCGTCTGGCGCATCACCATGAGCGCCTGCCGGCACTCGGCAGTACAGGCGCCGTCACCGAGGTAGACGAGCGACCAGTGCCCGCGAAACACGCCCTCCAGGGCCAAGGTGCGCGCGGGCGTGATCAGCACACCGTGGTTGACGCGTCCCGGCGGGCGCCAGGAGGTCGCGTAGTAGGCAAAAAACGCCACGGCGAGTGGCAGGATGAACAGCCCTGCCAGTGCGCCGAGGGTGCGCAGGTTCCTGGCGCGCAGTGCGCGGTCGCGGCGCTCGCCCTCGGGCGTATTCACGCCTGGCGCCGCCTGCGGCTCATGATCGCCCACACGATGAGGGTGAGGGTGGCGAAGCACCACCACTGGATGGCGTAGGAGAAATTCCGCAGCGGCGAAATGCCGGGGGGCTGCCAGTCGCGCGCGTAGCCTTGCGGCGCCTGGGCGTCGAGCAGCAGGATGCGCGCCTCGAGCGGCTCTCCCAGGGCACTCGCGAGCTGCGCGGTGCTCGGGTAGCTCGTGACCTTGGGCCAGGGATCGGTGGCCGCGGGCGCCGCTCTGCCTGCGGCAAGTCCCGCGCTCGGCAGGTTGGCCGTGCGCCCGGTGAGCGTGAGCGCCGCGCCGCCCGCGACCGCGACGTCCGGGAGCGTGCGGCGCGAACCACTGAAGGGCACCCAGCCGCGATCCACCAGCAGCACACGCCCGGCGGCGCGCCTGAGCGGCGTGAGTACTTCGTAGCCGGCGGTGCCGCGAAAGCTGCGGTTGTCGAGCAGGAACTGGTGCCCGCCGTCAAGGACGCCGCTGACGCTCACCCGCTGGAAGAGCGGCAGGTCGGCGAGGGCGCGATCCCCCAGGGTCACCACCACTTGCGCGCCGCGGGTAAACGCCGACCATTGCTGCTCTCGCGCGACGCCCCGCTGCCACTGCCACACGCCGAGGCCGGTGAACAACGCGCACAGCATCAGCGCCAGCACGGTGAAGCCCGGCGTGGGCGCAAACGAGCGCGGCCCGGCGCCGGCGCTCATGGACGAGGCCGCGCACGGCGCCCGCGAGCGACGCGCCGGCAGGCTGACACGCTACACTGCGTCCCATCATGGAGCGGGTCGTGTGGTTGCTGGTTCTTGGCGCGCTGGCGGTGATAGTCGCGAGCCTCGGCTCGGGGCTGTTTCATCTGTCGCGCGGCGGCGCCGAGGATTCTGCGCGGCTGGCGCGGGCACTGACGGTGCGCATCGTGGTGTCGCTGGCGCTGTTCGCGCTGCTGATGCTCGCCTGGTACCTCGGACTCATCTCACCGCACTCGCTGCAGGGCGCGGCGCTGCGCTAGCCACCTACAACCAGTAGACGAAGATAAAGAGGCCGAGCCACACCACGTCGACGAAGTGCCAGTACCAGGCGACCGCCTCGAACGCGAAGTGCTTGTTGGGTGTGAAGTGCCCGCGCAGCACCCGCAGCCAGATCACGAGCAGCATGATGGCGCCGACCGTGACGTGCAGGCCGTGGAAGCCGGTGAGCATGAAGAACGTCGAGCCGTAGATGCCGGTCGACAGGCGCAGCCCGAGCTGCCGGTAGGCCTCGCCATACTCGTGCGCCTGGAAGCCGACGAAGGTGAACCCGAGGAGGAATGTCAGCGCCAGGAACACGGTGAGCTTGCCGCGCTCCCCGGCGCGCAGCGCGTGGTGCGCCAGCGTGACGGTGAGGCCGCTCGTGAGCAGGATCGCGGTGTTGAGTGCCGGGATGCCGATCGCCGGGATGGTGCTGAAGGTGGAGTCGGCGCGGCCGCCCACGTGCCCCGGGCCGTTGGTGGGCCACAGCGCCTCGAAACCCGGCCAGAGGATGAAGTTGCTGAATACCTTCACGCCCTGGCCGCCGAGCCACGGCACCGACAGCATGCGGGCGTAGAACAGCGCACCGAAGAACGCCGCGAAGAACATCACCTCGGAGAAAATGAACCACATCATTCCCATGCGGAACGAGCGGTCGACCTGGATATTGAAGGTGCCGCGCTGGCTCTCGCCGATGACGGTGGCAAACCAGCCGAAGAACAGGTACGCGAGCAGCAGCGCGCCGGGCGCAAACGACCACGGCCCCGTCCAGTCGTTCAGGTAGGCGACGGCACCGGTCATGATGCAGAAGAGCGCCACCGAGCCGCGGATCGGCCAGGGACTGGCGTGCGGGATGTAGTAGCTGCTGCTGTCGGGTGCGGGGGCGTTGGCCATGGTCTTTAAGCTTTCGTGCGCGAAGGGGACGCTAGCGGCGCTGCGTGACGCGCGAGGATTCGTCAAAGAACGTATAGGCGAGCGTGATGAGATCGATGTGCGCAGGCATCGCCGGGTCGATGATGAAACGCACCGGCATGTTGCGCCCCTCGTCGAGCCTGAAATGCTGCGGCGAGAAGCAGAAGCATTCGGTCTTGTGAAAGTACGCCGCCACCTCGGACGGTGAGATGTTGGGCACCGCCTGGGCGATGCTGTCACGGCCGGTGAGATTGTGGGCGTAAAACTCGGCCGTGTAGAGCGCACCCGGATGCACCTGGATGCGGCGCTTCACCGGGCGGAAGTCCCACTCCCCGGCGCTCGCCACGTCGGTCAGGAACTCCACCGTCACCGTGCGGTTGACGTCCGGGCGCTCGATGGCGGTGACTTTCTGCAGCAGTTTCGCCTGGTCGCCGTAGCCGGTGACCGAGCACAGCACGTTGTACAGGGGCACGAGCGCAAATCCGAAGCCGAAGCTGCCGGCAGCGATGGCGAGCAGCTTCCAGGTCATGTTGCGGTTGGCGCGCGCAAGCTCGCTCATCTGGAACCACGCACCAGCATCATGAGGATGAAGCCGAAATAGAAGCCGGCGGCGATGAGCGTGAACACGATGGCGGTGCGCCGCACGCTGCGGCGCCGCGCCTCTGGCGCGGGCGCCGCTGGCGATGCCGGCAGGGTGCGCGGCTGCATCAGTGCGCCGCCCCGCGGGCGATGACGGCGTCCGTGGGCGCGGTGGTCCACGAGTGGTACGGCGGGGGCGAGGGCAGTTCCCACTCCAGTCCGTGCGCCCCTTCCCAGGCCTTGTTGCCGATGCGCTGCCCGCCGCGCACGCACTTCCAGATGATGTACGGGAACAGGAACTGCGACAGGCCGAAGCCGAAGCCGCCGATCGAGGACACCATGTTCCAGTCGGTGAACTGCACCGCGTAGTCGGGGATGCGGCGCGGCATGCCGGCGAGCCCCAGGAAGTGCTGCGGGAAGAACAGCACGTTGACGAAAATCGTCGACAGCCAGAAGTGCCAGGTGGCGAGCTTCAGGTCGTACATGTTGCCGGTCCACTTCGGCAGCCAGTAATAAACGCCGGCCATGATGCCGAAGATCGAGCCCGGCACCAGCACGTAGTGGAAGTGCGCCACCACGAAATAGGTGTCCTGGTACTGGTAGTCCGCCGGCACCATCGCCAGCATCAGCCCGGAGAACCCGCCGATGGAGAACAGGAACAGGAACGCCAGCGCGAACAGCATCGGCGGCTCGAACGACAGCGAGCCCTTCCACATGGTCGCCGTCCAGTTGAACACCTTCACGCCCGTGGGCACGGCGATCAGCATGGTGGAGAGCATGAAGAACAGCTGCGCGGCGAGCGGCATGCCGACCGTGAACATGTGGTGCGCCCACACGATGAAGGACAGGAAGGCGATCGAGGCGACCGCATACACCATCGCCTCGTAGCCGAACAAGGGCTTCCTGGAGAACGTCGGGATGATCTCCGAGATGATGCCGAAGGCCGGCAGGATGAGGATGTAAACTTCCGGGTGGCCGAAGAACCAGAAGATATGCTGGAACATCACCGGGTCGCCGCCGCCGGCGGCGGTGAAGAAGGTGGTGCCGAAGAAATGGTCGGTGAGCAGCATGGTCACCGCTCCCGCGAGCACCGGCATGACCGCGATGAGCAGGTACGCCGTGATCAGCCACGTCCACACGAACAACGGCATCCGCAGGAGCGTCATGCCCGGCGCGCGCATGTTCATGATGGTCACCACCACGTTGATCGCGCCGAGGATCGAGGAGGCGCCCATCAGGTGGATGGCGAAGATCAGCATCGGAAACGAGGCGCCGGTCTGCAGCACCAGCGGCGGGTACATGGTCCAGCCGCCGGCGGGCGCGCCGCCCGGGACGAACAGCGACGACAGCAGCAGCGTGAACGCAAAGGGCAGGATCCAGAAGCTGAAGTTGTTGAGGCGCGGCAGCGCCATGTCCGGCGCCCCCACCTGCATGGGGATCATCCAGTTGGCGAGCCCGGTCCAGGCCGGCATGACCGCGCCGAAGATCATGAGCAGCGCGTGCATGGTGGTCATGGAATTGAAGAACTGCGGATCGACGAACTGCAGGCCCGGCTGAAACAGCTCCAGGCGGATGATCATCGCCATCGCGCCGCCGATGAAAAACATCGTGCAGGCGAAGATCAGGTACATCGTGCCGATGTCCTTGTGATTGGTGGCGTACACCCAGCGACGCCAGCCGTGCGGCTTGTGATCGTGGTCGTCGTCGTGGGTGGCGGCGTGGGCGGGCTGCGTGGACATCTGGCGGCTCTCTGTAAGCTTGGCGGTTGCGTCTGATCAGTGAGCAGTGGCGGCAGCGGCAAGGCTCGCCGTGCTGCCAGCCGCCGCGGTGGCCGGTGCCGCCGGCGCCGCGGCCTGCCGCTGTTCGGCGGCCGTGTCCTTCAGCCAGGCGGCGAAGTCCGCCTTGCTGCGCACATCCACGACGATGGGCATGAAGCCGTGGTCGCGCCCGCACAGCTCCGCGCACTGGCCGCGGTACAGGCCGGGCTTGTCGGCGTCCACCCGGAACCAGGCTTCGTTCACGAAGCCCGGGATCGCGTCCTTTTTCACCCCGAAGGCCGGTACCCACCAGGAGTGGATGACGTCCGCGCCCGTGACCAGCAGGCGCACTTTGGTGGCCACGGGGACCACCAGCGGGTGATCCACATTCAGAAGATAGTGCTCCACCGAATTCGGATCGATGCCGGAGAGCAGTTCGCGCGCCGCGTCGCTCTTGCGGTCGAGGTGCGAGTAGTAGGCCACCCCGTCATCAAGGTAGTCGTACTGCCAGCCCCACTGAAAGCCGGTCACCTTGATGGTGAGCTCGGTTTTTGTGGTGTCCTCTATTTCCACCAGCGTTCTCGCCGCCGGCACCGCCATGGCGATGAGGATGATCACCGGCAGCGTCGTCCAGATCACTTCGACCTTGGTGTTGTGCACCAGGGTGACGTCCGGAATCGCGCCCCTGGACTTGCGGAAATTGATGATCGACCAGATCATCGCCCCGAAAACGATCACCGCTATACCTACGCACACCCAGAAGATCTCCATGTGCAGGTCGTAGATCTTGCGGCTGATGTCCGTGACCCCGCGGGTCATGTTGAGCTCGCTCCAGCCCGAATCCGCCCAGGCAGCGTGGCTGCCGATCGCAGTGCCGATGAGGGCGAGAGAGGCGAGCTTTGCGCGGATCATCATTATTGTCGTGCCCTTAACGCGTAGCGTTCCTGAAAAAACACTTACTTGATGCGGCCGATGAGACGCTGCAACCGAAGTGCGAGTCCACGCCGCTCCTCCTCCGTGAGGAAGCCGCCCAGCTCGTATTGCCGGCCGTGCGACTCGATGGTGAGCCGGCTCGGGTGCAAGCGCGCTGCGGGGCGGCGAAGTTTAACCTGCGCCCAATGCCGCGGGAACACGACTTGCGAGACTCCCTGCGCGTCGCGCGCATCGACCTGCACCAGCCGCTCGGTCACGGTGATCGTCTGGCGATGAAAACGCCGCTCGAGTGACACCTTCAGCGCCCAGGCGAGCAGTGCCATTTCCAGCCCCGCAAAGGGCAGGATCGGCCAGAAGCCCTTCCAGGCGAAGAGGCCGCCCATGCCGAAGGGCACGAGGCAGGCGCCAGCGAAAAATACCTGCGCGCCGCGCGCTGAGCGAGCAGTTGGGGCGGATCTCCAAGCGCTGTGGCTCGTCTTCCACGACGCATTCGATGGTAGCTCAGAAGGCTGACGTTGAGCCTGCGAGGCGCGCCGCGGCTTCCGCGAGCGCGAGCGTCGGGGTTTCCCGGGGTGAATACGCCACGTGCGCGAGCGCGGGTTCGCCGAGCAGACGCTCCAGTGCCGCGAGGTTCTCTTCCACGCGCGCCATCGGGGCCTGCGCGTGATTCGCGATCCAGCCCGCGAAGCTCACGCCGCGCGCTTCGATCGCGAGCCGCGTCAGCTGCGCGTGGTTCAGGCACCCGAGCTTCACCCCGACCACCATGAGTGCCGGAACGCCGAGCGCCCAGGCCAGGTCCGCCATGGTCTGCCGCTCACTGATCGGGGCCAGCCACCCGCCGGCGCCCTCGACGACGACCCAGTCGGCCGACTGGCCGAGTGCGATGAAACCGCGCCGGATAATGTCGGCATCTACGTTGATCCCGGCGTCTTTTGCGGCGATATGCGGCGAAACTGGCGGTTCGAAGCAGTACGGATTCACCTGCTCGTAGGTCGACGGGACGTTGGAGGCCGCGGCGAGCGCCAGGGCATCGGCGTTGCGTAACCCTGAGGCTGTCCGCACCGATCCTGCAGCCACGGGCTTCATGACCGCGACGCGCAGCCCGAGCGCCTTGAACCCACGCGTCAGCGCGCACGCAACCACGGTCTTGCCGACCTCCGTGTCCGTCCCGGTGATGAAAATGCCCCTGGCCGTCACGGGGTGGGCCGGCGGCGGATGGATCCGGGTGCGATCACGGTCTCCGTGCCGCGCGCGGGTGTGGCATGGCGCCCCGCCGCGCCCCAGCACGCGCCATAAATCACCTCGTAGGTGGCGGGCAGTTGCCCCGCACGGCGAAATGCCTCGTACGCCTCCTGCACGCGCAGCAGGCGCGCGCGGCCGGCGAGCGAGCGCGGCCGGCCGGCAGTTGCATTGTGCGCACCGATCGCCTTCAGGTCGCGCATCAGCGCCAGCGCGTCCGCGTAGTCGAGTACCACGCGCTCGACGTCCAGTACCGGCTCGGTAAGTCCGGCGCGCACCAGCGCGTCGCCGACGTCGTGCATGTCGATGAAGCCGTTCACGTGGTTGTAGCCGTCGGCCTGTGTCCAGGCGCTGCGCAGTTCGTGCAGCGTGTCGGGGCCGAAGGTACTGAACGCGAAAAATCCTTCCGGCTTGAGTACGCGGCGCACCTCGGCGAAGGCCCCATCGAGCGGCTCGCACCACTGCAGCATCAGGCTGCTGAACACCACATCCACGCTGCCATCCGCGAGCGGCAGCCGCAGCGCATCGCCGCACACGCGCGCGAAGCGCCGCCACAGAGGCTGGTTGCGGCGCGCCTCGCGCAGCATTCCCGCGGCCAGATCGAGCGCGATCACGAGCGCGCGCGGGTAGCGGCGCTTCAGTTCACGCGTGACGCGACCGGTGCCGGCGCCGAGGTCGAGCACCACCCGCGGCTGGAAGTCGAACTCGGCCAGCCGCTAGAGCAGCTCCGCGGCGACCCGCGCCTGCAGCGCCGCGGCCGCCTCGTAGCCGGCACTCGCGCGTTCGAACGCGGCGCGTAAGCGCGCGCGGTCGAGCCCGAAGACCTCCCGCGCCTCAACCACGCAGGAAGCCCGCGAGCGTTTGCGCGAAGCGCGCCGGGTGCGACAGGAACGGCGCGTGCGCCGCGCCGGCGAACTCCACGTAGCGCGCGTCGCCGAGTCGTGCCGCCAGGGCCCGCGAGGCGGCGGCGCGCGTGATGCGATCGTGTCGGCCGGCGATGACGAGCGTCGGCGCACGAAGCTGCGGCAGCGCCGCGCGCAGGTCGCATTGCGCCAGCCTTTCCAGTCCATTGGCGAGCGCTTCCGGGTGCGCGGCGCCGTGGCGGGCGAGCGCGGCGCGCAGCGCCTCAAGGACCCTCCCCGCCGTGCGCGGGGCGCCGCCGCGCGCGCACAGCGCGAGAAACTCCTCCACCGCGGCATCGCGCCCGTGACGCAGGCGCTCGGCGAGCCGGGTGAGGAGGGCCGGCGCCATGCCGCAGCGCCAGCCGGGCGCGGCGAGGAAACGGGGTGTCGTGGCGACCAGCACCAGCCGCTCGATGGCCGCGGGCATGGCGGCGGCAAGATCCAGTGCGAACTGCCCCCCGAGCGACCAGCCCAGCAGCGCGTAGCGCTCCGTCAGGGGTGCGAGGGTTGCATGCACGCGCCACGCCTGCGCCGCGGGAGTCACGGCCCGCGGGTCCCAGTCGCTGCGGCCGTGTCCGGGCAGGTCGATCGCAATGACGCGGCGAGTGCGCGCCAGCGCGCGCGCGAGTTCATCCCACACGCGAAGATTCAGGCCCCAGCCGTGCAGCAGCACCAGGTCCTTGCCGCGGCCGCGCGTTTCAAAGTGCAGGGCGCTCATGTCGCGGCACTCGCGCAGACGCGCGCCAGCTGCCTGACCAGCTCATCGACTTCGGAGTCAGTGTGCGCGGCCGACAGGGTCACCCGCAGGCGTGCGGCACCCGGCGGCACGGTCGGCGGCCGGATCGCGACCACCCACAGGCCCGCCGTCTCGAGGCTGCGCTGCGCCGCGAGTGCGGCGGCGGCGCTTCCGAGCACGACCGGCTGGATCGGCGTCGTCGAAGGGCTGAGCGGCACGCCGGCCGCCGCGGCGGTGCGCCGAAAGCGCGCCGTGAGTTCGCTTAAGCGTTCGCGGCGCCAGCCCTCGGACTGCGCCACCTTCAGCGCCGCACGGGTGGCGGCCGCCACCGGCTGCGGCAGCGCCGTCGTATAGATGTAGCTGCGCGCCTTCTGGATGAGCAATTCGATCAGCGCCGCGGAGCCTGCCACGAACGCGCCGAACGACCCGAAGGCCTTGCCGAGGGTACCGACCAGCACCGGAACGTCCTCGGCATCGAGCCCGAAGGTTTCCAGCGCACCGCGCCCGGTGGCGCCCAGCACGCCCAGGCCGTGGGCGTCGTCGACCACGAGCCAGGCACCGTGGGCGCGCGCGGTGCGTGCCAGCTGCGGCAGCGGTGCGAGGTCGCCGTCCATGCTGAAAACCCCATCGGTGGCGATGAGGCAGGTATGAGCGGGATCTTTCGCCGCGAGCGCGGCGGCGGCGTGCGCGTCCGCGTGCGCGTAACGCCTGAATGCCGCGCCTGACAGGCGCACGCCGTCGATGAGGGAGGCATGGCACAGCCGATCCAGCAGCACCCGCTCGCCGCGTCCGGCCAGCACCGTCATCACGGCGAGATTCGCCAGGTAGCCGCACGAGAAGAGCAGGGCGCGCTCGCGGCCGGTGAAGACGGCCAGCTCCTCCTCCAGCAGCGCGTGCTCGCGGCCGTGCCCGCTGACCAGGTGCGAGGCGCCGCTGCCGGCGCCCAGGCGCGCGCTGCACTCGCTCATGGCTGCGCAGAGCGCCGGGTGGCGCGCGAGCCCCAGGTAGTCATTGCTGCTGAAATCGATGAGTTCGCGGCCGCCGGCGACCCGCACCCCGCGCGTGCCGGCGGCGCTGAAACCCTCGACCGTCGTGCGCTGGCGGCGCAGCTGCGCCGCGTCGAGCTGCGACAGCACTGCCGCGAGCTCACGAGTCGCGCGTTGCATTCGGGCGCGCCGGTCGCGATCGCTAGCGCGTCGCCGTCGCCGTGTGCCCCGCGGCGCTACGCGGCGCGACCGGGACTTCGAGGTCGGCGGCCGCCGGCGTGCCCTTGGGCGCTTCGGGTTTGAGGCCGAGGCGGGCAAAGAGGCGCACGTCCGCGGCGACGTCCGGGTTGCCGGTGGTGAGGAGCTTCTCGCCGTAGAAGATCGAGTTCGCGCCGGCGAGGAAGCACAACGCCTGCAGCTCATCACTCATCCCCTCGCGCCCGGCCGAGAGGCGCACGTGGGCGCGCGGCATGAGCAGACGCGCGACCGCGATGGTGCGTACGAAGTCGAACGGATCGACGGCGGCGACATCCGCCAGCGGCGTGCCCGGGACCTTCACCAGCTGGTTGATGGGTACGCTTTGCGGGTGCGCGGGCAGATTCGCGAGCGTGCGCAGCAGCTGGGCCCGGTCGCTCACGGTCTCGCCCATGCCGATGATGCCGCCGCAACACACGTTCAGCCCGGCGGCCCGTACCGCCTCCAGCGTGTCGAGCCGATCCTGGTAGGTGCGCGTGGTGATGATCTCGCCGTAGAACCCGGCCGAGGTATCGAGGTTGTGGTTGTAGTAGTCGAGGCCTGCTGACTTAAGTTCCCGTGCCTGAACTGGCGTGAGCATGCCGAGCGTGGCGCAGCTCTCGAGCCCGAGCGCGCGCACTTCGCGGATCATCTGCACGATCACCTCGAGGTCCTTAGCCTTGGGCGAGCGGTACGCCGCGCCCATGCAGAAGCGCGTCGCGCCGGCCGCCCGTGCGCGCACCGCGCTGGCGCGCACCGCCGCCACGTCCATAAGCGGCTCGCGTTCCAGCCCCGTCTCGTAGCGCACGCTCTGCGGGCAGTAGGCGCAATCCTCCGGACAGGCACCGGTCTTGATCGACAGGAGCGTGCTCAGCTGCACGGTGTTGGGTTCGTGGTGCGCCCGGTGCAGCTGTTGCGCGCGCAGCAGCAGATCCAGGAATGGCAGCGCGAACAGCGCCTGCACTTCCGGCAGCGACCAATCGTGGCGGATGGAACCTGCGGTGCCGCTGTCATTCGTTCGCTGCATGCCGATCGCCTCCCCTTACCCGCGCGCTTACGCCGCTCGCCTTCAGGGACGATGCCCGAGCGCGCGCCCGTATGTCAACGAAACGCGGGATCAAAAGTAGACAATTGCTCAGTTTCTATACAAGCACGCCGGCGGCCGCCAGCAGGTGTGCGAGCAGTGCCGCGCCGACCGCGAGTGCGCCGAGCGCCGCGACCAGTACCGCGGCGGCCGCGCAGTCCTTGGCCACGCCGATGCCGACGCTGTCCTCGGGGTGCAGTTCATCCGCGAGGCGCTCCACGGCGGTGTTGAAAAGCTCCGCCGCCAGCACCGCGCTGCTCGCCAGCAGCACCAGCGCCCACCACAACGCCCCCGGCTCGAGCACCAGCAGGGTGGCGATCACCAGCAGCAGCGCGAGCATCTGGATCTTAAGACTGCGCTCGGTGCGCACCGCGTGCGCAAGGCCACGCAGCGCAAATCCGAGGCGCGCCGCAAAGGCCCGGTTCTTGTGGACGTTCATCAGCTGAGACGGTATCACTGACGCCGACAAGGAGGCCAACCGGAGGCGCCTGTGAGACACCCATTGACTGCATCGGCTTACCCCGCGCTCGCGGCCGCGGGGCTCGCGCTCATCGCCGCGGGCGCCTCGCCACCGGCGTGCGCGGGCGGCGGTCCGCTGGGTATCGACTCACGGCTTACCGAGGACGACAGCGGCATCTGGGCGCGCCGCTACCAGGATGGGCTCATCGCCGTGCTGATCGTCGGGGAGCTGGGCGGGGCGCTGTGGGAGGGCGGGGAGGAGCGCTTCGGCCGCACGCTGTGGCAGTCGATCGACGCCAGCCTCATCGGCGGGGTTTCCGCGGGGGTTCTCAAGTACGCGTTCTCGCGCGAGCGACCGTCCGTGACCGACGATCCCAACAAGTGGTTCGCGGGGCACGGCGCCCAGAGCTTCCCCAGCGGTGAGGTCACGCTCACCAGCGCCGTGGTGACACCGCTGGTACTGGAATACGGGCACGAGCACCCTGGAATCTACGCGCTGGAGCTGCTGCCGGTGTATGACGCCATCGCGCGCATGAAGGTCCGGGCTCACTGGCAGACGGATGTGATCGCAGGCTTTGCCCTCGGCACCGCCGCGGGGTACTACGCCCACGCCCGCAGCGGCACGCCGCTGGTGCTGTCGGTGATGCCCCACGGCATTTACGTGGGACTCAAGAAGAGCTGGTGAGAGGGCGCAGCGGCGCTACGGCGCCGCCGCGCGCAGCGCCAGCACGGCGGTGCGGATGCTCGCGCCGGCGCCCGTGACCGGTTCCAGGTCCGCCGCGAAGGCGCTCAGCGCATTCAGCTGCGCGCGCACCGGCACATAGCGGGCGGGGTCGAAAGCGCCCGACCAGACGGCCGCATGTTCCTCGCGCAGACGCTGGAACCAGCCCTCGAACGGCGCGGGATCGGCATCGGCGCGCCGCGCGAGGGATGTCAGCGCTGCTGCGAGTCGTGCGTCTTCGCCCCAGACGAAAACCTGGCCGGCAGAACGCAGGCGTTGGGCGATCGCGCTGACAATGCGGGCCTGCTGTTCCCTACGCAGCCGCGGGCTGCGACCCAGGAACTTCAAGAGATCGGCGCTGTGTGCCGTCGCGTGGCCCCAGCCCCTGCCGGGAACGTAGCCGCGCAGGTCGCGTTCGCCGCCGAGCCCCTCGATGCCAAGCTCCACCAGGCCATCGAACTGCTGCGCGTCCAGGAACGGCTGCTTCAGGTCCGCCGCAGCCAGCACCGACAGCGCGAGTGTCGAGAAGGAGCGCAGAAAAAGTCCGTCACCCTCTGCCTCGCCGAGCCCGCGCTTCGCGTTCGCGGCCAGGGTCGCGCGTAAGCGTTCGAGCTCGCCGGCCGTAAGACGCCGCTCCTCGTAGATCCAGGCCGCGAGCGCTTCGTACGCGACCGCATCCCGCAGCGCCGGGTCGGTCGATCCCAAGAGCGCCGCGGCCTCCAGCGCCAGCGGCAGTGCCGACTCCTCGGGCGGCAGCTTGAAGCCGTCCGCGCGCAGGGCCAGCCAGAAGGCTTTGTTGTGCACCGCCGGCCGCTCCCCGGGGAGCGCGGTGTTGCACCCGAGGAGAACGGCGAGGAGCAGGGCCAGCGACCGGACGCAGCGTACGATCATAACCGTTGCCTCATTGACGCGTGGTGCGCGCGCTAGCTGCGGTACACGTACTGCAGCAGGATGCCGATGAACACCGCGAGTCCGACATACTGATTGTTGAGAAAGGCGCGCAGGCAGCCGGCGGGCTCGCGGTTTCTGATCAGCCACTGCTGCCAGAGGAACAGCAGCGCCGCGGCGCCCACGCCGCCCTGGTACCAGCGGCCGAAGTGCATGTCGCGGCCGATGAGCACCAGCGCGTACAGCATCATGGCCTGCATCACGCCGATCAGGAATTTGTCCATGTCTGAAAACAGGATGGCGCTCGAGCGGACGCCGATCTTCAGATCGTCCTCGCGGTCGATCATGGCGTAGATGGTGTCGTAGACCGCCGCCCACAGCACCGCGGCGATATACAGCACCCAGGCCACGCGCGGCAGCGCGCCGGTCTGCGCCG
>Ga0210384_10003443_pt1 | contig 18306 bp, 15 predicted proteins | sample IncBWH2MmetaG_FD_160574 | JGI IMG/M metagenome (GOLD analysis project Ga0210384, IMG submission 160574) | Forest soil microbial communities from Barre Woods Harvard Forest LTER site, Petersham, Massachusetts, United States - Inc-BW-H-2-M | ecosystem: Environmental > Terrestrial > Soil >...
ACCAGCTTCGCGTGACCGCCCAATTGATCCAGGTAAAGGATGAGTCGCACTTGTGGGCGGAGACCTACGACCGCCAGGTGGTCGACGTCCTGGAAATCCAGAGCAGCGTGGCGGAACAAATCGCCAAATCCCTGGAGTTGCAGCTGCTGCCGAAGCGCCATGCAACGCCGGCGCGAAACGCGGCCGCGCACGATGCGTACCTGCGGGGGCGCTACTTCTGGAACCGGCGCACCGTGCCGGAGTTCTTTCGGGCCATCGAGTATTTCAAGCGAGCTGTGGAAATTGACCCGGACTACGCGCTGGCGCATTCGGGTCTCGCGGACACCTATAGCACCCTAGGTTGGTACGGCGTGCTGACCGGAAAAGAGGCCTGGGAGCGCGCCGAGGTCTCCGCGCGCAAAGCTCTGAAGGCCGATCCGCATCTCGCAGAGGGCCACACTTCGCTGGCGTTCGGCTTGCATTCGTTCGCCTGGGATTGGGCGGAGAGCGAGCGCCAGTACCGCCATGCGCTGGAGCTAGATCCCAACTACGTGACCGGGCACCAATGGTACGCATTCTTCCTCATGGCTATGGGCCGGATGCAAGAGGCCGAGCAACACATGAAACAGGCGCTGGCGCTCGATCCACTCTCGCTAACGCTGAATTCGTATTACGGCTGGGTGCTTTATTTCGCGAGAAGGTACGACGACGCAGTCGAGCAGGTGCTGCGCGCACTGGACATCGAACCGGATTTTCTGATCGCCCATTTGATCCTGGGCTTGGTCTATTCGCAAAAGAAAATGGTTCGCGAAGCGATCCGGGAATACCGAATCGCCCGGGACATGGTGGGAGAAACCGTGCTGGTGCTCACCGGGATGGCCCACGTGTGGGGCATGGCGGGGAAGAAACGCGAAGCCCAGCCGAACCTGGATAAACTACTCAGTCTCAAGGACCAACACGTTTCGCCCTACCAGATCGCCTACGCCTACGCAGGATGCGGAATGAAGGACGCTGCCATTGAACAACTGGGACACGCCGTGGACCAGCGGGAAAGCTGGCTGCCGCACTTGATGGTGGAACCCGGATTGGATGGCTTGCGGAGCGATCCCCGATTCAAAAAAATCGTGGGGCGCGTGAAATTTCCTGCGCTAGCTTCTGGGCGAGATGCAAGGCCCGCCGTGAGCTGAACTACTTCACTTCCCAGGTGTCGCCGGCGCGCAGGAGTTTGGCCAGGTCGCCGGGGCCGCGTTTGGCGATGACGTCTTTGATTTGCTGGTTCATGACTTCTTCGTAGCGCGGGACATCGTTCCAGGCGCGCAGCACTCCGATCGGAGTGGGGAAGCCGGGGCGCTGCTCCATGTGGGAAAGCTGGAACGCGTAAAACGCGCGCGGATGATGTGCGTCGTGGACGAGCAAGTCCGCTTCGCTGATGCCGTTGCCCAGAGCGACGACTTCGATGTCGCCGTCCGCGGTGCGGCGAATGCCTTTGTCGCGATTCTTTCCGAAGACCAGCGGCTTGCCGTGTTCGAGCTGGATGACGTGCTCGCTGCGCGCTTCTTTTTCGGTCAGGTCGAACCACGCGCCGTCGTTGAAGATGTTGCAGTTCTGCAGAATCTCGACAAAAGCGGAACCTTTGTGCGCGGCGGCTTGCCTGAGCGTGTCTTTCAGGTGCTGTTGGAAGACGTCCACGGAGCGCGCCACGAACGTGGCCTCGGCGCCGATGGCCAGCGAAATCGGATTGAACGGACGATCGATGGAACCGAACGGCGTGGACTTGGCTTTTTTCCCGACTTCCGAGGTCGGCGAATACTGCCCCTTGGTCAGGCCGTAGATGCGGTTGTTGAAGAGCAGCACTTTGAGGCCGACGTTGCGCCGCAGCATGTGAATGGTGTGATTGCCGCCGATGGAGAGAGCGTCGCCGTCACCGGTGGCGACCCAGACTTCGAGATCCGGCCGAATAGCTTTGATCCCGGTGGCGACAGCAGGCGCGCGGCCATGAATGGTGTGAAAGCCGAAGGTATTCATGTAATACGGGAAGCGGCTGCTGCAGCCGATGCCGGAAACGACCACAAAGTTTTCGCGCTTGATGCCGAGTTCCGGAAAGATAGCTTGCACGGCCGCGAGAATGGCGTAGTCCCCGCAGCCGGGGCACCAGCGGACTTCCTGGTCGGTCTGGAAGTCTTTTCTGGTCAGCGGCGGCGGCAGTGTCGGCGGAAGCGTTGCGGTGCTCATCGGGAATCGGCTCCAATTCCAAGAACTTCTTCAATCTTTTGTTCGACTTCCAGCTGCTTGAATGGGCGGCCCTGGATTTTGTTTAGGCCGATGGCATCGACCAGGAATTTGGCGCGAATCACCCACAGAAGCTGGCCCATGTTGAGTTCGGGAACGAGAACTTTTTTGTAGCGTTTGATGATGTCGCCGAGATCGGGCGGCAAGGGATTGAGATAGCGCAGATGCAGGTGGCCGATCTTATGGCCTTTGGCGCGCTGCGTTTTGAGCGCGGCGGTGATCGAGCCGTGCGTCGAGCCCCACGCGAGAATCAGCAAATCGCCTTCGGCATCGCCTGCGGGAATCGATGGCGGAATTTCCTGCGCCACAGCGGCGACTTTGGCGGCGCGGATGCGCACCATGTTCTCATGATTGAGCGGCTCGTAATTGATGTTGCCGGTGACGTCCTGCTTTTCCAGGCCGCCGATGCGGTGCTCGAGGCCGGCAGTGCCGGGCACCGCCCAGGGCCGCGCGAGCGTTTGCGGATCGCGCTTGTAAGGCAAATAGCCGTTGGGTCCGTTTTTTTCGGTGGCGAAATGCACCGGGAAATCCGGTATGTCGCTGAGATTGGGAACCCGCCAGGGCTCGGCGCCGTTGGCCAGATAGCCGTCCGAAAGAAGGATGACCGGAACCATGTATTTGACGGCGATGCGCGCGGCTTCCAGAGCGACCCAGAAGCAATCGCCCGGTGTGGAAGCGGCAATCACGGGAATCGGCGCTTCGGAATTGCGGCCGAACAGCGCCTGAAGCAAGTCCGCTTGTTCGGTCTTCGTCGGCAAGCCGGTGGACGGGCCGCCGCGCTGAATATCGCAGATCACCAAGGGAATTTCGACGGCGACGGCGAGGCCCAGCGCCTCCGTTTTCAGCGCCATGCCGGGCCCGGAAGTGGTGGTCAGCGCCAGTGCTCCGGCGTACGCAGCGCCGATGGAGCTGGTGATGGCGGCGATTTCGTCCTCGGCTTGAAAAGTCATCACGCCGAAATCTTTGTATTGCGAAAGCTCATGAAGAATGTCGGACGCGGGGGTAATGGGATAGCTGCCCTGGAAAAGCCGTAGACCCGATTTTTGCGAAGCGGTGACGAAGCCGAGCGCAAGCGCCTGGTTGCCGCTAAGATTGCGGTACAGGCCGGGAGTGAGCTGCGCCGGCGGAATCTCGTAGCTGATCTGGAACGCTTCGGTGGCTTCGCAGTAGGAGTAGCCCGCTTTCATCGCCAGCTTGTTGGCTTCGGCGAGCAGCGGCTTATTCTTGAACTTGTCGTCGATCCAGCGGACCGTGGATTCCGTCGAGCGGTTGTACAGCCAATAGCACATGCCCAGCGCGAAGAAATTCTTGCAGCGGCTCACGGACTTGGCGTCCAGACCGAGATGCTCGAGAGCAACTTTGGTCAGGCGTTCCAGTTCGACGGAAAAGAGCCGGTACTTGTCGAGCGAATGATCTTCGAGCGGATTCGAGGTGGATTGCGCTTTGCGAAGATCGGTTTCGGTGAACGCGTCTGAATTAACGATCAGGATGCCGTTGGCTTTGAGGTCGGCGACGTTGGTCTTGAGCGCGGCGGGATTCATGGCGATGAGCACATCGCAGGTGTCGCCGGGCGTAAACACGTCGTTCGAGGAAAAATGAAGCTGGAAGCCGCTGACGCCGGGAAGCGTGCCGGCCGGGGCGCGGATTTCGGCGGGATAATCCGGGAATGTGGCGATATCGTTGCCGTAGAGCGCGACCGTGTTGGTGAACTGGCTGCCGGTAATCTGCATGCCGTCGCCGGAGTCTCCGGCGAAGCGGATGACCGCGTGGTCGATGACTTCGCGCCGCGATTTTACCTGCGGAATTTCCGTTAAAGTGGCCATCCGGTACTGTCCCCCCGCTGCTGCAAAGCTCCCAAACCTTTCCCAGGAAAGGTCCCCAAGGGAGCGCGGCTCTGTTCAAGCTTCCGGTGCTGCTGCATGGGCGTAACTGGCAGCCAAGCAGGAGTAGGCGGAAACGGGCGGCAGGTTAGTAAGAAAGGAGCTGGAGCGAACCGCCGTGAGCCGACCTGTTAAGAATAACATACCGCCTCGAGAGCAAGGCACAAAGCCGCGTAACGCGCAGTGGCCGGTTTTGGTAGCACATACTTCAGTCTGTGCCAGCCTAAGCCCTGGCACGTAAGCCCTGGCAAGATTGAACCGCGCAGCCCGCGGGTTTCCGCTTAGGCTGACGGCGCTATGCAGGCAGCACGTTGCTGCGCATCAAACACTTCGCTCTCCGCCCACCGCGGCGGGCGCCACTACAACGTAGGAGGTGGAGCTCCCGAGCTGCCCGAGGAGTCGGCGGCGGCTTGGAAGCGAGTGCGGTAAGCCAGCAGGACGATGAGAACGATGGCGACGAACACTAAACCTAAGATGGTAAACGCACGGTAATTTTCCATGGGCATGGGATACGCCTGCGAGCGCGTAAAGGGGCTGGAGGCGATGATTTCTCTCATCAGTGAATCGTAGTTGGGGCTGAGAAGTGTGATGGTTCCGCTGAACAGTCCGAAAGCTTGCCAACTCACGACCAGCCAGAAGCCCCACGATTTCACTTTCAATAGGCCAATGCCGCCAACGAGGCAGATGACGGAGCTGGCGACGAGGAAAATAGCGCCTGCAGGACCGTGATAGATGTGCCCAAAGAGCAGTAGCGGGAAGCGCTGGAAAAAAAGAAATCCGGTGCTGAAAGCCGAAGAGATGATCAGGAACCAGGCCACGATGGTGATGGGCAGCGGGGGACGCGGTTTTGCAACGGCCGCCGGAAAGCCGGAAGGGTCGAGGAGAGCGCCGGCGGCAATCGTCGAAGTGTCAAAGAGGGCCACGATGGGCTTGCGCGTGAAGAGAATCAGCCACCACACGCCGATCACCAAAGGCAAGCCGTAGATGATCGCAATAAAAACACGCGCGAGCTGCTCGGTCCCCGCTACGGCGTTCGGCGGCATCGGAATCTTCATGGAAGAAACAAAGAGCAGTGCGCTCCCAGAAATGCAGACCGCCAGGCCGGACCACACCAGGGTCGAAATGCGCGCCCAGTTGCGGTAACGCAGCAGCCCGATGCCGGAAACCAAGCCCCAGACACCGCCCGCCGCGATGAAGGCCACGCCGACGAAGCCGGCGTAACGAAGCTCCGGCGGCTGCTGCAAGCCCGAGTTTCCCGGCATGTTTTGCATCATGATCACACCGAGCAGGCCGAAGACGGCGCACAGCAAAAGCAAGATGCTGCCGAGAATGGCGATAACGGCCGCGGCAGTGACGGCACCGGAGCGTGCGGAAGAGGGAGGTTCCATAGCAGGGTTGTATATCATTTCGAGTCGTAGTGCGAAAGTGTGTCGGGGCGAAAGCAAATAACAAAGAAAGGTAAGTTAGTCTCGTTACGTCCTTCCCCACGATGGACTCGGTGAGCGGCTACCAGCGGCGTTGATCGGAGACACATGATAATCTTCAGAACGTCACGCCGCCAAACTTCTCGTTCGGAAACGGCATCGCCTTGAGGAATAGGCAGTGAACTCAAACGAATCTATGTCCCGAAACATCGCATGGGGGCCTTGGATCGTCACTGCGGTCGGGGCGCTGCTGTTTCTGCTGGGCGTCGGGCGCTTCTTCGTTAGACACCGCTTTGCTTTCATCGACGCACTGTATTGTTGTCTCGCGGTGGTCCCTGCGGGGTTGTTGCTTCTGGTCTTCGCGTACGTCTTTCATCATGCCAGGCTGGTGTTAGTTATTCCTCTCGCTTTTGCGGGGCTATTGGTTTTCTCGTCGCCCGTTTGGGATGTTGCGCTCGGATTGGTCCTGATGGGAGCCATGGTGGGCCCTGCACTGAGTGACTGGAAAGACGAAAAGCGTCTGCAGAAATCAACGACCGCGGACGGTGCCGAGAATCAAGAACGCAAGTAACGCCCCCCGGGATAAGGCTTAAGGCCGAGGGCCAACCTTCCTGATGCAAAGTGTTTCGCAGAAATAAATCTCCGACAGATTACGGTGTACATGAGGACCGGAGAGCGCAGGAAAACTGGGCGACTATGGCTCGACAGATGGCTTGGCCTCTCGCTGCCTCATCGACACGGCCTCATCGACGCGCTTGACAGAGGTCGTTTCGTCGACGAGAATCCGCGGTGTTTGTCGGCGGTCGTGGCGAGACTCTGGCGCAGCCAAAGTTCCTCGATTCGCGCGAATAACATCACTCCTCGTCACCTGAAATGCCAGATACAAACCAGCATCCCCCCTCGCAGCGCAAGACCGCTACCGTACTGTTTGCCGATCTTTCCGGATTCACTGCGATGTCCGCGAACCTCGATCCGGAAGAGGTTCGGGAAGTCGTCAATCGCTACTTTGAGGCACTCGCGACCGCGGTGCGACGCTACGAAGGTTCCATTGATAAGTATATTGGCGACTGCGTCATGGCAGTCTTTGGAGTGCCGGCCACTCGCGAGAATGACGCCGAGCGGGCCTGCCGCGCTGCATTAGACATGCTGTTGGCGGTGCGCGAGCTGGCCTCCGGCTTTGCCAGCGGAGCCCAGCCGCCTGATATACACATCGGCATCAATACCGGATTGGTGGTGGCCGCACCAATGGGTAGCGGCGACAGCGCACAGTTCACCGTCATGGGCGACACGGTCAACTTCGCATCCCGCTTATGTCATGAGGCTGAGAACGGACAGATTGCCGTCGGGGAAACCACTAGGGCCTTGGTCGCGCAAGACTTCGACTTTGCTCCCGAAGAACTGCGCTCGATAAAAGGCAAGGGGGAGAAGGTTCCCGTTTTTTTTCTTCGGGGGCGTTCGCAAAAGGCTGGCCGGGAACAAAGGCGCGCGCAGCCGGCAATGGTGGGCCGTGGGCGGGAGATTTCAGAGGCGCAAGATCTGTTGGCCGAGGCCCAAAATAAGCATGGGGCGCTGCTCTACATCACGGGCGATCCGGGAATCGGAAAGAGCCGCTTGTCATCGGAGATCTCGAAGTGGGCTGCCGCGAAAGGATTCCGGGTTCTTGAGGCTGCAGCCCAGCCGCTCGCAGCCATTGAGCCGTATAGCTTGTGGCGGCAGGCATTGGAGCGGCCCCTCGGGGTAGCGCCCGGGATGGCTCCGGCCGAGGCGGATGCTGCGCTGGAGAACTTTCTGCAATCGAGTGGCGCGCGGGGGGAGCAAGCGGTGGCCCTGCGGGCCACACTCGGCTTGCCAACATCCGAGTTGGAGTTGTTGGACGATGCCGGTCGATTCCAGGCCATCAGTCGCGGGTGGAAGGCATTCCTGCTCGGCCTGGAGGCCGCAGCGCCCCTGCTGGTGATTCTCGACGACTTGCAGTGGGCTGATGTGTTCTCTTTGCGATTGCTCGGTGAGGTCATTGACTTTGTTCCGGCTCATGCCATGGTCCTTTGTTGTCTGGCACGACCGGAATTTCAGCATGGTTGGGCCAGCCGTTCTTACTACTATGGAATTGCGCTGCAACCGCTATCTGCGGAAGACTGCACGGCGCTGGTGAGAGCACTGGCAAAAGAGGGCCCAGCCTTTAACGACGTGGAGGTCGTGGCGCGTGCGGAAGGCAACCCCTTCTATCTCACAGAACTGTCGCAAGCCGCGGCGCAGACGGGAGAAGGCAAGCTGCCGGCCACCATCGAGGCCGTGATTCTGCAGCGCATCGATCGACTGGAGCGGAAGTCGCGGGAGGTCCTGGAGCTGGCCTCCGTTATTGGCCGGGAGTTTCCCGAACGCCTGCTCCGTGCGGTGGCCAATGCGGAGCGCCTAGACTCACAACTCCCACGTTTACGCGAACTGGAATTCATCTACGAAAAGGAAATCGCCCCAGAATTGCTCTACCTCTTCAAGCACTATCTTACGCAGGAAGCCACCTACAACAGCATCCTGATCCAGAAGAGGAAGGAAATGCACGGGCAGGTCGCTGCCGCGATCGAACGGATCTACAAAGACAGCTTGGAGCGCTATTACTCCGTGCTGGCGCAGCATCATGAAAAGGCGGCTGAGTACCGGCGAGCTTTCGAATGCTACCGGCAAGCCGGAGATAAGGCCCAGGGAACCACAAGCGCCAGTGCAGCCGTGCAGCTCTATGAGCGGGGTGAGACAGCGCTGCAGATGATGCACGAGGATCGCCCCGCGTTGCGTAACAAATTGCAGTCTTTCGCAGTGGCCGCCATCGCAGGCTTGCTTTCGTTAGCTATTGTTTACGCAGTTGACGGTCTAAACGCCCGCGTTCACCGTGCTGCGTTTCGCCCTGCTCCATTGTCTGTTTATGCCTTCGCCGGTCTAATCGGTGTCCTCATCGCTTTTGGCGTGCTGCTGTTCTACGCCAAACGATGGTCGTTCCTGGTTTACCCGGATCGCATTAGGATCCGTGGCAAACGGCGCGCCATTGACATTCCCTTCGAACGCATCACAGGTGTCCAGGTGATCTCCTATCTGCACCGGCCCACACTGCGTGTTCTATGGACTGAAGCCAAGATCTATTTCGATCCGCGGTATCCAAAGTATGGTATTGGCCAGGTTCGCGTCCTGCGTGGGATCCGAGAGATCATCCGCGTCGATTGTGCTCATCAAAAATGGAGAAAAGGCTACTACCTCGATATGGACGATCCCCGTCCCTTCCACCAGACTCTGGACCGTGCGCTACAACGTTACCGGCTCATCCACAGCTCCAACTTTATTGGGGCTGCACCTAAGTGAACTTCGATCCCGAACGGATGGACTGAGCCGGTTTCCATGCGATCCTTTACATGCCTATCCGAATGGCGGCGTCGGCCAACTCCTAATTAGTTCGGGTCGGGTGGTTTCAATGGGTCGACGCCAAAGAAAAAACACGCTTGACGTTCGCCTTTGTTTCGCCTAAAGTGCCTGTGGAAATCTTTTTCGCACGGAGGCGCGACCATGGCCCTGACCAAACGGCAAAAAGAAGTGCTCGACTACCTGGTGGCCTTTGAGACCAAGCATGGCTACGCGCCGAGCTTCGAGGAAATCGGCAAGGGCCTCAAGCTGACGTCGCTGGCGACGGTGCACAAGCACATCACCACACTCGAGAAAAAGGGCTTCATCCGGCGCGGCTACAATCAGAGCCGCTCGATCGAGATCCTGCAGCTGCCGAAATCGGTGAAGGAGCAGGTCAGCGATCGGAAAGTTCAGGAGCTGCCGCTGCTCGGCCGCATCGCCGCTGGAAAGCCGCTGGAGGCCGTGGAAGAACGCGAGACGCTTTCGCTCGGCGATTTTGTGCGCGGCGGGAATTCATTTGTCCTGCAGGTAAAAGGCACCTCGATGATCGAAGATCACATCATGGACGGCGACTACGTGGTCTGCGAGCAGACCCAAGTGGCGAACGCCGGCGATATTGTGGTGGCGCTGGTCGGCGGAGAAGAAGCCACGCTGAAGCGCTTCTATCGCGAAGGGCAGGGAAAGATCCGGCTGCAGCCGGCGAATTCCGAGATGGGGCCGATCATGGTGGCGGCGAATGACGTAAAGATTCAAGGGCGGGTGATCGGAGTGCTGCGCAAGTATTAACTGCTTTGTCTTTTCCGGCATTTGCCGCTTTGTGAAGCGGGTTTTTCCCCTCAGGTAATGGGTGTATTCCTGCATTTTGACTCCGCTGCTAAGCTAGCGTGCGGGATCCTCCGACCTTAAGCGTCCTGGTGTGAGAGGCAATAACCGAATGCGAGAAGCTGAAACGAGTCGTGCCACACGGGCCCGGATGATGCTTCGCGCCGTTGTGCTGGCGCTGATCGGCCTGCTCATCCTGCCTCAGCCTGCGCCGGCCTATTCGGTGATGGCGCATGAAGCGATCATCGACACCGCTTGGGCTCAGGATATCCGCCCGTTGCTGCTCCAGCGCTTTCCGAACGCTACCAAGGAAGAGTTGAAGGAAGCGCACGCTTATACCTACGGCGGAGCGATCATCCAGGACATGGGCTACTATCCGCATGGCAGCCATTTCTTCAGCGACCTGACGCACTACGTGCGCAGCGGCGATTTCATCCTGGCGCTGCTGCGCGATTCCGCCGATATCAACGAGTACGCGTTTGCACTGGGTGCGCTCTCGCACTATGCCGCGGACAACGACGGCCATCGCATTGCCACGAACCGCGCGGTGCCCATCCTGTATCCGAAGCTTGAGAAAAAGTACGGCGACGTGGTGACTTACGAGCAGGACCCCCTCGCGCACCTCAAGACGGAATTCGGCTTCGACGTGCTGGAAGTGGCCAAAGAACGCTATGCGCCGGACAGCTACCACGACTTCATCGGATTCAACGTATCGAAGCGGCTGGTGGAGCAAGCGTTTCGCGAGACTTACGGGCTGGAGCTGAAGAGCGTGTTGCCGGACGAGGACGCGGCGTTTGAATCCTACCGGCGGGGTGTGAGTAAACAAATTCCGAGAGCCACTCGCATCGCGTGGTCGCTGAAAAAAGATGAGATTCAAAAAGACTATCCGAGCATGACCAAGAAGAAATTTCTCTACAATCTTTCGCGAGCCAGCTACGAAAAAAACTGGGGCAAAAAGTATCAGAAGCCGGGATTCGGCGAAGCCTTTTGGGCTTTTGTGTGGAGGCTGTTGCCCAAGATCGGCCCCCTGAAGGTGCTGGAATTCAGGACGCCGACGCCGCAGACCGAGCAGATGTTCGAAGCCAGCTTCAATGCCACGCTGGACCGTTACCGGGCGCTGCTCGAGGGCGCGCGAGCCGGCCAGTTGAAGCTGCCCAACGACAATTTCGACGTGGGAGAAACCACCGGCCCGGGAAAATACTTTATGAATGACGATACGCACGCCAAGCTCCTGGCAGCGCTCGCGAAAAATAATTTCGCGGGAGTGCCGCGCGAAGTGCGCGAAGAGTTGCTGGACTTTTACTCCCAGTCCGACGCCGCGTATTCGACCAAGAAGAAGCCCAAGGAATGGGCGCAACTGCAGACCGAGCTGCAGCAACTGAAAACCGCGCCGGCAATGGACGCCGCGGCGGCGCAGCCGGCCGAGCCGCTTCTTTTCTAACTTCATTTCCGAACTGCCCTGGCGCTGGGCTATCATCTTCTGTTCATGTTCATCGAAAAAAACGTGTGTGTGCGCCCACGCCGGCTTGGACGACGAGCCTTACGCTGCGCCGGTCCCGCACCTGGGAGCGAAAGTTTGGTGGCGATTACGCTGTGAGTTCCGGACAACTCCGCAAACACGAACAAGTCCGCTCGCGTTTCCTGCGCAACCAGCGGGACGTCATCGTGTACCTTCCGCCGGGGTACGACGATCAGCCGTGGCGCCATTTCTCCGTTCTGTATCTGCACGATGGCCAGAACCTTTTCGATGGCGCGACTTCGTTTATTCCCGGACAGGACTGGAACGTCGGGCAATCCGCCGACGCCGCGATTCTCAGAGGGGAAGTCGAGCCGCTTATTATCGTGGGCATTTACAACACTGGGAAGGCGCGCATTCGCGAATACACGCCGACGCGCGTGCCGAAACTTGGCGGCGGGCGCGCGGACCGCTATGCAAAATTTTTGATCGAGGAGCTGAAGCCGTCAATCGACGGCGAATATCGTACGCTTTCGGGTCCGCAGCACACCGGATTGGGCGGTTCGTCACTGGGCGGGCTCGTTTCGCTTTATTTGGGACTGCGGCTGCCGCATATTTTCGGGCGGCTGGCGGCGCTTTCGCCTTCAGTGTGGTGGAATCAGCGCATCATGTTGCGGTTCGCCGCGGGTGCGGAGGTGAATCCGCGGCCGCGCATCTGGCTGGACATTGGCACGCGGGAAGGGCCGCGCATCGTGCAAGATGTCGAGCAGTTTCGCGACATCCTCCTGCGTAAAGGCTGGCAGCCGGAACAGGACCTGCATTACGAGCGCGTCGAAGGCGCGGAGCACAATGAAGCGGCCTGGGCGCGACGCGTCGAGCCTTTCCTGCGATTTTTGTTTCCGGCGAGCCAGGCGGACGTATAATTCGCGCGTCTCATGACCGTTTTCGCTGCATCTGAGTTTTGCCGAGTCTCAGGGAGCGCCGGATGCCGGAAAATTACCCGCTCACCATTCTCTGCGTCAGTTCTTACGAAAAAGGGCAGGAGTTTCTGCGCACGTGCAAAGCCATCGGATGCATGGTGTTTCTGCTTACCGTGGAAAAGCTGCGGCACGGCAACTGGCCGTTTGAGGCCATCGACGAACTATTTACCATGCCGGAGGATCTGCCGCTGCAGCATCTGATCTACACGGTCAGCTATATGGCCAGGTCGCGCCCGATCGACCGCATTGTGGCGCTCGATGAGTTCGACATGGAAAATGTCTCGGCGCTGCGCGAGCACCTGCGCCTGCCGGGCATGGGGCTCACGACGGTGCGTAATTTTCGCGACAAGCTGGCCATGCGCGACAAGGCGAAGCAAGCGGCCATTCGCGTTCCGGAATTTGTGCATGTGCTGAACTATGACGCGTTGCGTGAGTTCATGGCGCGCGTGCCGGAGCCGTGGCTGCTCAAGCCGCGCTCGCAAGCGTCCGGGATCGGCATGAAAAAGATTCGTGAGCCGAATGAGCTGTGGCCCTGGCTCGATCAGCTTGGCGATCAGCAATCGTTTTACCTTTTGGAGGAGTTCTTGCCGGGCACGGTGTTTCACGTGGACAGCGTGGTCTCCGAGCGCGAAGTGCTGTTCGCGGACGCGCACGTATACGGTGTGCCGCCGCTCGATGTGTCGCATCACGGCGGAGTCTTCACCACGCGCACGCTGCCGCGCACTTCCGAGGACGCGCGCAGGCTCTTCGAAATCAACCGCCAGGTGGTCGAAGGGCTGGGATTGCGCCACGGCGTAACCCATGCGGAATTTCTGAAAGCGCACGCGGATGGCGAATTCTACTTCATCGAAATTGCCGCTCGCGTGGGCGGCGCCTACATTTCCGATGTGATCGAAGCGGCGTCGGGCGTGAACTTGTGGCGCGAGTGGGCCAAACTGGAGGTGGGCGCTGGCAAAGTGCCGTACCAGTTGCCGCCGCTGCGGAAGGAGCACGCCGGCGTGATCGTGTCCCTGGCGCGCCAGGAGCGGCCGGACACTTCGGCGTATAACGATCCGGAGATCATTTATCGCGTGAAGAAGTATCACCATGCCGGTTTCATCGTGAAGTCGCCGCGAGCCGAGCGCGTCCAGGAGTTGCTGGATTCGTATGCGTTGCGTTTCCGGGACGATTTCATGGCTTCGCAGCCGGTTCCGGACAAGCCGACCTCCTGAGGGTGATCGCGCCGGTGCTTCTGTGGCAGGAGTTGAGAGCGCCTGGTCCGTGGTCTGTGACGCGTGTTCGTTGGAAGGTTGGAGTGCGGGGAAAAGTACCAGTTACTGTCACGCACAAAAGGGCGGCGGTTTCGTTTGCAGTGGCGCGAGACGGGCGGTAGAGTGTCCAGTACCCCCGGCCGGAAATCTGTTGGGGTGACCTGTCTCTTGGGAGGTCCGATGTGGAGTAACAAGAAACCGGATACGCCGCAAGCCGCGCAGCCGGAGGCAAAAAATCTACCGACAAATCAGCCGCCGAAGCCCGCTCCGGCGTCTTGGGAGGGAACTACCGCGATGAGTACAGATGCGATGCGTCCATTGGGTTCAGGTCCGGACCGCGCGACCGCGCGCCTCGGAGCGAGCCTGCACGTGAAAGGGGAAATATCCGGCAACGAAGATCTGCTGATCGATGGATCGGTCGAAGGACTGGTCCAACTGGATGAGCGGAAGCTGACGGTCGGAGCGACGGCGAAAGTTACTGCCGACATCATTGCCCGCGAGGTGGTGGTGTACGGCACGGTCAAAGGCAATCTGCGCGCCAAGGACCGCATCGAAATCAAGAAAGATGGATCGGTGAACGGAGATTTGACCACCGCTCGCATTTCCATCGAAGACGGTGCGTACTTCAAAGGCTCGATCGAGATCGACAAGAGCGCCGAGAAGGAAACCAGCAGCGCGTTTGCGAAGTCGAGTTCGGCGGCTCCGGCGACGGCGAAGACGATTTAAGACTTCATCATCGGACGGCATGGTACCAAGGGCGGCGCGGAGGCAAATCCGCGCCGTTTTTCTTGTACGCCGCGCATGTTCGGCAGCTTGCGGGTGAAAGTCCCGTCCCAACCTGATGGAGGTGAAGGGTAGCGAAGCGCGGAACGGGCGGGAACCGGGACAGGTACACAGTTCTGCTTTTATCCCTTCGGATACGTAAGACGGCCTGTTTGTTCATTAAGTACTATACAACTTTATAATTAAAATCACGATACGATTCCGGTGCTTTCGTCGCTGCTCAACACCGCGTTTGACTGGCCGGAAGAATTGCCAACGACAATCTCATGGTGCGGCTGCGTCAGGCAGCGCAATCCGAGTCGCTGCTGGCGCTATGGAACCCGGGGAGCAACGCGATCGCCAATCTCACTTCCGTTGAGCCGCAGCTTTTTCAGAGCGGAGTCGGAGCCATGGCGCGCAGCGGCGATCACGCGAAGTTGATCGTCGGCGCCAGCGACTCGGTAGCGGCTTGCAAACTGGCGCAACGGTTACCCTCGGCGGCAAGCCTGCCACCGTCACTTTCAAAGACTCCAGCACGCTCACCGTAACCGCCCCCGCCCTCTCGTCTGGCCCACAACAAATGCTCATCAGCAATCCCGACGGCGAAACCCTTTCCCTTGACGCAGCCTTCACCGCCAAACTGAGCCGCGCCCCCGGTCGCCATTTCTAACCATTTTTCTTTTCTCCTGATCCAATTTGCAGGCCAAGCGATTACTATGTCAGGCGCCGTTCTTCGCGGCACCGTCTGATCTGGAGAGCAAAGAGATGGAAACACGCAAGCTGGGAAACTCCGACCTGCAAATCACTCCCGTAGGTTTCGGTGCCTGGGCCGTCGGCGGCTCCGGCTGGGAATTTTCCTGGGGTCCGCAGGACGACGACGACTCTATAGCCGCGATTCATCGCGCTCTGGAACTCGGCGTCAACTGGATCGACACCGCCGCGGTCTACGGCACCGGCCACTCCGAAGAAATCGTCGCTCACGCGCTGAGAAATTGGCGCGGACCGCGCCCGTACGTCTTCACCAAATGCACGCTGCGCTGGGACGCCGAGGGCAAGATCACGCCCAGTCATTCCGCAGCCTCCATCCGCCAGGAATGTGAAGATAGCTTGCGCCGCTTGCAGCTCGACACCATCGATCTCTACCAGATGCACTGGCCGCCCCGCGACAACGGCCCCGCGCTCGAGGAAGCCTGGAGCGCCATGAGCGAGCTGCAAAAGGCCGGCAAAGTCCGCTGGATCGGCGTCTCCAATTTCGACGCCGCGCAGATCCGCCGCGCCCAAGCCATCGCTCCGGTAACCTCCAATCAGCCGCCTTACTCCATCGTCCGCCGCGCCATCGAAGCCGAACTTCTGCCGTTTTGCCGGCAGCAAGGTATCGGCGTCATCAGCTATTCGCCCATGGCCTCCGGCTTGCTCACCGGCGCGATGACCCGCGAGCGCGCCGCAGCTATGCCCGCCGATGATTTTCGCAGCCGCAATCCCGAATTTCGCGAGCCGCGCCTCTCGAAAAATATCGAGCTGGTCGAACGCCTCCGCCGTGTCGGCGCTCGCCACGGGCGAGGTCCCGGCGAAGTGGCCATCGCCTGGGTGCTGCGCCATCCCGCGATCACTGGCGCCATCGTCGGCGCGCGCAAAGCCCAGCAAGCCGATGGCGTCATGCGCGCCGGGGAACTGAAACTTTCTTCCGAAGAAATCAACGAAATCGAAAACGCCGCGGCCACTGCCACGGCTCGGTAAATACGAGATAAAGCAGAATAAGACTGGTAAAGAAAGGCATCCATGGATCTCGGATTGAAAGGAAAATCCGCCGTCGTCAGCGGCTCAACCGCGGGCATCGGCCTCGCTATCGCCACCGTGCTGGCGCAAGAAGGCGCGCGCGTCGTCATCAACGGCCGCACTGATGCGCGCGTCGCTGCAGCCTTAAAGAACATTCAATCGCAAGTGAAAAACGCCGAAGTCCGCGGAGTCGCCGCCGATCTCGGCAGCGCCGCCGGCGTCGACAAATTCATCAAAGAAATCCCCGGCGCCGATATTCTTGTCAACAATCTCGGCATCTTCGAAGTCAAAGCTTTCCAGGAAATTGCTGATTCCGATTGGCTGCGCTTTTTCGAAGTCAATGTCCTCAGCGGTGTGCGCCTCTCCCGCCACTATTTGCCCGCGATGCTCAGAAATAAATGGGGCCGCGTCATTTTCATTTCCAGCGAATCCGGCCAGCAAATTCCCGCCGAAATGATTCACTACGGTATGACCAAAACCGCGCAAGTCGCCGTGGCCCGCGGCCTGGCCGAATCTGTCGCCGGCTCGGGAGTCACGGTCAACTCCATTCTCGTCGGCCCCACCGCTTCCGAAGGTGCTTCCGTTTTCGTCAAGGATATGGCCAGGCAACAGGGCGTTTCCACCGCCGAAATCGAAAAGCAATTCTTCGCCGGCGTTCGCCCCACTTCGCTCCTCAAGCGTTTCGAAACGCCCGAGGAAATCGGCAAAGTGGTCGCCTTCGTCGCCAGCGAACACGCCGTCACCATCAACGGAGCAGCCGTTCCCGCCGATGGCGGCGTCATCCGCAGCATTTTCTAGATTGGAGTTGCAGGGTCGGCCTTGTGCTTGCCCCCGAAAATAGGGGGAGGCGGACCTTCGCTGCCGTCCGCGGGAAGGCTGCGGCGGCGCTTAGCAAACACGCTCAAGCGCGCAAGTAATCCGCCCGCCAGTTCTTCACCAGTTGTTTGATCACTTTGCGCTGCACCAATTTCTCGTCCAGCACTCTTCTCGCCAGCACCGGCAGTTCCGCATCGCTGGCAAACCGCAGCGCCACCAACTGGTCGCACGTGAATTCACCGATGCGCGCCTGCAAATCCGCCGGCAGCAGCCTGTGGCAGCGCAGCCGCTCTTCCAGCCGGATCACCCGGTCCTGCACCTTCAGCGCCATCTGCCGCAGCGAGACAAGACCAAGCGGCAGCGCCACTGACACAAGCACGGGGACCACATTAGCCGCTCCGAACCCCAGCTTCACCGACCAGTACAGATTTGTTCCAAGGTTGATCAACAACACCGGCATCACAAAAAAATGAAACGCCGGAACCCACCTCGCGTGCTTCTCGAAACTCTGCTCAGCCATGGTGTTGCACCTCCGCGGCCCCTATTGTAGCGGAATGGCGTTTTTCCAGTTATGCCCCCATCCGGGTAGAATGGGAACTGGCGCGTTCGCTGCGGCTCATCCGCGCGGACGCATCTCGCCATGGAGAAACGAAAATGCCCAAAGCAACCTGGAGCGGCAAGCTAATCGCGGAGAGCGATTCGACCGTCGTGGTCGAAGGCAATCAGTATTTCCCACCCGCCGCGGTAAAATCCGAATTCCTCAAGCCCAGCACGCACACCTCCGTGTGCCCCTGGAAAGGCACCGCCCACTACTACCACGTGGAAGTCGCGGGCATGCGCAACGACAACGCGGCGTGGTATTACCCCGATCCCAAGCCCGCCGCCGCCGAAATCAAAGACCGCATCGCTTTCTGGAAAGGCGTACGCGTCGAAGCGTAAGGACGCTGCAAACGCGTCACTCGTGTTGCGCTATTTCGCCAGCTCGTTCTTGAACACATCTCCGTTGTGCATAACAAACCGCACCTTCTTCAGCTCCTCCACACTTTTCAACGGATCCCCGCTCACTGCCACCACATCCGCAAACGCTCCCGCCGCCACCACGCCAATCTCCCCCTTCATCTCCAACATCTCCGCCGCCCGTGAAGTAGCCGCCTGAATCGCATCCATCGGCGCCATCCCTAAGTCCACCATGCGCGAGAATTCTTCCGCCATCGGTTCCTGCCACGGAATGCCGCCGATGTCCGTGCCAAACACAATCTTCAAATGCGCCGCCATCGCTTTGCGAAACGTGGTCTCATGCGTCTTCGCCCGCGCGCGATCCCGCTGCCCCGCCAAAGTATTTTCCTGCGCCCAATCCGTGTAATACGGCCACAGCGTGGGGCAATACCACGTCCCTTGCCGCTGCATTTGCGCGATCTGCGCGTCGGTCATCTCCAGTCCGTGTTCGATCGAATCGCACCCACCGTCCAGCGCGCGCTGCAACCC
>Ga0210384_10003446_pt1 | contig 18286 bp, 17 predicted proteins | sample IncBWH2MmetaG_FD_160574 | JGI IMG/M metagenome (GOLD analysis project Ga0210384, IMG submission 160574) | Forest soil microbial communities from Barre Woods Harvard Forest LTER site, Petersham, Massachusetts, United States - Inc-BW-H-2-M | ecosystem: Environmental > Terrestrial > Soil >...
GGGATTCTCGGGGTCGATCTCGATCAGGTCGGTTGCCACTTGCAATAGTGTAGCGGAGAAAGGCTTATTCTCGTGTCGGCTACAGTTGGAGTTTGTGTTAGCCTCGAAATACGAGCCGTTTCTGGTACGAGTGGGAGGTCTTGCCCGCGGCCCGCGCTCACCAGGAACGAAAACACTCATCGAGCACTCATTCATAAGGACTCAAAAGAGGACAATGGCAACCGCAATCAACCTTGGATTTGCCCGGATCGGGAAAAATCGGGAGCTCAAGAAGGCCGTCGAAGCGTACTGGGCGGGGAACTCATCGCGAGAAAAACTGCTCGCGGCCGCTCGCGAAATCCGGCGCCAGAATTGGGCCTCGCAGCACGCGGCGGGGCTTGATCAGATCCCCACAGGTGACTTCTCACTCTACGATCACGTCCTCGATACGGCCTTCATGTTTGATCTGGTTCCAGACCGGTTTCGTGAACTGGGTCTGAGCGACGACCTGGATCTCTACTTCGCCATGGCCCGCGGTCATGCTACCAACCAGACCATTCAGGCGCTCGAAATGACGAAGTGGTTCGACACGAATTACCACTACCTTGTCCCGGAATTTGCGGGGCGGGAGAAGGTGCGCTTGGCGCAGGACACCCAGGTGGAATCTTATCGGGAAGCCAAGGCGCTGGGCTATCCCGCGCGGCCGGTCATTCTTGGACCTGTATCGCTTCTTCTGTTGGGAAAGACCAAGGAGCCGGGCCTGGCGTCCCTCGATTTGTTGGACCGTCTGCTGCCCGCCTATGAAGAATTGCTGCTGGAACTTGCGGGCGCGGGCGTGGAATGGATCCAGATCGATGAACCGGTCCTGGCGCTTGACTTGGGTGAGACCGCGCAAGAAGCGTTATCTAAATCTATCGGACGGCTGGCGCGGGTCTCGTCTCAATTGAAAATTCTCCTGGTCGCCTACTTTGGCTCGTTGCGGGAAAATCTCGATCGTGCCCTGGGGCTGCCAATCCATGCCCTGCACCTTGATCTGGTGCGCGGACCTGAGCAAGTGGAACACGCGCTCCGCGACGCGCCCCAGACCCTTACCCTTTCTCTTGGGTTGGTGGACGGACGGAACATTTGGAAAACTGATCTGAAACTTGCGCTAGAAACCGCTGAGCGGGCCGCCGATAAACTGTCGGTGGAGCGGGTCATGGTGAGTCCTTCCTGTTCCCTGCTTCACGTTCCGGTCGATCTGACCCCCGAAACACAACTTCCTTCCGAGGTCAAGAACTGGCTCGCATTCGGCTTGCAAAAACTCGACGAGGTCGTCGTACTTAAGCGCGCCTTGAACGAGGGCCGTGCTGCCATTCGCGCCGAGCTAGATGCCAACGCCGAGTCATGGAAGAAGCGGCGCATTTCAAACCTGACCCTGAATCATGAAGTACGAAAGCGCATGGCCGCGGTGAGCCCGGGTGATCTGAAGCGTCGCAGTCCATTTCCGGACCGCCGCCGGGAGCAGCAGGCCGTGCTTCAGCTTCCGCCGCTGCCCACCACCACCATTGGCTCCTTTCCGCAAACCGGCGAGCTTCGCCAACAGCGGGCGCGCATGCGAAAAGGGGAGATCCGGCCCGAAGAGTATGAAGGCTATCTTCGCAAGGAAGTCGCTCACGCGATCGGAGAGCAGGAAAAACTTGGTCTCGATGTCCTGGTCCACGGAGAAGCGGAACGAAACGACATGGTGGAGTACTTCGGCGAACTGATCGACGGCTTCGCCTTCACTGAGAACGGCTGGGTGCAGAGCTATGGCTCGCGCTGTGTAAAACCGCCTATCATCTATGGCGACATCGCGTGCCGCGGACCGATGACGGTGGACTGGTGGCGGTACGCACAATCTCTTACTTCGCATCCCATGAAAGGGATGTTGACGGGACCTGTCACCATCCTCCAATGGTCGTTCGTGCGCGACGACCAGCCCCGCCGTAATACCTGTTTGCAGCTGGCTTTAGCGATTCGCGCGGAGACTTTGGATCTTGAAGCCGCCGGCTGCCGCGTCATTCAAATCGACGAGCCGGCCCTCCGGGAGGGACTGCCGTTGCGGAAGGCCGACGCAGCGGAGTACCTGCAATGGGCGGTCGATTCCTTCCGCTTGGCGAGCGCCGGCGTCAAGAACTCTACCCAGATTCACACGCACATGTGCTATGCGGAGTTCAACGACATCGTGGATGCAATCTCAGCCATGGACGCCGATGTGATCTCGATAGAAAGCACTCGCTCTCAGATGGAGCTTCTGAACGCCTTCGTGGGTAATCGCTACCGGAACGAGATCGGACCGGGTGTATACGACATCCACTCTCCGCGTGTTCCCTCGGCGGAGGAAATGACGGCTCTTCTCGAGAAGGCTCTCCGCGTCATACCGGCGGAGCGCCTGTGGGTGAATCCGGATTGCGGTCTCAAGACCCGCCAGTGGAAAGAAGTATCGGCCGCGTTGCGAAATATGGTCGCCGCGGCTTATGCTGTGCGGGAAAAGCTGACCACGGCCTCGGCCACAACCAATAGTTGACACTACATCGAATTACCACAGCAGCTTCAGCCCGAATTGGATTTCGCGCTGGGTAGTTGTCGTGTAAGTAATTGTCCCCGCGGTCGGCGATACGGCTCCCGATGAGAACGTGGATACCACAGGCATCCCGAAATTTGCGTGGTTGAAGAGGTTGAAGATTTCGGCTCGGAACTGCAGCTTGAGCCTCTCCGAGATGGCCGTGGTCTTGAACAGCGACGTATCAAACGTAGCGAGCCCAGGTCCGGTGAGGATGTCCCTGCCGGCATTGCCATAAGTTCCCGCAGTGGGCAGAAGAAATGCCGCGGGATTGAACCAGCGGCTGACACTACCCTGGATCATGGGACCGGAGAAGTTCGGATTGATTGAAACCCGATCCGGGTTTCGCGAATCGCCATTGTTCGACTGGTTAGATCCCACCAGCGGAGTAAACGGAAATCCCGTTTGAAGCGTGATGATCCCGTGCCAGCTCCAACCGCCAATGAACTTATCGACCACGTTACTGGCGTTGCCGCCCAAGAACCTCCCGTGTCCAACGGGCAGATCGTAACTGAAATTGCCGCTTGCCTGATGGGCTGGATTGAAGTTCGACGGGCCCCAATCCGCCTTGGGATTTTGAGGAATCATTACCGTCGTCGCTCCGGCGATTCCTTCATTCGCGAGGAAAGAGGATGAGTGGATGTCCAAGCTTTTCGAGAAGGTGTAGTTGCCCCGGAACTGCAAGCCATGGCTGAAACGCCGGGTTAGACTGACCTGCAATGCGTTGTAACTGCTGTTGGCGTTCGACAATGTGTCGCGTGTATTTGCAATGGAATTATTGGCCCTGACGACAGTGGCGGGAAATGGGTGACCGATTGTCCCGTTGGCCGTCGCGGTAGGAGTCACGGTGTTCACGTCCACCGTGTCAGGCAGGTGGTAGGCGTGCTCCCCCACATAGGCAATGCTGAAAAGTGTGTTGGCCGTGATTCCCTGGTCGATTTTCAGGGTCCATTCCTCGACCGTCGGCATTTTCAAATTTGGCTGCACACCGGCGGGAGAGGCCTTTGCGTCAGGAAGATTCGCCGTGACCTGGACCGGGAAGGTTGCGGGAGCCGTCTTGGTTCCGATCGAGGGATTAACGTTCAGATTGTTTCCAATCGGGCTGCCGTCGCAGCACGACCCCATGTAATCCAGTTGACTGTAATAGGTTCCAAACGCCGCGTGGACAGCCGTATTCGAAAACGGAGCCCAAGCCAAACCAACCCGCGGACCGAAGAGCCATTTCGCATTATTCACACTGTAGGGTGAAGTTCCCACCACCGGCTGCGTCCGCAAACATTGGAGAGTGCCGGCAGAACAACCGGCCGTGCCAAAAACGTAATTGGAGGCTTCGCCCGCGGGAGAATTCCAGCCATTATTGAACTCATGCCGCAGGCCCAGATTTATGGTCAGATTCGAGCGCAGCTTGATCGTATCCTGCGCGTACCACGCTCCTGCAAATTGCCGCCAGCCAATCTCGGCTGGATTCAGAACGGCTGCAATCGAGCTCGCTTGGCCTTGCATGAACGCCGCCAAGGTCGCAAAAGTAGCGACACCGTATCGTTGATTGGCAGCATCGTCGTTGGCCTGAACCCGTTGGAACCACCCGCCCGCGCTGATCAAGTGCCGTCCTTTGGTGATCTGAACGTCATCGGTGTAAGTGAAGAGATTTCTTGCGACCCTCTCAGCTTGCTGGGAACCATTGCTGCCCGCGGCCGACACCGCTCCTACGCTGTTAAAGCTCGCGGAACCGATCGAGATCAATCCCACCGGTTGCCCGGGAACAAACGAAGTGCCCGGCGGCGTCACAGGCGGCGAGGCCAGAAGATCCCAATGCGCGCGCGAAAAACCGACACGGGCAACATTCAAGACCGAAGGAGAAAATATGTGGGTTTCCTGCAGGCTCACAACTTGGGCACGCAGAATGCTCGCGGTTTGGGTTAATGGATTGGCTCCGGGAGTGAGACTATCACCGTCATCGATCGTGTAAATTCCGGAGAGCATATCATTCGACGAAAAGTTCTGATCGAGGCGGAGATTTCCGAAATCTTCCCGAACGCTCTGGAGTGGGTTGCTAAACGCCACGGCAACCCCGCTGCCAAGATCTTGCCCGTTCGGCTGCGGCCACAGAGCAAAATAAGGAGCGATGCCCGGCGCCAATCCAATCGGTTTGCCGTTCGATCCCAGCAGCGTTCCATTTTGCGCGCTGGCATTCGGCACGAAGGTCACGTCGGACAAGTTCAGCCTCTGCCGAAAACCCTCGTAGTTTCCGAAGATGAAGGTCTTGTCTTTCTTGATAGGCCCTCCCGCTGCGCCGCCAAACTGATTGCGCTTGAACGGCGGATTTATGGCTTGAGCGAAGAAATTACGCGCGTCCAAATCACTGTTGCGCAGGAACTCGAAAAGGTCTCCGTGAACTTGGTTGGAGCCGGACATCGTCACCACGGTAACTTGTCCACCCGGCCGCTTTCCGTATTCGGCGCCGTAGGTATTTTCGAGCACGTTGAATTCGCGCACCGCATCCACTCCCAGCAACAACCCGCTGACGCCCCCCGGCATAACGTCCGCCGTCGAGACGCCCGTGTACTCGATCCCGTTCATCAGGAAAAGGTTGAAATCTTCGCGATTTCCGGAGATGGAAAAGTCGAAGCCTTGCCCCTTACCAGTGCTGGTGGTGGATTGATAAGAAGTAAAATTCGTGGTGCTTGGATTCAGCGTGATGAGCGTGTCCCAACTGCGGCCATTGAGCGGAAGGTCCTTGATCTGTTCTTCGTTGATCAAACCGGCGGTCGATGACGAGGTCGTATTCACCAGCGGCGGCTCGCCCGTAACCGTCACTGCCTGCTGAACGCCGCCCACCTTGAGCTGTATGTCCACCACCGCTTGCTGTCCCACCACCAGCACGATTCCGCTTCTCACTACCGGCGCGAACCCCGTGCTCTCGGCGCGAATTTCATACTGCCCCACCGGCAGCGAGAGCGCCGCGTATTGGCCTCGGTTGTCTGTGACCAGGCTACGAGTCTGTCCCGTTCCCACGCTTGTGACTGTGATGGTCGCCTTGGGAACGATGGCCCCGCTATCGTCGGTAACCGTACCCGCAATGGCGGCTGTGGTTTGTGCGAAAACACTGGTGGGCGCAAGCAAAACCGTCATGAACCCAGCCAGCACGATGCCCCTGAAGACTCCCTTTTTCATGAATTCCTCCCCTCGATCAGGGTAGCGGATTACGGCGATCAACTCATCAACGCGATCACGCTATTGCGCAACCGGATCACCTGTTCAACCAGATCGCGCAATAAATGCATTGACGCTTCCGCGTTTTCTTCCGTCAGATAATCCCAGCCAGGGCCGGGCGCCCACAGATCTTCGTAGGCAAATCTCAATACGGAGACCCTCTTGGTTTCATCCGGAATGCTTACGCCATATCGAAGCTGCAAGCCCATGCCGGCGAAGCTGATCCACAACGTAAACTTCGTGCCTTGAAATACCCCCTCGTGTCCCGTGTCGCCGCCCGCAAGTTTCCGCTTCTCGCCCGTGAACAGATCCTTGAAGATTTTGTCGATCAGTTTCCTTAGAAGCGGCGCCTTCGCCGGCTTCAGATGAGCCGGATCGGGATCGGGCACCAGTTGCGCCGGTGGATCGTCGCGCGGAATGAAATCCAGCGTGGCGCGCGTCCGCGCCATCATCTCGACACTCATGCGATCCGTCAGCATCGCCTTCCTCATCCTCAAACCTTCGTATCGCAGCCCCATCGAAAACGCCGCCGACTGCAGGGCGGCGCGGTAGCGAAGCAGAGCCGGATCCGTCGCTGCAAGGGCGCTGATCTCATCACGGACCGCCGCAAGCGTCATGAAGAAACGCATGGCGCCCAGACGCGCAAACGAGCTCACGAGCTCATCCCGCTCGGCGGCAGTAAGTGTCGAGGCGTAATCTAGGAACCTGATCATGCCGCTACTGGGAATCCGGCTCAAGTTGGGAAAACCGCTGTGCGCTTCCTCGGCGAGGTGCGCTCTTAGCAGCGCGCTGACATCGTCGAGCTTCTGGAGAGACATGCTACTGAAAATGCCTCGATTAGTCGCGTGGCCCAATGGCGTCGGCTACCTGAATCGCCATCTCGTAGCGGCCGAAAGGAGCACTCAATTGGACGCCCGCCGTCAGAGGCCGCGCCCGCTCGACCATCTCCTGGGCGATCGCGACGCCCTCGGCCCGCGCTGCCTCGGCGCTTTCCGCGCGCCGCATTCGCTCCATGAACGGCTCCGGTACCGGAACGCGCAGCTCATTCACCATGAATTCCGCGTTGCGGATGCTAGTCAGCGGCCAGACGCCCGCCACGATCGGCAGTTTGAACTGCTCGGTCCGTTTAACAAACTCCTCCAGCAGTTCCATATCGAAGACCGGCTGGGTCACAATGTACTCGGCTCCGGCCTGGACCTTCTTTTCGAACCGGCGCATCTCTTCGTCCATGTTCACTGCCCCAGGATTGGCGCCCGCGCCGATCAACAGGGCTGTCTGCGAACCGATCGGGTTACCTCCCAGGTCCAGACCCTGATTCAGGCGGCTCGCGATCCGAATCAGACCGATGGCATCGACGTCGAACACGGCGGTGGCATCCGGATAGGCTCCCATGCGTGGAGGATCGCCCGTGATGCAGATCAGATTGCGTACCGCGATCGCGTGGGCCCCGATCAGTTCACTCTGGATGCTCAGGATATTTCGATCGCGGCAACAGAAGTGCAGAACTGCTTCGATCCCTGCATGCTTTTGGATCAACTGGCAAGTCACCGGCGCGCTCATCCGCGCGCTGGCCCGAGGGCCATCGGGAACATTGATGCAATCGATCCCGGCCGCTTTGCAGAGCCTGGCGCCCTCAATTTCCTTGGAGGCATCGACGCCGCGCGGCGGCAAAATTTCGACGAACGCGACAAATTTCCCGAAGGCCAGCTTCTGGCCGAGCTCACTCTTGTCGCCCATGGGAAGATTGCACAGGGCCTCGGCCTTGCTCTCCGGTTCCTCGATAGTTACTGAAGCCGTGCGATGCCCTGGTTGCAGGCTGCGGGCCTCGCTGCGGATTTCCTTGATGTGCTCGGCCGTGGTGCCGCAGCAGCCACCCACAATTTTCACGCCGGCGAGCATGAACCGACGCGCGTATTGAGCCATGTATTCGGGCGAGCACAAGTACAGATTGCGGCCCTCGACGGTAACCGGCAGGCCCGCGTTCGGCATCGCACTGAGAGGCTTGCTCGTATAGGCGGCCATCTTTTCGATGGTTTCGAGAGTCACGCGCGGTCCGGAGGAGCAATTTAGTCCCACGATGTCCACCGCCCACTCGTCCAGCGCGCGGGTGAAATTTTCGGTGGACGCGCCATCCCGCAGCCTCCCGTCATCTTCGATACTGACCTGGGCGATGACGGCGATGTCGTCGCCCGCCGCTTCGCGCGCCGCAAAAACCGCCTCGCGCAACTCGTCGAGATCGCGGAATGTTTCAAGGATCAACAGGTCGACCCCGGCCTCCACCAGCGCCATGATTTGTTCGCGGAACATCTCTCGCGCCTCGGCGAAGCTGATCGGACCCAGCGGCTCGAGCCGGGCTCCCAGCGGCCCCACCGCTCCGGCGACAAACGCTTGATCCCTGGCTGCTTCCCGCGCGATGCGCACGCCAGCCTGATTGATGGCCCGCATCTTCTCCGAAAAGCCAAATGCTCCCAATCGCTTACGGTTAGCGCCGAAAGTGTTAGTTTCAATAATCTCAGCTCCCGCTTTAATGAATTCCTGGTGCACGTCACGCACGATTGCGGGCAGCGATAGATTCAATTCGTCGTAACAGCGATTGAAAAATATCCCTTTACCGTAGAGCGCCGTGCCCATGGCTCCGTCGGCCACCAGGACGCGGCTCTCGACCGCCTCGCGGAATTCGGCGGCTCTAGTTTGAGTAGCGGTGACTGCCATGTTTCCTTTTACAATACCGCGCCGTGGCGCATCGATTCATCGTGCCGCTGCGGGCACGATCCCGCAGGCAGGTCTTGACTTCCGGTTCATCGCCACTCCGGGAACAAATTCACCCGTCCGCGCCGGCAGGCCTCGATCAGCTCCGGGACGCGCTTGGTGCGGCGCAGCAGACCCTCCAGCAGCTTTACCAGCGCCTCTTCATCACCACCCTCCAGCCAGGCCGGCGGTATTTGTTTCACGGCTTGATCGACCACCGCTTCCGGGAAATGCAGGATGCGGTCCAGCCAGGGTTGGAAATCATTCAAGCCACGCACTTCCCGATACACCAGCGGTCTGAAATAGAGGCCATGCAGCGGAGAATCGCTCAAGCGCCAGTGCGGCCCCTCGAACACATATCCCTGATCCACCATCTGCGCCACGAAGCCCTGCCGCGCAGGGTGCGCTTCAAAAGGCGGCATCCACTCTTTCAGACGCGCCCGAAAAAAAATGGCTTGGCGGGAGTCCGCATTCCCCGTCCACTGATCGAAAGCCAGCGCGCCCAGGAACTCCCGGTGGTTTTCCACTTTTTCCAGCAGCGTATCGGGCAGAAAATCATACACCACCATCCGCGCCGGGTCCCCAGGAAAACGCGATCCGAAATGCCAGCCCGCCTCGATGGCGCGGCGCTGGCTGCCAAGCTGAATGTAGGCTTCCGGATTTTCCTCCAGAAACTCGGGTGAAACGCGGATCACCGCGGGCTCCGGCCCGGAGATGCCCAGAAAGCGTAAGAAAATCGATGCGATCCATTCGTTCACCAGGATGCGCCGGTGCTGCGGGTTGTTGAGAAACTTGACCACATAATAGTCGCCATCGGCGGCCTGGATCAGGTGGGCTTGCGCCCCGCCCCGCATCTTGCGGATCAGGCGGCGCGCGTCAACAGGCATGAAAGGGAATCGTAGCGCTCCGGCGCGGGCGTCGCCTCAAAATGCAGTACCCTTAGAGATTATATGACGGACGATAAAGAAACGACTTCGCGCCCACCTGGGACCAGCAAGGAAGAGGTCGCTTTGGAATTGATGCGCTTCATCGCACAGACCACCGGCTACGGAAAAGGATCGGCCGGCGCCGGATTCGGAGGCAAAGGACCGAAGACCCCCGACGAGCAGGTGGACGCGCTTCTACAGCTCTATGAGCGCTGCCGCAGCGTCGTTTCTAAGGCCTAAAAGTTCGCGGTGTAGCCTTTGAATCTCGATTCTGAGCCGCCTGCCGGTTCACGTGCCCGCCGCCGGCGGAAACTCGATCTGCGCCGCCGCCAGCCGTACACTCACGCGCCGGTTCAGCTCCCGCCCTACCAGCGCCGTTTTTGCGGGAACGGTCTTGATGCGCGCCCGGATCACGACGCCGGGCTCGGCCAGCCGCTTCGACGCCCATCACCTCGATGGGCGCCAGAATCATGGTTCGAAACACCTCGTCGCCGCCCAGCTCTGCGCCGGTCTCCTGTAGAATGCTTAGCGCCCGATCCACGTCCGCGCGGTGCGCGAGCGTTGCCTCAAACACATAGTAGGCGTATTCGCGCGTCATGTTGGAAAGCGTGGTGATCAAGCCGTTCGAGATGATGTGGACCGCTCCGTTTTCCCCACGCAGCACCGTGGTGCGGAGGTTGATCTCCTCGACTGAGCCCGCGATACCGTTGATCACCACAGAATCGCCGATGCGAATTTGATCTTCGAGCAGCAGCAGCATCCCGCCCAGCCAGTCTTTGATGAGCGCCTGCGCTCCCAAGCCCACTGCCAAGCCCGCGGCCCCAAGACCGGCCAGCAGCGGCTGGATGTTGAAAGTGAGCTCGGTCAGGGCCATGACCAGCGCTATGATCCAGATCACCATGCTGGCCAGCTTCGAGAGCACCGAAATGATGGTGGTGGCGCGCTTCTCCAGCTCTATGGCGGACGCCTCGCCGCGGCGGTCCATCATGCGGATGGTGTAGATGCGCAAGCGGCCTAGCAGCCGGCGCGCCAATCGCGTCAGCAGCCACGCCCCTGCCAGGATCGCCAGCACGCGGACCACTCTCAGCGCCCATGGCAGCCATAACTGGGCGCGCGCCAGATCCTTGGTCAAGTCCGTCGAAATCTGCATTACCATCATGATGCGCTAAAATGATCCCGTGACGGAAAATTCAGCCGCTGCGGCCGCCCCTGCCGCCTCGATCAGCAAGTGGGCTCCGGCCGTGCTGCTCGCTTGGCTGGTGCCCGGCGGCGGTCATTTCCTGCTCAAGCGGCCCGCGCGAGGCGCGATTCTGGGGGCCTCGGTCGCCATTGTCTTCCTGCTCGGTCTGATGATGCGGGGCACGCTGTTCCAGCCCGAAGGCGGCGACCTGCTTACTATGGTGATTTACTACGGCGGGTTCATCGGCGATCTGCTAGCTGGGATCCTGTATTTCCTGACTGTGTGGCTGGGTTATTCGCAGCCCGACATGCCCGGCCACGTCCACGACTACGGCACTAAATTCCTGGTGGCCGCGGGGTTGCTGAATCTACTGGCGATCGTCGATGCCTACGAAATCGCCACCGGCCGGAAGGACTGACATGCCGAAAATCCAAATGAGTCTGTCGCACTTCGAGGCCTCGATCCTCTTTGCGCTGTTCACCTCGGTAGTGCTGGGCGTAATTACGAAACGAACCGACCGCGAGCGGCTGCATTACGCGCTCCATTGCTTCGCCTATTTCCTGATCGCCATCTTCGGCCTGAGTTGGTTGATGTACCTCGGCCACGGCTGACAACGCGCGCTACGGCAATACCGCGATCATCTTCTCGATCTCCTCGGAAGCGATGTAGAAATGCGGCGAGGCACGCACCCATCCCGCGCGTGCCGCGGCAATGATCGAGTGCTCCCGCAGCTTTGCGACCACCGCGCCGCTATCGATCCCCTCCCGCCGGAAGCTGACGACTCCCGCGCCGTTTTGGGCAGTCCGCGTCCCCAGCACCTCGTATCCTTTGCGCCCCACGCCTGCCGCGATCTGGTCGCCGAGCGCCTGCACCACGGGGGCGATGTTTTCGATCCCCACTTCGAGTAAGAACTCGATCGCAGCGTGTAAACCGTAACACCCGACGGTGTTGAGCGTGCCACACTCGTAGCGGCCGGCATCCGGACGCAGCGTCATATCGCGCCGCCCGTAGTCGTCGAAACCGACCACGTTGGTCCAGCCGAATTCGAGCGGCTCGACGCGTTCCTGCAGAGCCTTGGAAATGTAGAGCACGCCGCAACCTTCCGGCGCCAGCAGCCATTTGTGGCCGTCGGCGGCCAGCGCGTCGATATTGGCCGCCTCCACGTCCACGGGGAACGCGCCCAGGCCCTGAATCGCATCCACAACGAAAATGACGCCGTGGCGGTGGCAGATCTCACCGATTCGCACCAGATCTGCGCGGAAACCAGTCAAAAACTGCACAAAACTGATCGCCAGCAAGCGGGCGCCCCTGGCCGCCCGGTCGACCCGGTCCAGGGGATCGGCCACGGAACGCCACTCGATCCGTACGCCCTGGGCCTCCAGACGCCGCCAGGGGTACTGGTTGGCTGGAAACTCCTCTGAAAACGCTACAATCCGGTCGCCGGGGCACCAATCGAGGCCCATCGCCACCGTCGCGATGCCCTCGGAGGTGTTCTTAACAATCGCGATCTCCTCCGGCGTCCCGTTCACCAGCCGTGCGGCGGCCCGGCGCAGGCCGTTGTATGTATCCAACCATTGAGCGTAGTGCAGAGAACCATGGTCGAGCGCGTCACGCGTCAGCCGCTCCATGGCTTTCGCGGCCGGGAGGCATAGGGGGCCTACGCCGGAGTGGTTGAGGTAGATGAGGTTTTTGGTAACGGGGAAGAAGTGGCGGTAGTCGAGCATTAAGATTAGCGTAATCTTTTACAATCTGCTTGCGTCCAACGGGCGTATACTTATAGCTGGAAGGAGCCGGTGTGCGACTCACAGTAATTTTCCTGCTCTGCTTCTCTCTGTCGGCGGGGGACAAGAAGAAGGACCCCGATGAAATCGGCAATCGCGATGTTGGCAAGGGCGTAAACTTCTATTCGCTCGAAAAAGAAATCGCGCTCGGTAAAGGGCTGGCCCAGGAGGTCGAGCGGCAAGCCAAAATCATTGACGACCCGGTAATCGCCGAGTACGTCAATCGTGTTGGCCAAAACCTGGTGCGCAACTCCGACGCCAAGGTCCCCTTCACCATCAAGGTTATCGACACAGAGGAAGTGAATGCGTTCGCGCTGCCCGGCGGGTTCTTTTTCGTGAACTCCGGGCTGGTCCTCAAGGCGGAATCCGAAGCCGAGCTGGCGGGTGTGATGTCGCACGAAATCGCTCACGTCGCGGCGCGGCACGGCACGCGGCAGGCCACCCGCGGCGAAATCGCGCAGCTTGCCACCATTCCCCTGATTTTCATGGGCGGCTGGACCGGCTACGGCATCCGGCAGGCGGCCAGCGTTGCGATTCCGGTGGGTTTCCTCTCCTTCTCGCGCGGGTTTGAATCGGAGGCCGATATGCTCGGGCTCCAGTACATGTATAAGAGCGGCTACGATCCCGAAGCCTTCGTCGACTTCTTCGAGAAGATCCAATCCATGGAGAAGAAGAAGCCGGGGACGATGTCCAAAGTATTCTCGACGCATCCCCTGACCGAAGATCGCATTCAGACCGCCCAAAAGAATATTCAAGTACTGCTCAAGGAGCGTCCGGAATACGTGGTCACGACCTCCGAATTCAACGACGTGAAGGGTCGCTTGATGGCCATGCACAACAAGCGCAAAGTGGATAACCAGGACCTGAACCGGCCGACGCTCCGCAAGGCGCCCGGCGCCGGCACGAGCGGCAACGACAAGGATAAAGGCGGAAGCGACGATGACCGTCCGACCTTGAAGCGCCGGCCCGACCAATTTCGATAACACTACTCCCTAGTGTGTGCGACGAGCAGCCCGCGGGTCGAAAGACTCGCGGGTTTTTCGTTTTTATGCGGGTAAGACCGCCGTGCACTGCGGGCAGCGTCGGGCGCCGGCTGGAATGGCGGTGGTGCACTCCGGGCACGGCTTGGTGGCGGGCGCCGCGGCCGGCGGGGGCGCGGGGAACATCCGGTTCACCTGCTTCACGATCAGGAAAATCACGAACGCGACGATCAGGAACTCGATCATCGTGTTGATGAACAAGCCGTAGTTCAGGGTCGGTGCGGCGGCCTTCTTGGCATCGGCCAGAGTGTCATAGTGCTGGCCGTTCAAGCTGACGAAGAAATTCGAAAAATCGAGCTTCCCGAGCCCCAACCCCACCACCGGCATCAGAATGTCATTGACCAGCGACGTGACGATCTTGCCGAAGGCGGCGCCGATGATGACGCCGATCGCCAGATCGAGCACGTTCCCCCGCATAATGAATTTCTTGAATTCGCCGAGCATCGCCGCTACCTCCTTCGCATCGCGCTAGTATACACTACAAATACGATGGCGAAGAGCGCGGAACTGATCACCGTCACCTGTCCCTGCTGCCAGGCCAAGCTGCATATCGACCCGGAAACCAAGGCTGTCATCCGCTTCGAGGAGCACATCCGGCCGCCCTCGATCGCCGATTTCGAAACCGCCGTGAACCTTCACAAGACCGAAGCCGGGCGCCGCGAGGACGCCTTCAAGAAGTCCGTCGAAAGTCAGAAGACCCATCAAGAAGTCCTCAACAAGAAGTTTGACGAAATGCTGAAAATCGCCCGCGAGAATCCGGACGAGCCGCCGCCCAAGCGGGATATCGACTTCGATTAGAGTGCCGCAGAAAAACCGCTTACTGACGTGCCCGGCTCAGAATCGAGATTCGTTCAATGAGTCCCTTACAGAGCCGCGACCGTGAGGGAGCGGTACGACCACGTGTTCGTCCCCAGAAACCCAAGACTGCGGCCGAGCGGCGCTCGCGCCTCAAGAAAGTCCTTGCGACCCTCGACCAGATGTATCCGGAGGCGACCTGCGCTCTACATCATCACAACGCCTGGGAACTGCTGGTGGCAACCATCCTTTCGGCCCAGTGCACCGACCGGCGCGTGAACATGGTGACGCCCGGATTGTTCCGCAAGTATCCCACCATTCGCGATTTCGCCAACGCGAAACAAGAGGAGCTGGCGCAGGATATCCGCTCGACCGGATTTTTCAACAACAAGGCCAAGTCGCTGATCGGCGCGGCCCGCAAGATCCTCACCGATTTTGGCGGTGATGTCCCGCGGGAGATCGATCAGCTTTTGACCGTGCCGGGCGCGGCGCGCAAGACGGCCAACGTGGTTCTGGGGACCGCGTTCGGCATCGCTTCGGGCGTGGTGGTCGATACTCACGTCCAGCGTATCGCGAGACGCCTCGACCTCACCAAGGAAACCGAAGCCGGCAAAATCGAAAAGGATCTGATGAAGATCATCCCCAAGGAAAAATGGATCCTTTTTTCGCACCAGATCATTCATCATGGGCGGGCGTTGTGCATCGCGCGGAATCCCAAGTGCGCGGAATGCGCGCTCGCGCCGCTGTGCTACGCGCCGGATAAAACCATATGAAGGGAATTGCCCTGGAAGAGCATTACACTACCGCGGCGCTGGCCGATTCCTTCCGCTCGGTCGCCATCGGCTTCGACAAAGAAGCGGTGGCGCGTCTGGTGGCCGGGTTGTCCGATTTTGACAGCCAGCGCCTCGAAACCATCGACCAGGCGGGCATCGATATTTCCGTCTTGTCGGTCGCCGGCGTGGGAGTCCAGGGCGAACGCAGCGCCGCCACCGCAGTTCCGCATGCTCGCGAGACCAACGACTTTCTGGCCACGCAGATCCGCAGGCATCCTTATCGCTACCGAGGATTCGCGCACCTGCCGCTTCAGGATCCCAAGGCGGCCGCCGATGAACTAGCTCGCACCGTGCGCGAGCACGGTTTTTTGGGAGCTCTGGTCAGCGGTCCAACGCACGGGCATTATCTCGACGAAGACCGCTTCCTGGTTTTTGGGAGCGCGTCGCGGAGCTGAACGTCCCACTGTATCTGCATCCCGGAACCCCGTTTCAGCTTCCGCAAAGCTTTCAGGACCATCCGGAGCTGAACGGGCCCATTTGGGGCTGGACAGTGGATACCGCGACGCACGCATTGCGGCTGGTCTTTTCCGGGCTTTTCGACCGTTTTCCTGAGCTCACCATTATTCTCGGGCACATGGGGGAAACGCTCCCGTTCCTGTTGTGGCGGATCGATACCCGCTTTCGAGAGCTGAACAATTTTAGGAACCTGCGCAAGACGCCTTAGCAGTACATCAAAGAGAATTTCATTGTAACGATGTCCGGTGCGTTCTCGGCCGAGCCGCTGCTCTGCACTCGAACGGCTTTGGGCGAGGATCATATTCTTTTTTCCGTCGATTATCCCTTCGAATCGTCGCTCGCGGCCGCGCAGTTTATGGACTGCGTATCTGCGCCGGAGCATGTCCGCGAAAAGATCAACTTCAAGATTGCCCAGCGTGTTCTAAAGATGACAAGCTGAAGCTTGTCCTACCGCGCCGCGTTCTCGCCGACCAGATGCAAGCCTTTATGGATGGCGTAAAGCGCCAGCTCCAGCCGATCGGAGACGCCCAGCTTGTCGAAGATGTTGTGCAAATGGTTCTTGACCGTCTGCTCGCTGATGAACATCTTCTCAGCCATCTCCTTGTTCTTGTAGCCCTGGGCGACGAACGCGACGATCTCACGTTCCCGGGTGGAGAGCGGGCTGCGCTCGCGGCCTTTCCCCCCCTGGGCCGAGCCGCCGCCTTCGAGACCGGTGGAGAACTGCCGCATCACGGCCGCGGTGGTGTGGGAATCCAGCCAGATTTCGCCGGAATGCACCTTGCGGATGCTCTTCACTATCAGGTCGGGAGCGGTCTGCTTCAGTACGATCCCGCTGCAGCCTAACTTCATGGCCTGCACGAACTCGTTCTTGTCTTCAGAAGCGGTCAGTATAATGACGCGAGTGCGCTTGTTGATTTGTTGCAGTGCCTGAAGAGTGGACAGACCGTCCAGGTTCGGCATGCGCAAGTCGAGAAGCAGGACGTCAGGATCGAGCTCGCGTACCTTTTCCAGAACCTCGCGGCCGTCGGCAGCTTCCCCGACCACCTCGAAATCGTCTTCGAGCAACAACAGCTTTTTCAGCCCGTCGCGGACGATAGGGTGGTCGTCTGCAATGAACAGGCGAATCGTCGCTTTTTTCTTCGGGTTCCCCTCCGAGCTGTCGTTAACTGGCGCCATCATGATATCCATAAGCCCCACTTTCTTTGCTCCCGTCCCGATTCTATGCGGTTATAGTACTTCCGACAATTCATGGGCCTCTTAAGTTTGCGCCGGATACTTCACCTAATTCCTTATTAAGGTCGCCTTAGTCTGGACAACAGAGAGGCTGATTCGCCACGGAGAATGAGGACTAGGGAGACTATAATGCTCGAAACGGATGCTTGAGCATACCACTTGGATCAAGTATTTTACGAGATCGTCATTGCGAAACCGCTCCCTTACCCGAGGTGCGAGCAAGCTGGCGGCGCAGTGGCGCCAAGGCCCCTCCCGCCGTAGTCGCGTTGAAGAGGGATGCAACCACGGAGAACAGTTCCACCGGGCTGCCATTCCGGTCCGACACCAAAATTGTCATGACATCGCACTCTTGTTCGCCGGCAGCCGTGCGCAAGAACAGAGCCCGCGGGCCGTCCGTGCCGCCGATCAATCTGTTGGACAGGATCAGATGGGCGGCTTCCGCCGACTCAGGGGCGATCAGAGCGAAGATATTTGTCCGCAGCACCTCCTCTGCGCGAACCCCAAATAATCGCTCCGCGGCGGTATTGAAGAAAATGAGATGGCCCTGCAAATCGTACCCGTATACAGCGTTGTTCACGTGTTGGAGAATCTCCAACATAGTGGCGCGGGCATCTTGCGCGGCGTAGCCAAAGCGCTGGTTCTCCCGTGTGACGCGATTCAGCGCCGTGGCATTCCACCAGATAATGAGAGCCAACACCACCATCGTCGCGACTACGTGCAGCACCAGGCCCAGGGCTGGCCCGAACCACCCCGCTTCTTGCCCCTTGAGCCGCAGGAGACCGAGCACTATCGGGATCACGATCGAGGCCGGCAAGAGCCGGCGCGCCATGGTTGCGCCCTCGGTATCGCCGGTCACCACTGCCATGAAGGCGCGATTCGCATTCGCGCGCAGGACCCCCAGAGAGAGAATGAGCAACCCCAGCGCCGTAGTGACGGGCATGATCAGAGAGTCCGGTACCGCCTGCGGCGCCAGATGGGCGTAGCTGCATGCCACCAACGTGGCCACCGTGATGGTGGTCACGCCAAGAGCGAGAATCTGACAGGGCAAGCTTCGGTGCGCGGTCAACAGGGCCAGCGCAGAGCCTAACAGGAAAAACGCGAGCGCAGCCGCTGGCGGCATGGGACCCGGTATGGCGGCTGCGTCGTGGATGATCAGGTGGCTGATTCCGATATGCCAGCCCAGCCAAATCTCCGCCAGCGAAAGCAGTCCGAGGATGCCTACGGAGAGCCGGAGGAGCTTGCAAACCGTGCGCGCCGACGGATTGACACGATCGTATTGCGCCAATCTCAAAGAGAAGCCCACAAGAATAAACCCCAGCGCGGTATTGGGGTGGATTTGGGATACCAGTCCGAGAGGCCCGATCACAGAGGCAGGGAGTAAGGACCAACCAAGCAAGGCGGCCAAACCCGTGATGATTCCAATGAGGCCGGAGCTCCGTGTAAGAGAATACGACGCACCGCCCGGAGTGCAGAACGCGATCCCACGTCGAAGGGTTGTCAGGAACAAGCTCCACCTAA
>Ga0210384_10003447_pt1 | contig 18277 bp, 13 predicted proteins | sample IncBWH2MmetaG_FD_160574 | JGI IMG/M metagenome (GOLD analysis project Ga0210384, IMG submission 160574) | Forest soil microbial communities from Barre Woods Harvard Forest LTER site, Petersham, Massachusetts, United States - Inc-BW-H-2-M | ecosystem: Environmental > Terrestrial > Soil >...
CGGATAGAAATCCTCAGAGGCGCTGAAATAAATTTTGAATACCGGCATACATCTTTTGCACTCGATGATATTATGCTGTCGGTGCGACTGGAACTTCCGTCCAAACCGTACAGCGAGATACTTCAAGGAATTCGCATCTGCAATGAGAAGCGGCGTGCCAGCCAGCCGCTCAATCAAAAAAGCGCAGGCTGTATTTTCAAGAATCCGCCGGGCGGGTCCGCCGGGCGCATGATCGACGAGCTGGGATTGAAGGGCCACTCTGTCGGCGATGCCCGCGTCAGCGACCGCCACGCCAATTTTTTCATCAACGCCGGACATGCATCGGCAGCCGATATGCTCGCGCTGATCGCCGACGTTCGCCAACGCGTGCGCGACCGCTACGGCGTGGAGCTGGAAGAAGAAGTAATCGTGTGGAAGGAGCGATGAGCGCAGAACCAGATTATCTTCCCGCGGATGCGCTGGCCGAAGACGAGCCGAAGTATTTGCGCCGGCAGAAGCCGGTGGAGATCCGCAAGCGGAAATTCAGCCGCAAGGCCTGGCCGTTGTACCGCCGGCTGTTAGCGGGAGGAATCGCCGCCGTTTGCGCGGGATTCGCGCTGTACGAAGCCGCAACCTTCCTGCTTTATTCGCCCGACGTGGCGCTGCAGAGCGCCGAACAGATTGAGATCCAGGGCAACCGGTTCGTGCCGCCGGAGGCGATCGCGGAAAAATTTTCGGCGGACATGGGCCGCAGCGTGGTGCGCGTTCCGCTGACGGAGCGGCGCGAGGCGCTCGAGGCTCTTCCCTGGGTGGAAGAGGCGCACGTCCAGCGCGTGATGCCGAATCGGATTCGAGTGGAGATCACCGAACGCTCCCCGGTCGCGTTTCTGCGAACGGGGAGCGAGCTCTCCCTGGTGGATGGGCAAGGCGTAATCCTCGACAAGCCCGCCGAAGGGGAATTCCGCTTTCCGGTGGTGGCCGGCATTGGGGAAGCCACGCCACGAGCGACGCGCGAGCAGCACATGAATTTGTATGTGCTGTTCATGAAGGAGATTGAAAAGTCTCAGCCCGGCGCGACCGATCATGTCAGCGAAGTGGATATTTCCGACGCCTCGGATGTGCGTGTGACGCTCACTGGAATGGGAGCGGCGCCCGGCAGCGCTGCGCCGATTCTGGTGCACTTCGGCGATTCGGATTTTGGCAACCGCTATCATTTGCTCGCGGAAAATATCGATCAGTGGCGGGCCGGCGCGGGAAGCGTCGATTCGGTGGATCTGCGATTCGCGCGGCAAGTAGTGGTGAATCCGGAATCGAAGGCCATGGTGACCAGCGTGAAGCAGGAGGCGCCCCCGCGCGTGGCCACGCAGGTGGCGCGGCACTCGGCCCGGCGCGCGCCCCAGCGCGTGAAAGTCGCGCGGAAGCGGCGTTAACCGGAATTTGAAAACCGATTGCCGGGGCACGCCCCCCTGCCCCGGCAGGAAATGCGAAAAAGGAGCGGCGGGTTGGCAAAAAAAGAAAAGTATCTGGTCTCGCTGGATGTGGGCAGCACGAAGACGTGCGCCATCATCAGCGAGTTGAACGACACGGGCGCAAGGTTTGTGGCCATGGGCGCGGCGGAATCCAAAGGGCTGCGCAAGGGATTGATTGTCAACATCGGCGCGGCGGCGACGTCGGTGCGGCGCGCGATTGAAGAAGCCGAGGGCGTTGCCGGCGTGCCGGTCGAGCGAGTCATCGCCGGAGTAGCCGGCAGCCACGTGCGCGGAGTAAACAGCCGCGGCGGCATCACGCTGGGGCACCGTCCGCGGGACATTAACCGCGACGATGTTCACCACGCCGTGGACGCGGCTCGGAACATCACTCTTCCCGAAGACCGCGTGGTACTGCACGTCCTTCCCCAGGAATTTCTGCTCGATGCGCATGAGAATATTCGCGATCCGCTGGGCATGATCGGCGGGCGGCTGGAAGTGAACGTTCACCTCGTCACCTCTTCGGCTTCGGCCATGCAGAACCTGGTGATTGCCATCAACCAGGCGGGAGTGGAGGTCGCGGACACGGTGCTCGAGCCGCTGGCTTCGGCCGAATCGTGCCTGACTCAGGATGAGCGCGAACTGGGCTGCTGCCTGCTCGATATCGGCGGCGGAACAACGGAACTGGTGGTTCTTGGAAACGGCATGCTGCGCCACGCGGCGGCCATCCCCGTGGGCGGCGACCATTTCACGAACGACCTGGCGGTGGGGCTGCGCACGCCGATTCCCGAAGCGGAGAAAATCAAGCGTGAGCACGCCTGCGTGTTCAAGGATTTGATTGTGGAGGACCAGGCCATCGAAATCGCCAGCGTCGGCGACCGCCCTCCGCGCACGGTGTTCACGCGAATGCTGAATGAAATTGTGGAGCCGAGAGCGCAGGAACTGCTCTCGCTCGTGCGCGATGAACTGCAGCGAGGCGGTTTTGCCTCGCTCGTTCCCGCCGGACTTGTGCTCACCGGCGGCGGCGCGCATCTCAAGGGACTCGTCGAACAGGCCGAGAACATGTTCCATATGCCCGTGCGTGTGGCGGTTCCCCGGGGCCTCGAAGGGATGCCCGAGCAGCTTTTCCAGCCCGAGTACGCAACGGTTGTGGGCCTGCTTCTTTACGGCGCGCGGGCCCGGCGCCAGGCGCCGCAGAAGCCGGCGTCGTTTGTGGGGAAAATCAAAAGCATGTTTGCCGGCGCATGATGAGAAAAACTCCGGCGGGGCAAGGCCAATTTTCTGTTGGAGGAACCGATATGGCGAAAGACTCGGGAATCCGGATTTCGTTCAGCGAGGAAAATCAGCAGCAGGGCGCGAAGATCAAGGTGATCGGCGTGGGTGGCGGCGGATGCAACGCTGTCAACCGCATGATCCGCGCCAAGGTGGAAGGCGTCGAATTTATCGCGGCGAACACCGATTTGCAGGCGCTCAAGCTCTCGCAGGCGCCCGTGAAATTGCAGCTGGGCGGCAAGCTCACGAAAGGTCTCGGCGCGGGCGCCAATCCTGAAATCGGACGCAAGGCGGCGCTCGAGGACACCGACAAAATCATCGAAGCGCTGGAAGGCTCGGACATGATTTTTCTCACCACCGGCCTTGGCGGCGGCACGGGCAGCGGCGCGGCACCCGTGGTCGCTTCGCTCGCCAGCGAACTGGGCGCGCTGACCGTGGCGGTGGTCACCAAACCGTTTCTGTTTGAAGGCAAGCGCCGGCAGCAGCAGGCCGAACAAGCGCTGGCCGAGCTGATCGGCAGCGTCGACACGGTTATCGTCATTCCCAACGAGCGGCTGCTGGAAACCGTAGAAGCCGGCACCAGCTTTTTCGAGGCGTTTCGCATCGCCGACGACGTTCTGCGCCAGGCCGTGCAGGGCATCAGCGACATCATCACCATTCCCGGCATCATTAACCGCGACTTCGCCGACGTTCGCACCATCATGCAAGGACAGGGATACGCGGTGATGGGCACCGCAGTGGCTTCCGGGGCGAACCGCGCGGTGGACGCCGCCACGCGCGCGATCAACAGCCCGCTGCTCGAGGACAATTCCATACAGGGCGCGCAAGGCATCCTGATCAACGTGTGCGGATCGTCCAGCCTCACACTCAATGAAGTCCACGAAGCTTCTTCCGTCATCGAGAAGGCCGCGCACGAGAATGCCAACATTATTTTCGGCGCCGTGCTGGACGAGAACATGAAGGAGCAGGTGAAGATCACCGTCATCGCCGCGGGATTCCGCGAGGCGGCCCGCAGGCAGCCGCACCAGAAGCCCGCTTACTTGCCGAAGACATGGAAGGCCGGGCGCGAGGAAGAACCGGTCGTCGTGCCGCAGGAGATTCCGCAGGAAGCGCCGCGCCCTGTGGTGAACGAAGTCATTCACCAGGAGAATACCAAGGCTGCGGATGATCTGGATGTTCCCACGTTTCTCCGGCGGGCGGCGCAAAAGGCGTAGTGCGATCTTCAGGGAGTTTTTTAGTGGCGCGGGCTTCAGCCTGCGGGGTTGCATTGCTCCCCTATTCCACGGCGATCCTGATTCGGCTATGCGCGGTGAGGTACACTCGAGCGCATGGGCGAATCTGTCCGAGTGCGCGAGATAGTTCTAAAAGAAATACTGGCGCAGGCGCGCCGCGAACCGCAAATCGAATGCTGCGGCCTGCTGGCGGGGCGCAACGGCGTGATCACCGAGATCTTTCCGGCAACAAACGCTCTGGCCAGCGCCACCGCTTATGAAATCGCGCCGCGGGAGCTGTTCGAGTTGTTTCGGGCTTTGCGCGCGGAAAAGTTGACGCACCTCGGCCAGTATCATTCGCATCTATCCACTGAAAACGTTCCCTCTCCGACGGACATCGAGCAAGCCGGCTATCCCGACCAGGCGTATTTCATCGTGTCGCTGCGAGGGGACGCGCCGAAACCCGTCCGCGCATTTTCGATTCGCGACGGCGCCGTGAGGGAGCTCGAAATTATCGCCACGATTTCCTAGCCGGAGCGGAAAAGCGCGGATTTCAACACAGAGGACACAGAGAAGACCAAAGAGAGAACCCGAACTACGATTTCGAAATGTTCCGTGAAGAAAAGAGTTCTTTCGCCTCTTTTCTCTGTGTTCTCTGTGTTGAGTCTTTTATCTTTTTATGCCGTGGATTTCACCGGCTCGCCGGCGACCACGGAGCGGTACACTTCCCGCACTTGTTCCGCCGATCGCTCCCACGAATATTTCTGAACGAGCTCGTAGCCGCGGCGCACCAGTGTTTCGCGCAAAACGTCCTCGGTGAGGATTTGCCGAATGCCGCGCGCAATTTCAAAAATATTTTCCGGATTCGCCAGCAGCGCGGCCTGCGAAAAAACTTCCGGTAACGAGGAAACGCTGGAGGTAAGCACCGGAACGCCGTGGGCCATGGCTTCGAGCGGAGGCAGGCCGAAGCCTTCGTAAAGCGAGGGAAAAAGGAACGCGCTCGCGCGCGAATAAAAGACGCGCAAGACGGGATGCGGCACAAACCCCAGGAAGCGGACGTCCCCTTGCACGCGGGAGCGCAGAACGGCGCGGCGCAAGTCCGAGTGTTCTTCCGCGGAATCGCCGATCAGCAGCAGCTTCAGGTTGGAATAGACCGGGTGATCGCGCAGGTCGGCCTTGGCCACCGCGAAGGCTTCAATCAGGCGCGGCAGATTTTTCTGCGGCTTGATGTTCCCCGCGTAAAGCACGAAGGGGTCCGTTACGGCATGGCGTTCCAGGATGCGGTCGGCGCCTTCGGGCATCGGCTCGCGCAGAAATTTTTCATCGAGCGCGTTGTAGACCACCTCGATTTTTTCTTCGGCAACGTCGAAGGTGCGGGAGAGATCGCGCTTGGAGGAATGGGACACGGCCAGGATGCGGTCGGCCCGCGCCAGGGCGCGCCGCGCGAAAAACAATCGCCCGGCTTGGAACGTGGCCGAAATCCCGGGCGGCGGAGTGAGAATATCGGTCAAGTCGTGAATGGTGATCACCAGGCGCGACGGCACGATGGCCGGCGCATAGAACCACGGCATGTGCAGAAGATCCACTCCCCGTTTATGCAGCAGGTAGGGCAGGTGCAGGTGCGTATGGAAAGAGCCCGGCTCGGAAGGATAATCGAGGAGGGTGAAATTTTCGGGCAGGGGATCGAATTCCGCGAGGTGCGACTTTTGGCCGATCAGTAAATATTCGGTGGCGTCGGCGACGCGCGCAAATTGATTGATAACGTTGCGGATGTACGTGCCGATTCCGAAATCACCCGCGCGCCGGATATCAATCGCAACCCGCATCGGCGCCGGCGCTCAGCGCGCGCCGCCGCGGCTGCCGGCCAGCGACGCCGCGAGGTCCCAGCGCCGCGTGTACAGCGGGAACTGCACGGCAAACTCGGCGACTTCGGCGCGAATGCGCCGCTCGCGCTCGGCGTCGCCCAGATGAGTGAGCACCTCGGCGATCCACGCGGCGATGCGCTCCATGTCCGGCTCGAGCATTCCGCGCGTGGTCACGGCGGGTGTGCCCATGCGAATGCCGCCGCCCGTCATCGGCGGAGTGGGATCGAAGGGGATCGAATTCTTGTTCACGGTGATGCCCGCGCGATCCAGAGCCGGCTGCGCGTCCTTGCCGGTGATCCCGCGCGAGTACAAATTGATCAGAAAGAGATGATTGTCCGTCCCGCCGCTGACGATGCGGAAGCCCGCCTTGGTGATTTCGGCGGCGAGCTTTTTTGCGTTCACAACAATTTGTTTTGCGTACTCGCGGAATCCCGGCTCGGCCGCTTCCTTCAGGCACACGGCTTTCGCGGCGATGATGTGCATGAGCGGGCCGCCCTGCGTGCCGGGAAACGTGATGCGGTCGAGCTCCTTCGCGAATTGCGCTTTACACATCACCAGGCCGCCGCGCGGGCCGCGCAGCGTCTTGTGCGTCGTGGTCGAAACGAAATCGGCGTGCGGCACCGGGCTGGGGTGCATTCCTCCGGCGACGAGGCCCGCGATGTGCGCCATGTCCACGAAAAACAGCGCGCCCGCTTCTCGCGCAATTTGCGCCATGCGCGGGAAATCGATGATGCGCGAATAAGCGCTCGCGCCCGCGACGATCATTTTCGGCTTGTGCTCTTGCGACAGGCGGCCGAGTTCGTCGTAATCAATCGTCTCGGTTTCCTTGCTCACGCCGTAGGGAATAAATTTGTACATCTTTCCGGAAAAATTGAGCGGATGGCCGTGCGTCAGGTGTCCGCCGTGCGCGAGATTCATGCCCAGGACGGTATCGCCCGGCTGGAGCGCAGCCATGTATACGGAAACATTCGCCTGCGTGCCCGAGTGCGATTGCACGTTGGCATGTTCGGCGCCGAACAGCGCTTTTGCGCGGTCGATGGCCAGCTGCTCGGCGCGATCGGCGAATTCGCAGCCGCCGTAGTAGCGTTTCCCGGGATAGCCCTCGGCGTATTTGTTGGTGAGTACCGAGCCCATCGCTTCGAGCACTGCTTCCGAAACGAAATTTTCGGAAGGGATCAGCTCGAGACCCGTCCCCTGGCGGCGTCCTTCCTCGCGCAAAACTTCGGCGATTTCAGGATCGACTTCCTGCAGCGGGCGGTTCATGTGTTGTGAAATTTTGGTGTCTGTGGTCATGGTTGGTGCTCGCGTACCCGATTCATTTCTTGATCGTTTCCTTCGCGCGAAAACTGGCGTGGTCGGCGCCCATTACGGTGCGCGGTTTGGAGGGAGATTCCGCCAAGGGACTGTCCAGAGCGATTCTATCGAAATCCATCGGCGAATACCAATTGTGGTACGCTGCGCTTCAATGACAGCGGAAAGCAAGCAAAGGATGATCGAACAGGCACGGAGACGAGGCATATCCGACGCAGAAATAATTCACACAATTTTGCAAAATGTTTACGGAAATCGTCGCAGGGAACTGGTCGTCGAATGGGGCGAGTTTTTGGGGTTGTCCGCTAGCGACGCTTTGCGGCTCGCTTATTCCGCCGGGTTACTGCCGAGCGCGCACCCGCCGAAGAAGAGGGAGCGCGAAAGGCTTCCTGATAAAGATCCGGGAAGTACTTCTGAAAAAACTTAGTATCCTCAGCGGACCGGCCCGCAAATTTGCGCACATCTGCGATTCTCTTTCGCCGGGGTAGCGCCTTATATCTTGCGGAAATGGCCTGAATCAAATGTTTTTCCGACACCGGTGTCACTCCGAAAAGAATTATGCCGCCGATTCGCATTGCTGACAAGCACTGTGATCGAAGGAGTCGGTCAAATGAACACGCGTTTCATCTGCTGTTACGCCTTTTCCTATCTTGACTTCTCCCCCTAAGCGTCACAACGGCAAAAGAGGGAAAAAGCAAAATGATACTTCTGGCTATTCCGGGCGAGTAGGGGTAAGAATGGCTGCTATAGGATGCCCCCTTTCAGAAAGAGGCCCGGCTATCTGCCTGTAACAAGGAGGACCAAGATGAGCTCCGAAACCAATGTGATCGCTCCGAAGAGAGGCGACCGCGTGGCCATGGTTCAGCAAGAGGGTGTGTATGAGGTGGCCGACATTAATTCGCTGATGCAGACGGCCAACCTGAAAACGACGGACGGGCAAGGGCACATCACGCGAAATGTGCCGTGGACGGCGCTTAAGCCACTTGGCAAGAAGTAACAGGAAATAGCAAGACGCGGCCGGAACGCCCGCGGCGTCCCGGCGCGTAACCTTCCTCAGAGACTATCTTCGAGGAACGAGCGGAGATTTCTCGACCTCGAGGGGTGTCGCAGCTTGCGCAGCGCTTTCGCCTCGATCTGACGGATGCGCTCGCGCGTTACAGCGAACGACTGTCCCACTTCTTCCAGCGTGTGCTCGGAACCATCTTCCAGGCCGAAGCGCATTTTGATCACGCGCTCTTCGCGCGGCGTCAGCGTCTTCAGCAGGGATTCCGTTTGTTCCTGGAGACTGATGCTGATGGCCGCCTCCGACGGAGAAACGGAAGACTTGTCCTCGATGAATTCTCCGAGGTGCGAATCTTCCTCTTCGCCGATGGGAGTCTCGAGCGAAATGGGCTGTTGCGCGATTTCCTTGGTCTTGCGGACTTTTTCGACGGGAACGCCCAGGCGATGGGCGATCTCTTCGGCGCGCGGTTCTCGGCCGAGTTCCTGCACGAGTTGCCGGCTGGTGCGCACCTGCTTGTTGATCGTTTCGATCATGTGCACGGGCACGCGGATGGTGCGGGCCTGGTCGGCAATGGCGCGGGTGACGGCCTGGCGGATCCACCACGTCGCGTAGGTGGAAAATTTATAGCCGCGGCGCCATTCAAATTTGTCGGCGCCTTTCATCAGGCCAATGTTGCCCTCCTGAATCAAGTCCAGGAATTGCAATCCGCGGTTGGTATATTTCTTGGCGATGGAAACCACCAGACGAAGGTTGGCCTCGACCATTTCCTTCTTGGCCTGGCTGGCTTCCGCTTCTCCGCGCAGCACCACCTGGAGCATGCGCTTGAGGTCCACGAGACCTGTTTCGCTGGCGGCTTCAATTTCGCGCAGCTCGGTGCGGCGCGCGCGCAGCTCCCGGCGCGCTTCCGCGGCATGTTCGCCCTTGGAAGCGTCGGCCCTGCGTTCCAGCTTGACGATTTCTCGCTCGAGCGCCTGCAACCGCTCGACGGTGTGATGGATTTTGTCGATGAGCCGCTTTCTTTCGAGCGAGTGGAAATCAATTGAGCGGGCATACTGCGACATCTGCACGCGCGTCCGGGCCAGGCGATTGCGATAGCGCAGGTAGACCCGCCTGCTCGATTTCGGCGTATTGGCCAGCTGGGCGGCCTGCTTGTGCGCCAGGGCGTAGAGCTGTTCGATCTTGGCAATGATGCGAAGAATATCGCGCGTCTTGCTCTCGGTTTCTTCTTCGGTCAGCTCTTCCTGTTCAAATTGAATGATTTTCTTGATCGAAAGCGAGCCGGAGCGAAGTTCCTTCCCGGCGGCAATCAATTCCTTCAACACGATGGGCGAGCGGGAAATTGTCTTCAGCACCATGAGGTGCCCGCGCTCCATGCGCTTGGCAATGGCCACTTCGTCCTGGCGCTTCAAGAGCGGAACGGTGCCCATCTCCCTCAGATAGAGGCGGACCGGGTCGTTATTTTTGTCCAGCATCCCCGGCGTAAGGTCGAGTTCGCTCTCCTCAGCGACCGCGCCGTGCTCGGCATCGACCGTGTCTGGAGTAACTTGGGCGGAGTTCGCCGGAGGGGCGTCCTCATCGACGGCAACGCCGATCTGATCGAACGCGGTGAGTTGGTGCTCGCCTTCCTCCGGCTCCGGCGAGGTCTCGACGGCAGGCAACACACGCTCTTCCTCGTCGGGGAGCAAGTACCTGCGCTCCTTACCGATGCCAATGATGCTCCGGACCTCTTCACCCGCTTCTTGATTATTCAGAGACAAGCAGTTATCCCCCTTGCGAATGAGCTCAAAACGGCCGTCAGCGCTTCCGAGTCAAGCCTTTGAGCGAAGCAGTTTGATGCACACACGACTCAGTTTGATTCTCTAAGTATTAGAGTCAAATTGCAGTGCAAAGTCACGTGGCGCAGGCAGAAGGAATGCCCCCTATATAACACCATTCTTTTCAGCACGTTACGGAGTGGCAAGACGCGGCCCAAGCCTGGGATCGCCGATCCGCACCCTCACCGCGTAGGCCTACATCTTTCGACGGAATAGATTGAAAAAAGTGTGCTCCAGAGGCTCTGCCAAAGCCGCTGAACCCCCATCAGATCGTCCAGAGAATGCAAACCTGCGGACACAATTATCTCATAATTTTCCGATTTGTGCACGCAATATCGTTCGGAGGCATTGCCTCATTTTGATACCTGGATAAAGCGAAAAACTGCCTGCCCCACAGACGGGCGGCCGCCACAAAACTAATGGCCTGTATGCCTTAGGGTATTGTAGAGGTCTCCCCGCTTCACGCTCTTCGGGACGGAATGGGCAAGGTTCAATTCCTGCCCGTCGGTTGCCCTCCGTGATTTGAGTAGAACCATTTGTTCCAATTGTTGCAAAATGTCCCGTCATGCCTGTCGATCGCATCCTTCAAGGCCTCAAGCAGTTTCAAAAGAAAGTGTTCCCCAAGCAGCGAGAACTGTTCCATCAACTGGCGCACCAGCAGAGGCCGGTGGCGCTATTTATCACCTGCGCCGATTCCCGAATTGATCCCTGCCTGCTGACGCAAACGAAGCCGGGTGAATTGTTCATTTGCCGGGTGATCGGCAACATCGTGCCACGGTACCCAGAGACGATTGGAGGTGTTTCCGCGACGATTGAGTACGCGGTGAGCGTATTGGGCGTGCCCGACATAATCGTTTGCGGTCATACGGATTGTGGAGTGATGCAAGGCGTGCTCCATCCGGAGTCGCTGAATTCGCTGGCCAACGTGAGCGCCTGGCTGCGGCATGCGCAACCCGCGCGCGAGGCCATCGAGAATTCCAAAGGCAGGTTGAACGATGCGGAATTTTTCATGGCGCTGACCGAGCGGAATGTTGTGGAGCAGTTGCATAATCTACAGACGCACCCATCTGTGGCGGCTCGACTGGAACAGAAGAGCCTGAAATTGCATGGCTGGGTGTACCACATCGCCCGTGGAGCCGTGACCTCGTACGATTCCGGCCTGGGACGTTTCCTGCCCGTGGGCGACGACGAATAATACAGCGCTCAACGCGAACCGCAATCCGGCCCACGCGGCCAAAGCCTTGAGTCAATGCAGGAAAATATTGTTTAACACGGCTTGGTTGACACCCCACGCACCCTCGGCTACGCTTCTTTGCTTTGACTAGCGTTACTTCGCCGCATAAGGAGCGGTGCGCATGGCGGATTTGAAGCTTCCTTCTCGCTCGGAAGATTTTTCCGAGTGGTACAACCAGCTGGTGTTGCGGGCGGAGCTTGCGGATTACGCTCCGGTGCGCGGGTGCATGATCGTGCGTCCGTACGGCTGGGCGCTGTGGGAAAACATCACGGCGCAGCTGGACCGGCGCTTCAAAGCTACCGGACATGTGAACGCCGCGTTTCCGCTGCTGATTCCGCAGAGTTTCATCAGCAAGGAGCAGTCTCACGTCGCCGGGTTTTCGCCGGAGTTGGCGGTGGTCACGCACGGCGGCGGGGAAAAGCTGGAAGAGCCGCTAGTGATCCGCCCGACGTCGGAGACGATCATCGGGCATTCGTACGCAAAATGGATTCAGTCGTACCGCGATTTACCTGTGCTGATCAATCAGTGGAACAGCGTGGTGCGCTGGGAGCTGCGCACGAAATTGTTTTTGCGCACGCTGGAATTTTTCTGGCAGGAAGGACACACTGCGCATGCGACGCTGGAAGAAGCAGACAAGGAAACGCGCCAGATGGTGGATGTGTACACCGATTTCGCAAGGAATGAGGCGGCGATTCCTGTGATTCCCGGGCGCAAGTCGGATTCCGAAAAGTTTGCGGGCGCTGACATCACCTATTCTCTCGAAGCCATGATGGGAGATGGAAAGGCCCTGCAATTCTGCACGTCGCATAACCTGGGACAAAATTTCGCCAAGGCCTTCGAGATTCGCTACCTGGATCAAAACGGGGCGCTGCAGCATTGCTGGACGACTTCATGGGGGTTGTCGACGCGCGTCGTGGGCGCCATCATCATGGTGCATGGCGACGATCAGGGGCTGATTCTGCCGCCGAGGCTCGCGCCGCATCAGGTGGTGATTGTGCCAATCTTCAAGAACGACGAAGAGAAGGCGCTGGTAATTGAGGCCGCGAAAAAAATCCGCGAACAATTAGTGAAAGCGGATATTCGCGTGAAAGTGGACGAGCGCGAGGGGCAAAGCCCCGGTTTCAAATTCAATGACTGGGAAATGCGCGGCGTGCCGCTGCGCATGGAGATAGGACCGAAGGATGTGGCCAAGGGCAGCGTGGTGCTGGCGCGGCGCGACCGGCCGGGGAAGGAAGGGAAGAGCTTTGTCTCGCAGGACGGCATCGCGGCCTCCGTCGAGCAGCAACTGGCCGCGATCCAGCAGGCGCTCTTTGACCGCGCACTGGCATTCCGCGACGCGCACACATTTGATCCCAGGAATCTCGAAGAATTCCAGGCGGCGGTGGAACAGGGATTTGCACGATCCTACTGGTGCGGCGACGCCAAATGCGAAGAGCAAATCAAGGAAACGGCCAAGGCCACGCTGCGCTGCATCCCGTTGGAACAGCCTGGCGGAACGGGCCTATGCCTCCAGTGCCGAAAAGCGTCCCGCGAACTGGCCATCTTCGGGAAGGCGTACTAGGGCCATTTCGGGCCTCCATTCAGCAAGCAACTCATTTATTATCAGACGATTGAGGAAAGTAACTGGGCCGAAACCCGGCGCGGACTCTCTCTCGACACCCCTGCCATCCGATGCTAGCATTTTCATATGGAACTTTCTCCATGCGCGATGTTGCCCGGAACGGGTGCGTTCCGGCCGGCGGACGGTCGCAAGTATTTTCTTGCGGGTCCCGGCGGGGGTGCTCCGCCGAAACGCAATGGCGAGAGCGGGGCGGGCAAGGCTAAAGCCATTATCTGGACCATGATTTTAGCGGCATTTGTTTATGCGGCAGCGATGATGCTCCCGGTATTAATTAATGAATACCAATTCCAGGACAGCCTGCAGACCATCGCGCGTTTCGCCAGCGTGAATCGCAGAAATCCCGAGCAGATCCGGCAGGCCGTAATGGAGGAAGCGCAGAAAGAAGATTTGCCGGTTCAAGCCGACGATGTGAAGGTGATCAGCAACGCTGGAAACATACGCATCGATGTCGACTATTCCGTGACGGTGGATCTGAAAGTGTACCAGTGGACGCTGAACTTCCACCCGGCGGCTAGCAACGCCTCGCTGTTATAGCCGGCGAGGATGAGTGGGGCATTCGCTGGCACTGGCGCCCAGCCAAGTGCGCATAAGCGGCGGCCACTGCCGGTAAACCTTCTCGCCACTCATTCGCGGAATTCGGGGTTGTCGCCATGGCGTGTAGGAAGATTCCAGTTCAGCCCGAATGCGCATCTAAGTTCTTAGGTGGGGGATCGGGGTCGTAAGAGCGACGGGCGGTTTTTTTCGCGGCGGAACGGAGAAATACCTTGCGTATTCGAATCGGCCGGGGTGATTGGGGCTCCCGGTTGGGCCTCATCCTTCTTGGGACTGCAGTTTTTCTTGTCATTGCCGTTGCCGGGATTGGCACGTACTACTGGATTTCCTACGGCCGGATGATTGATCTGCGCCTTTCCGGTCATATTCAGCAAACTACCGCCAGAATTTATGCCGCTCCCATGCGGATCTACGCCGGAGAAGCCATTACAGTGGCGAATATGGCGAATCACCTGCAACGCGCCGGTTACAGCGAACTGGACGTTTCGGGGACTCCGGGGCGCTACGTTCTGCACGGGAATGAAATCGAAATTCGGCCCTCGAGCGAGTCGTATTTTGGAAGCAAAAACCGGCTGGTGGTGGATTTCAGCAGCACGGCGATCCAGAAGATCCGCTCGATGGACAGCGGCGCCGCGCTGGATTCCGCCGAAGTCGAGCCGGAACTTCTGACCAGCTTGTTTGACAGCTCCCGCGAGAAGCGCCGTGCCATCAGCTACAACGATATTCCCAAGGTTTTGCGCGACGCCGTGCTTTCCGTGGAGGACCGGCGCTTTTTCGAGCATCCGGGATTTGATCCCATCCGGATTCTGGGAGCGGCCTGGGCCGATCTGCGTCATGGGGCGCGCGTTCAGGGCGGCAGCACGATTTCGATGCAAGTGGCGCGCAGCTTCTTTTTCAACACGGACCGGACCTTGCGCCGCAAGATCGCCGAAACCATCGTGGCGCTGGAACTCGAGCACCGCTTCAACAAACAGCAGATTTTTGAGCTTTACGCCAACGAAATTTATCTTGGCAACCGCGGCAGCTTCGCGATTCACGGATTTGGCGAGGCTTCGCTGGCTTACTTCAACAAGGATCTGCGCGAAGTGAACCTGCCGGAAGCCGCGTTTCTCGCCGGAATCATTCACGCGCCGAATCGTTACTCGAGTTCGGAACGGCGGCCGGACCGCGCGGTAGAGGCGCGGGACCGCGCGCTGCTGGCGATGTCCGAGAATGGCGCGATTACACCCGAACAGGCGCTCAGCGCGAAGAAAACGCCGTTGCAAATCGTGGGTGCCGGGCTGGAGGGCAGCACGGCGCCCTATTTCGTGGACATGGTAAAGGACCACCTGCTCGACCGTTTCTCCGAATCGGACCTGCTCTCCCAGAGCTTCCGCGTTTATACGACACTCGATCCGGAGCTACAGCGCGCGGCCAGCGAGGCAGTTGACGCGGGAGCGAAAAACATTGACACGCAGCTAGCCCGCCGTTACGCGCGGTGGAAAAAAGAAGGGAAGCCCGCGCCGCAGGCTCAGATCGCCATGGTGGTTTTGGACCCGCACTCCGGGGAAATCAAGGCGCTGATCGGCGGGCGCGATTACGGCGAAAGCCAGCTCAACCACATTCTCGCGCGGCGCCAGCCCGGCTCCGCGTTCAAGCCGTTCGTGTATGCGGCGGCGTTTGAAGGCGCGGTCGACGGGGTGAAGCCCATCGTGACTCCGGCGACGACAGTGATGGACGAGCCGACCACATTCGATTTTGACGGCAAGGAATATACGCCCAACAACTACGGTGAAAAATTCCATGGCCAGGTCACGCTGCGGGAAGCGCTGACGTTTTCGCTCAACGTGGCCACGGTGAAAGTTGCCGAGCTGGTTGGTTATACGCGGGTCACGGACATGGCGCACCAGTTCGGGCTCGATCCATCCATTCAGCCGACGCCTTCGGTGGCGCTGGGGGCGTATGAAATGACGCCGCTCGAAGTTGCCACGGGGTACACGATCCTCGCCAACGAAGGCGTGCGCACCGAGCCGATGTTTATCCGCAACGTGGTCAACGCCGAGGGGGCATCGCTGGAACAAAACTCGATTCGGTCGAGGAGGGCGCTCGATCCACGCGTGGCCTACCTCGTGACCAGTATGTTGCAGGACGTCATCGACCACGGCACCGGCGCGACCGTTCGCGCGCGCGGATTCATCGCGCCCGCGGCGGGGAAAACCGGAACCTCGCGGGACGGATGGTTCGCCGGCTACACCTCGAATTTGTTGGCCATCGTGTGGGTGGGATTTGACGATAACCGCGACCTGGGTCTTTCCGGCGCAAATGCTCCGGCGCCCATCTGGGCCGATTTCATGAAGCGCGCGATTACATTGCCCGTATATCGCGGCGTGCAACCATTTGAAATGCCGGAAGGGATCACCAAGGTCACCATCGATCCGGTGTCTCTGGCGCTGGCTACTCCGGAATGCCCGGTCACGCGCGAGGAAGTGTACATCCACGGCACAGAACCCACCGAGTTTTGCCCCTTGCATGGCGGGCACATGGCCAGCGATACGGCACCGGGTTCCTGGCTATCGCATATCTTTGGCGGAGACAAGGGCAAGGGAGCTGATGCCGCTTCTTCAGGCGCAGCGGGTGGTGCCGACGCGCACCCCTCTTCCACGCCACCCTCCTCGGCCGATAATCAACAGCCGGAAGAGGAGAACAAAAAAGGCGTACTGAGACGAATTTTTGGTATCTTTGGAGGCAAGAAAGACGCCGACAAGGCACCGCCAAGTTCACAAGATCAGCAACATTAGCGCGGCGTCGTTCAGAGGCGTTCACCATGAAATGGAAATCTCCTCACTGGATTTTCCCGAGCCTGTTTTTATTTTTCAGGGCCACCTGCCCGGCCGCGCAACAGGCCGCGCCGAACCAGGCGGCTCAATCCCCGCAATCCCAGGCGGGCAACACCGCGCCCGCCGCGCTTTCCCCCAAAGACATGCAGGAGGAGCGAGCAAGAATTCAGATTGCAGAAAAGCGCTACGATGCGGCCATTCAGACCTATCAGGATTTGTTGAAAGCCGATCCGAAGAATGCCGTCTTCCTGAATATGATCGGGATCGCATACCTGGACCTGTCCAATTACAACCAGGCCAAGAAGTACTTCACTCGCGCGTCCAAGGCGGACAAAAAATATTCGAGCGCGGTGAACAACCTGGGCATGGTCTATTACCACCAAAAAGATTTCCGCCGTGCGATCCGCGAGTATCAAAGGGCGGTGGCCATCGAGCCGAACCAGGCGGCGGCTCACGCCAACCTGGGATTTGCCTATTACAATTCGAACAAATATCCCGAAGCGGCCACCGAATTTCAAAGGGCCATCGAACTTGACCCGCGCATTTTCGAACGCAACGACCGCGTAGGCACCACGGTGCAGGACCGCTCGGTTTCCAATCATGGCTTGTTTTTCTTTACCATGGCCAAGGTATACGCGCAGAAGCGCGATGCCGAGCACTGCGCGGAATATCTGCGGAAATCGCTGGACGAAGGGTACAAAGACATCGCCAAGGCCGCGACCGACCCGGCGTTTAAGGATGTCATCAACGACCCTGACGTGCAGGCCGTGCTGGCGCGCATAATCCCGGCGGAACAGAAGGGATCCGCGACGCACCCGGGCGTGTAAGTTAACCGCACTGCGCGACGTGCGCGAACACGCGCCGCGCGGCCTCTGTTACAATGTGACTGCGATGCCCCCTCGAATTTTTCGATATGGACTTTTTGTTCTGGGTGCGGCCCTTTGCGGCGCCGCAATCATGGGCCGTGCTGCTCCCGGACAATCCGCGCCGGATGCACGCCCCGCTGCCACGGAAGCACGCCACGAGACGCTTCTTATATTTCCTTTTGAGAACGAAAGCCGCATGGCCAATCTCGACTGGCTGGGCGAAGGGCTTTCGGAGCTGACGGCGGAGCGCCTTCAGGACCGCGAAATGAATGTGCTTTCCCGGGAAGACCGGCTGGCGACGCTGGAACGAATGGGGCTTCCTGATTCCGCGCGATTTTCGCACGCCACCATCGTGAAAATTGCCACGGAGGCCGACGCCGACGCGGTGGTTTACGGGCGCTTCCAATCCGACGGCAAAACGGCGACGCTGGAAGCGCGGGTACTGCACCTCAGCCCGCCGTCGCTCTCGCCGCCGCTGATGGAGACGAGCGCCATGCAAGATTTGCCGCGCGCGCATGCGCGCCTGACCTGGCAGATCCTTTGCGCGATCGACCGGAAGCAATGTCCGCCGCAGGGCGCGAGCAGGGACGAAACGAGTTTCTCCGAACCGCCGGCATCGCTGCGTCTGGACGCCCTCGAAAATTTTGTCCGCGGCTTTGCCGCATCGCAGGATGAAGAGCGGTTACGCATGCTGCGCGAAGCGGCGCGCCTGGAACCTTCCTGGGACCGGCCGGCGTTTGAACTCGGCCAGATTTATTTCAAGCGGCGAGATTGCGACTCGGCGCTGGTGTGGTATTCGCGCGTGCCTCCGAACCGGCCGGACGGGACCGAGGCAAGTTTCGCCACAGGGATCTGCCACCTGGCGCGCAACGACGCGGCCCGCGCGGATGCGGCGTTTTCCGGATTGCTGGAACGCGCGCGCAAAACGGGCGAGAAAGACGCGCTTCCGGAGTCGCCGGAAATTCACAATAACCTCGGCGTGGCGCGCCTGCGTCTGGGGAAATGGAACGAGGCGGGGACGGAATTCGACCGCGCATCGGCGCTCGATCCCGAGGAAGCAGATTATTGGGTCAACAACGCCATTGCGAAAATCATAGGAAAGCAGGCGGCCGCCGCGGTCGCCCCGCTGGAACGCGCGCGAAAAATCGATCCGGATGACAAGGGAGCGAAATCGCTGTTGATTGCGACCCTGGAATCGCTCGGACGGAAACCGGAAGCGGCGGCGATTCGCGCCGAGAACCCCGAAAATGCGGATAAGACGCCGCCG
>Ga0210384_10003451_pt1 | contig 18270 bp, 14 predicted proteins | sample IncBWH2MmetaG_FD_160574 | JGI IMG/M metagenome (GOLD analysis project Ga0210384, IMG submission 160574) | Forest soil microbial communities from Barre Woods Harvard Forest LTER site, Petersham, Massachusetts, United States - Inc-BW-H-2-M | ecosystem: Environmental > Terrestrial > Soil >...
GCTAATCGGGAACGTAGTGCGTGAGAGTGGGAGCAATTCGGCTGGCCAAATCCGTCAAGCTCCGGTCCGCCTCCGCCTCACTCGCAGTGGCGGGCAAAGCAACAATGAGTCTTACCAATGCGCCATCCGTGCGATGGCGCGTCAGCGCATCCCAAAACAGGTACCACTTGACGACGAACTCGTTGGTGATGATTCGGCCGCGTTGCTGGAACCAGTAGTAGACCAGTTGCCGTTGATTGCCGAGTTCGATAAGCGTGCGATTGACGCGCAGCGGCCGGCCATCGATACTCACATTGCTCAACGTGCGCTGATCGAAATCGCGCAACTGCCAACCGCCGCCCGGTAAACAGGATCGGGGCGAGTGCACTGCTTCGCCCTTGCGCTGCGAGTTGTAGTAGGCGATGTACAGATTGACCGGCCTGCCGCTGGCCTGTGCGTAGTTGGCAAGCAAGTAGTCATCGAGTTTCAAGGCATCCTGGTAGATTCCCTCGAGCGAATCCCGGTGGCCGCTCCAGGCACCCAGGGTCATTGGGAACTCATCGAAGTTCGTACGCGCCGGGAACACCTCCGCAGGCCGCGGAATGAATATCGTTACTGCAGCGAATGCAAGCAGCAGCGCGCAGGCCGCGAGGAATGCCGGCGGCAAGCTGCGCTTTTCAATACGCGCTCCGCGCGGCGAGGGCGCGGGAATTTCGACACCGAACAATTGGCGCCAATTTCCTGCTTCGTGGCCGATGCGATTGAGAATGGCAATTTCCCCGATCATCAGCGCGGCACTCACCATGAAAACCGCCCAGCCCTGGAACTGGTGCAAGAAGCCCTCAGCCATGCCGATGCCCCAATGTTCGACCATGAGGCCGATGACGCCGACGCGAAGGCTGTTCATGATGATGGTGATCGGGATGCTGGAGAGAAACAGCAAGACCCGTTTCCAGAGGGCGCCCTTGTAGAAGTAAGCCATCAAAAAGCCGAGCGTCATGAGGGGGAAGAGATAGCGCAGGCCATCGCAGGCTTCAGCGACCTGCAGTTGATAACCCCCGAGATCGATCACGTTGCCCTCGACAAAGACGCTGATGTCGAACAGCCGAATGAACCAGACCCCGAGTTGCGAGGACAACAGCTGCAACTTGGTAGACAGGTTGGCGAGTACGAACTGCGGGAGCGGAATCATGAAAATCAGAATCAACAGCGGAACGGCAAGCAGTCGAAAAGATTTACGCCCCGTGTACGCCAGAACCAATCCATAGAACGTAACGAGATAGGCGTACTGCACCAAGGTGTATATGGTGCCGTATTGGCCCACCAGAAGCAGGAAACAGCCCAGAATTACGGTAGCAACGCCCCACCAGCTGCCGAGAAAGCTGTCGCGTTCCAGCCGGCCCTTCTGCTGCCAGATGAGAAAGGCCGCTATCGGAGGAATCAATAAGCCGTGGCTATACTCCGGGTCACCGATCCAGGCGCCCCACATGGGCGACAATCCGTCCCAAAAGAGCCACATGCTCAAGGCCACCGCAAACCCAGCCAAAATTATGGACGAGACCGGAATTTTCCAAACGGTACCGCTGTTAGGGAAAGGTGGGAGGGACTCGACTGACATAGCCGGTTAGACTGGCAACGTATTGTTGCACGGTAGTGACATGTGCTGCGGTAGCGCGCTCCCTGTGATCCGCGCTGTCACAACAAAGGCACCATTCTTGGGGGACACTTCTCGGCCGCTGCGGACCTAGTGGAGCGTTCAAAGAACATGGGGCTAGGGCCGACCGTCGCGATCGCATCGCACATCGTCGACCGGGTAAGAAGGTTGTAACCTAGGCCAAACACACTGAAAGCGACATGTTAAAAACTCCCCTTGAATTCGAATCCGATGCACGCACGCCAGCTACGCGAAAGCTGAGGATCCTTCAGGTCGTACCGAGCTACTATCCGGCGGTGCGGTACGGTGGCCCGATCCGATCTGTGCATGCCATATCGAAGGCCCTACGCGAGCGGGGCCACGAGGTGCACGTGTTCACCTCCTCGATGGACGGCCCGCAGGATCTGGACATCCCCGAGAATTCGCCCGTGGATTTGGACGGGGTAAAGGTCCGCTATTTTCGGGTGCCTTTTCTGCGGCGCCTTTGTTGGTGCCCGACGATGCGGACCGCGCTGCAAGCGGAAGCCGCGAGTTTCGACATCATTCACTTGCACTCGGTTTTCCTGTGGCCAACATGGGCGGCGGCGCGCATCGCCAGATCCGTCGGCGTGCCGTTTCTGGTGTCGCCGCGCGGCATGCTGGGGGTCGAAGTCATCCGCCGCAAGAGCCGCTTCGTCAAAACGGCGTGGATTGCGCTGATTGAACGAAAGACCTTGCGCGAATCGGCGGCCGTTCACGTTACCAGTGAACTGGAAGGCGCGGAAATTTCCGCACTCCGCCTCGCATTGCCGGCGCTCTGTTGCGTCCCGAACGGGGTGAGTCTCCCGGGCAATTATTCAGCACTCAAGGACGGGCCGTTTGCGGATCTCCCGCGCCCATACGCGCTTTTCTTGAGCCGCATCAGCTGGAAAAAGGGGATCGACCGGCTCATTAAGTCCTGGAAATGGGTTCCAAACCTAACGCTGGTCATCGCCGGCAATGATGAGGAGGATTATCTGTCGCAGCTCGTTGCCCTAGCCGACAGCGAAGGAGTCTCCGAGCGAATCCGCTTTATCGGCCCGGTCGAGGACGAGCACAAATGGGCCGTCTATGAGAACGCTACCCTGTTCGTGCTCCCCTCTTATTCCGAGAATTTCGGCAATGTCGTGGCGGAGGCCATGGCGGTCGGATGCCCCGTTGTAGTGACGAAGGAAGTCGGACTTGCCTCGCTGGTGCTCGAATTCGGTGCCGGCTTGGTTGCCGAGGGCGCACCCGAGCTACTGGCGCGATCCATCAATGAGTTGCGCACGGATGAAGTCAAGTGCATGCGCCATGGTCTTGCCGGCCGGCGCGCGGTAAAGGACAAACTCTCGTGGGGCGCCGTCGCAGCACGGCTCGACGCAATATACCAAGATCTGAGCGCCGCCAATCGCGGCGATCGATCTACTTGAGTATCCGCAGCACCTGGCGGTCCGCGGTTTTCAAAGCGAACCGCTCGAGCTTGGCGAAACACCACGATGCAGCGATCGTACACGCCACGGTAAGCGCGGAAAACCAGAGCAGCGCACCGTGATCGAGCCGTCCCATCCTGGCATGCTCGCGCACGATCAGCCACGACGTCAACGAGATAAAAAATTGAAACTGAAGTAGATAAACCGGAAAGGAAATGGTGCCCAGGAATAGCGACAGGCCGCCGCAAAAAAACGCCTTCAGCCGGCGCTGCGTATACGCGCAAAAGACCAGCACCATGGAGATGGTGGGTATCAGCAATCGATAGAGCACGGCGCCGTTGGATTCTTGATTTCCCGCGACCATGTAGTATCCGATGGAGGCCACTACCAGCAGTATCGCGACATATTGATGACGCTGGTCATCCAGGAGACGGTCTAACACCCCGCGCTGGCGCCAGTGCGATAAAAGCATACCCGCAAAAAATAAAGAAAAGTACGAGCCGACGGCGGTCAGCGCAACGATCAGCGAAATGCAGACAAGCTCACTTCGCCGTAGTCGAGGCCAAAGATAGCACAGCAGAAACACGAGCATGGAGCCGACCATCTCGACAGACATCGTCCACAGAAACGGGTTGTACGAAAACTCGCTGCTCGGCGCGGCGTAAACCTTGATTAGGGAATATTTCAGATAGTCATAAAGCGAGGGTGAAAAATGCAGGAATTTTCCCAGCCAATATTCGTTGTGCAGGAGTTTCGCAGCCTCAGCGTGAAAATCGAGACCCACTTTCATCAATAAATAAGTTAGAAAACACGACATAAGGATCGGCACAGTGAGCCGAAAGTAACGCCGCACCAGCAATCGATCGATTGCGGCCGTCTGACCCGTGACAAAGAAGCCGATGCTCAACGCGTCTCCCGATAGGACGAAGAAAACGGATACTGCGAGATCGGCCGCGAAGAAAGGGGAGATCATTGGATTCCCGACTTCCGGAATTACCCCCCGAAGCATTTCGCGGAAGGCGTGAAATAGAAGAACGACAAGCGACGCCCATCCGCGAATGCCGTCGATTTCGGTTGCACGCGCGCCCGAAGGACGTTTCGAGACGGCCGAGACTTCAGAGACGTCTTTCAATGGCGACACACGGGATGACCCCCGCATCCTTGATTGTTATGCTGTCACGGACTCGGCGTCGTAACTCGAGCCCAAAATGGCCTTCAGTGCGGCGAGTTCGATGCCGCGAGCAGCCTCGTAGGTCGACCACTGGGCAATGTATTTTTGGGCGGATGTACCCATGCCCAGCAAACTGTCGCGACCCAATGCGAGGGCGACTTTAAGTAGATTGACCAACCCGGCCAGATTTTCGGATTCGAATATCCAGCCGGTCTCGCCGGTTCGAATCAGATCGCGAGCGCCGCCGGCGCGTGAAGCGGCGATCACCGCGCGGCCGCTCGCCATTGCCTCATTCATAGCCAAGCCCCATGTTTCGCCCGGGCCCCGCGAGGGCAGGACAAACAAATCCGCCAGCCGATACGCCGATGGCATTTCGCTTTGATTTTGAAACGGGAGGAAATGGATTGTCGGGGTGTCACGGGCGGCATCACGCAACTTGCCCTCGAGTTCACCGCTGCCCACGAAGACAAGATGCGCCGAGGACTCCAATTGCATGAAGGCATTGAGCAGCAGCATCGGGTCCTTTTTGTCGGTGAACTTGCCCGCGAATTCGAACACGATCGATTCCGCGGGAATACCGAGCTCCGAGCGACGCCTCGTCGCCCTGGCGCCCTGCTCTCCGGCGGGATCTCCGAATCTCAGCGTATCGATCGAATGCGGAGCAACGACGATGCGTTCGGAAGGCAATCCGCACCATCTAAAATAGTCTCGACTATTCTGTCCCACCGCGATTGCCACATCGACGTGCGAATAGACCCATCGCAGGAAAAGCCGTCTCGCCACTTTACGCAGCGGCCCAATTGGGTCCAGAAGCGTTGAATCGCCTCGAAACAACACCGGCAATGCGCCCTTGAAATCGACGAGCGCGCGCAAATGCGCATAAACGCCCCAACCGAAGACGAGGACGGCATCGGCGCCCCACTCGCGAACAGCGCGAGCGAGACCCGGTGTTTTCACGCCAAAAAAATCGCTGCCCTTTGGATCCTTCGCCATATTCTCGACGAACTCATAGTCGTAGCCGTCGAGCAAGGGAATATCCCAGGCGAACCGCTCGCCAAAATCCGGGTCGAAAGTCTCTCCGCCGGCCGTTTGCGACCATGTATAAAACACCCTGGGAAGGACGCCATCCGACGTCATCAGCTCACGGAAAACCGGCGCGTAATACTGAATCGGGTGAGTGCAGACAATGGCGAGTTTTACTTTCTTCATCAATCGGTAATTCGGAGTTTGCCCAACCCACCAGATACGAGCCTAGCGGGGTCACGTTACAACGCGGCGACCATCACACAGACGTCACACGCCGGCATCATAATAAGATATATGTGTGGAATCCTAGGGTTATATGAGCCGGGCGGCATTTCCCTCGCGCGCGAACGGTTCGAAGCGGCGCTCGATCGGCTCAGGCGTCGCGGACCTGATGATTCCGGCATCTGGCATGACGACCGCATACGGCTGGGGCATCGGCGGCTCTCGATCGTGGACTTGTCTGCGGCCGGACATCAGCCAATGTCATCATCCGACCGCCGCTTTCTGATCGTCTTAAATGGCGAGATTTACAATCACCGCGAACTACGTCCGCAGCTGGTTCCGGACGGCGGCTGGCGCGGAACCTCCGATACGGAAACGCTGCTGGAAGCCTACCGTAAGTGGGGCAAGGAATGCCTGTCGCGGATCAACGGTATGTTCGCGTTCGCGATCTGGGATACCCAGGAGCGGACGCTGTTCCTTGCGCGCGACCGCATGGGTGTGAAGCCGCTCTATTACTCCGAACACAACGGAAAATTCGCATTCGCTTCCCGTCCCGGCGCCCTGGCGATGCTGCGGGACGATGGGCACTCATCCGCCGACTTCAACCTGCAGTCGCTGCGCGCCTACCTTGAGCTTGGCTACGTTCCCGCTCCGATGGCGTTTCACAATGATATGCACAAGCTCCCGCCGGCCCACTACATGCTAATCAACGAGCGCGGCCGAAGCCTGGTCCGCTACTGGGACTACCGCGCGATCGAAGTGGAGCGGTCCTGGTCCGACCGCAAGGAAGACGACCTGGCCGATGAACTCGAAACGCTGATTCACGACACGGTCAAGGTTCGGCTGTTGAGCGATGTGCCGCTCGGCGCATTTCTCTCCGGAGGCGTCGATAGCGCCATGGTCGTCTCTTCGATGGCGGCCGCCGGTGTGAGTCATCCGAAGGCGTTTACGATCGGGTTTCGCGAGAAAGCCTTCGACGAAGGGATTGCGGCCGCGAAAATTGCGAATCATCTGCGGGTCGATCATGTCAGCGAAACTCTGGACGTGAACAATCTGCTGGAATTGCTGCCGATGTACATCGACGAGTTCGATGAACCCTTCGCGGATAGCTCGGCCTTTCCGACGCTGGCCCTCGCGCGGCTCGCGCGCCGGCACGTGACTGTCGCGCTTAGCGGCGACGGCGCGGACGAACTGTTCAGCGGCTACCACTACTACTCGCTGATCGAGAAGCTCAAACGAACCTTGACATGGCCGTCGTCTGTGCGGCAGCCTCTAAAGATCATTCTGAGTTCTCTTCCGTGGCACCGTAGCAAGCTGCTGGCGGGTGCGCTCAATTCGAGCGACGTCGTCAACCTGTTCCATTATATGCGCGGACTCAGCAAGGATCACCAGGCGATGCTCAGCGGCGATCTCGCACAGTCGCTCCCAGGTTCGGCGAGTTTATTTGCAAACCACGCGAATGCTTTTCCCGGAAACCTGAACGGCGCGGAATGCGGTATGCGCCTCGACATGGGATTTACTTTGCCGGACTTGTTCCTGCAAAAAGTGGACGTGGCAACCATGGCCTTCTCTCTGGAGGCACGCTGCCCGATGACGGACTATCGGCTCGTCGAGTGGGCGATGCGATTGCCGATGGAATTCAAGTTGCGCAACGGTGAGACCAAGTATTTGCTGAAGAAGGTCTTGCAGCGGCGAATTCCTGCCGCGCTCGTTTATCAGCCAAAGCGCGGATTTTCCGTTCCTCTCGCGCAGTGGCTGCGTGGGCCGCTCAAAAATTGGGCCAACGAACTAGTCTATGACGACTCGCTGATGGACCGGGTTCCGTTTGACAGGTTGAGTGTTCGAGAACTGCATCGCAAACAGCTGAGCGGCGAGCGCGAAGCTCACCCCCTGCTTTGGAGCGTGTTGATGCTGCTGTGCTACGTAAAGAAGCTTGACGAATGGAAGGCTCAACCTGAAGTCCGGCTTCGAGTCGTAGCTTGATGAGCGACGATGGCGAGGCGGTACTCGATACGGCGCCGCGCCGCGCCCCTCCCGCGGCGCGGCGCGTCCTCGTGTTCCTGCTAGGTTCGCTGGGCGACACGGTGGTTGCGCTGCCGGCGCTGCACTTGATCGCGCGGTGCTTTGCGGACGCCGAACGCCGGGTGTTGACGCATTACGGCGTCAGCGAGAAGGCGGCCTCGATGAAGGCATTACTCGAGGGCAGCGGGCTGATTCATGGCTACTTCCAGTTCGTGCCTCGGTCAAAGGAATTTGGCTCGATGCTGCGATTGGCCGCCGAAATTCGGCGCTGGAAACCCGATGTCGTGGTGCATTTGCACGAGCCCCGCGGCATGCTACGGGCATATCGGGACACGGCGTTTTTTCGGCTCTGCGGAATACGCAAGATGTACGGTGTTCCCGCTCGACGCGATTTGCAGGTCAGCCGGCTTGTTCCGAACACACCCCGCTATGAGCACCGCGCGGAATACCTGGCTCGAAGCTTGGCGGATTTGGGAGACTCTCGGCTCGCCCATTCGAAGTCCTGGAGCCTGGGATTGACCCGCGCTGAAGAGGCGGTTGCTCTGCGCTCGCTGAGCTCGCTCAATGCCTGCAACGGAATCCTCGCCATGAGCATCGGCACGAAAGTGGATGTCAACGACTGGGAAGATGCCAACTGGACACGCCTGCTGAACGAACTCGGGCCGCGTTTGGAGAATTGGGGCTTGGCCATACTCGGCGCTCCGTCGGAATTTGACCGCAGCGAGCATCTCAGGGCCTCATGGAAAGGGCCGAGCCTGAATTTCTGCGGGCGGCTCGCCGTTAGGGAATCCGCCGCCGTTTTGAGCGCCTGCACGGTGTACGTCGGACATGACTCCGGTCCAATGCATCTATCGGCCAGCGTCGGGGTTCCGTGCATTGGGATATTCAGCGCCCGCAACCTCCCGGGTCGCTGGTTCCCTTATGGAGAGGGCCACACGGTATTTTACAAGCCGCCGCCCTGTTTCGGCTGCCACCTCGAGGTCTGCGTGCAATATCAAAAGAGGTGCCTCAAGGCCATCACTGTTGAAGAAGTTGCGGACGCGGTCGTGACGACGGCCGCAGCGATTGGCCGAACCGGCAGTTCGGATGGTGCTCGTGAACAAGCCTTAGCATAGGCGTCATCGGTCCGCATGAAATTTGACCATGTAATTCTGGATCGCGACGGCGTATTGAATGTGGAGGCGCCGGGACACGGGTATGTCCGGTCAGTCACGGACCTGCGATGGATTCCGGGCGCGCTGGAAGGCACGGCCATGCTGCGGCGCGCGGGAGTGCGCCTGTCGATCGCGACCAATTAATCGGGAATCGGCCGAGGACTGATGACCACCGCCGATGTGGAGGCCGTCCACGAACGGATCCGCCAGGACGTGGTTCGCGCGGGCGGCTCGATTGATGCGATCTTTTACTGGCCCCATGCGCCGGAGAGCGCCTGCACTTGCCGCAAGCCCGCGCCCGGGATGTCATCGGCCACAGCCAGCAACTGATCCGCCTCGACTGGGAGGACGCTTATCCGTGTACGGTCGACATGGCGCAGGACGAGCGCGCCGCCCTGCTTTCCGCCCTGTCCTGCGTCGATGCCGTGACGATCTTCGGTGAGGACACGCCGCTGCAGGCGATTGAATGCGTCCGTCCGCAAATCCTCGTGAAAGGCCAGGATTACAAACTTGAAACGTCGTTGGCCGCGCGTTGTCGAGTCCATCGGCGGCCGCGTCGAACTCGTGCCGCTGGTGCCTGAGAAATCCACCTCGGCTCTTGTCGAGCGCATTCGAGGCGTGCGCAGCGCGGTGTAGCCGGTGGGTGGCCCAAATTACGACGGCGTGTCGAGTTCCGAGCGTTGCGCGGCCGCCGATGCCGGAACGCGAAGCATCGCTGCGGCCACCGCGCACTGGACAAAGAAATAAATCGGGCAGGCGTAGGCCGCGCCCATCATCCCGTATTTCATGACGAGCGGAATCGTGACAATAACCGAGGTAACAGCCCCCGTGGTTTGCGCAATCAACACGGCATGGGTGCGCTTGCGCGCCAGCATCTTCTGTTCGAACACTTGTTCTATCGCGTAGCACACATACCCGAAGGCGATCCATGGGATCACCAACTGTGCATTACGGTAACGCGGCCCGAGAAAAGCCGCGACAACGTGCCCACGCGTGACACACAACACCAAGGCGACGAACAGGCAAGCGGAGGCCGTCGAGAGTAACCAGAAGCGGAACGTTCGCTCGGCTGCCGCGTGATCGCGGCGCGATTCCGCGGCGAAATACACGGGCCGCAAAATCGATTGGACGGTCCCCACGATCACCATGAGGGGAGCACTCGTGAGTCCATATCCCGCCGCGTATACGCCTATACTGGCTGTGTCGTGAGTCAGCCACTCGATGATGTAGCGGTCGCTCAAGGACGTTGCCCAGTTCATTGCGGCGACCGGAATCAACGGTATAGCAAACCGCGTCATCTCCTCGACGACGGTATTCGGGATCGCACCGCCACCCCGGACGACGCCCCTACTGCGATCCAACAGTAGGTAAATCGCCATGAGGGTGATGATGATACTGGCGGCCGTTGCCCCCAGCACGATGGATACCGACGCGCCGAAAAGTGCGACGGCGCCGACGATCAATAGCGGCCGGATCAAGACTTCAAATGCGGACAGAAAAGCGACCGGCCGCTGTCTTTGAGCGGCACCGAGCAGCGTCATCTCGAGCGTTCGAGCCACATCCGACGCGGCATAGATGACGGTAGCGACGATTATGAAAGGAGCAACTCCGAGCCTCCGGATCGAATACAGGCTGCCGGCTATGGCGAGTATCTCCACTGCGATCAGGGCTCGCAGCAGATTGCGGATCAGATGAGCTCTGAAGGAGGCGAGATAGTGTCCTCGCTCGGCCTCTGGGTAATATCTCAGGCCCGCATTCAAGATCGGTGAACAGAATAGCGTGCGAAGCAGCAGGACGCCGTTTTGCGCCAGATTGACGGTCCCATAAAGACCGGGATCGAGGTATTGCGTAATCAGGCGGGTTCCGCCCAAGGTGAACACCACTGTCACGGCTTGGCCGGCGACCGCCCAACTGCTCTTGCCGATCATCGAGCGATATCTCTGGAATAGCGCGGCAACCCGTCCCCTCGGGGAATTAAAATGGGTCATATGTAACGCCCCTGTGGGGCGCGTCGTTAGTCGTGCGCCACTGCAGCGCGCAAGGGAGATGCGTCGGGGACCTTCCGTCTACACAATGCAATGCAAGAACCATGAGCCCATTCCACGTGCCCTATCTGAAAGCCAATCAGCGCCAAATGGCTCAGGAAGCCTTTCGTATCCCCGCCCCATTTGTGCAACTCTATGGCGAGACGGTCGGTCATTTCCAACAATCGACTTTCCGGTTCCAGCAAGAAAAATTCGCTGCCCTCGATGTCGCATTTCAGAAGATCAATTTTCGATATGCCGCTCTGAGCTATCAGTTCAGCTTCAGTTATGGTTGGGGCGTCCGAATAGTCGGGACCTTGCTTCAATGCCGCCTTCTGCGTCTCGGTAAACGTGCCGATGAAGCCACGGATAGGTGTCAATCGTGTTGACCAACCATTTGCCGCTATGCATCTTTTCAGCGATTCCAATAAGGCGAGACTGGGCTCCACGGCGATGACTCTCACGGACTCGTTCTGCGCGAGGACCAGAGCCGAAAACACGCCCAGATTTGCCCCAAGGTCTACGACTAACGCATTTTTGGGCACCGCCAGAAAGTCGTCCTTCAGATAAACATCTCTGACCCAAATCTCCCGCAGATTGCTGAACACCTGAGTTCCCGTCAATATCGCACGCGATTTCGCCCTGGTTGCCTCGAACGGGCCGCTGCCCATAGCCCTGTCGGCCGACTGCAAGTTCTTGGATTTCAGGATGTTGGGGAAATTGACTACGATCTGGCTGAGCCATCTCGCGGCGACCGACGGTCCGCAAACTCTCGAAATACCGGCGGCGTCAGTTGCGATTTTGAGAAGGGCATTCATTCCGCGACCAGAGTTTAGGTGAGGATCATGACAGTTCAGAGACCGCTCGGCCGGCCTCGATTGATATGGCAAGGACGAATGTAATGGAGCTGTAACCTCTGGAGGTTTATCTAGTGGGCCCGGTCCGTATGATCACCGAGCATTCATTGCAGCCCGAGAGACCAAAATATCGCTTACTTGCGTACTTCGCGCTGAACGCCGGGTTCATCGTGTTGGCGCTCATCCTTCAGGGCATCGGTGGGTCGGACAATCCGCGCTTATTGCACGTGATTCTATTATTTGCGGTTTGCAGCACGTCCATCACCGATCTTGATGGATTGAACGGCAAATATGCGCTCCTTGCGATGTTCCTTGCTTTTTATTTCGTGTCATTTGGACTCGGCGATTTCAATAATTTAGTCGCGGGATTTTCATCCGAGAAAACGCCGAGCTATTTCAGCGAAACAGAAGCGGTAATCCTGTCGGGTGCCGTCATGTTTGCGCTGGCATACCGACTCGCCGTGTATATCGCGAGTCCGACTTTACAGACTCCCATGCAGCGGGACTGGTCCACCTCCACAGCGCTGATAGTGGGATTAACATTGTGGCTGGTCGGAACAATTCAATTGTTTTGGTGGAACGTCTACCTGTTCCCCGACAGCTCGCAAGAGGCATCTCAACGAGGGCTGGCGAGCTTATCACCCATTGCCATTGCCGCGAACTTGTTGGCCGGATTACTCCAGCCGGTCGGGATCTTGCTCATTGCATACATTTGGCGAGCGCGCCGGGCCAATTTCCTGTTACCGTTTCTGGTCGCGATTGTCATTCTTCAAATCGTGCTCGGATTTGTCGTCAACATCAAGAGTCTCGCCATGATCGCCGGGATTCTGATTATCGTCGCGTATATTTTCATCGACGGCCGACTGCCCAAAGGATGGCTCGCGGCGGCGGCAGTCTTTGCCGTCATTGGATTTCCAGTGTTCCAGGCTTCCAGATTCGAGATCCACGGCAATCGTCATATTGCGCGCACGACCATTTTGGAGAATCTGGGTCAAGTCTTGGAATTGGCAGTAGCGGCTGAAAACCGGGCCTATAAGGGGCCCGAGCGGGCGCAGACGCTCCTGGAACGAACGTCGGTGCGGGGCAGCATCCAGATGATCGTCGAACGGACCGGGAATGACGTGCCGTTCCAGCATGGGCACACCTTGGCGCCCGTGCTGGTTACTTTCATACCGAGAATCCTCTGGGCGGATAAGTTCGGGGTATCTACGGGTCTACTCGTAAACAAGGAATTCAAGCTTTCCGATTCGCCGGACGTCTATATTTCGCCGTCAATACCCGGGGAACTCTATTGGAATTTTGGATGGCCCGGCGTCCTCTTAGGGATGACGGCCATCGCGGGTGCAGTCGGCGTCATCGGATGCCGATTTAATCTGTCCCGGTCGAAGACAGTAACGGGTCTGCTCGTGGTGGTCCTGACAATCAAACAGGTCATCGTTGCCATGGAGGGCTCGTTCTCCCCCGAATACGTCGTATGGCTCAGATCGCTCGGCGCGGTGGGCGTCCTGCATTTGTTGTTTGCTCGTGTGCGGGTCGGCGCGCAAACCATTGCAGTCGATGCGCAACCGCAGAATGCAAAAGTTGAGAGCTCGCCTGGCGTGAAGGCATTTCCCAATTTATTGCATTAATTGAATTTGGACGGCAGGCGGCCAGCTGAATTTCAATTGCCGCCGCATCATCGAATTTCGGAGACCCCCGCCATCGCACGGGGCTTTAAGGAAAAATTGGCCGCGTAACGGCGAATAGAAAGCCGCATTGGAACTTCGAAGCATTTGAATATGGCGATTGAGCTGGCGCTTGTGAGCAACAAAAGAACCGTGTACGCAATCCAGCCATGGAGTATTCCACCGGATGGAGCCGGTCCCACGCGATCCGCAAAAGACATGCCTTCGTTGAGCCAACGAAATGTCATACCTTGCGGAAATTGCAATATGTAAAAACCATAGCTGGCTTCGCCCAGTAAAACCAGAGCTGGAAGGGAAAAGATGGCGCTCGTTCTCGCACCCTGCGCCAGCCCGTAGATCAAAAGACAGAATGCGGGAACGAACAAACAGTTGTGAATCACAACATCAGGAAAGCTGTCAATGAACAGCGTCAATAGAAGAATCGTGCCGAGTCCCAGAACTGCAAGCCATGATGTTCGCTTGATTGGCATATTCGAGCCGAGAAAATGGTAGCCCAGCGCTATCCCTACTCCGAACGTCGGGAGGTGAAACAACGGATTGACACTTACGAACAGCGTCGCGTAGTTCCAACCAGTCAATATCCGCGACGCCGACAAAGTCAACGTCAGAGACAGGCACCAGAGACCAAGCGCGAAAAATGGCAGGGCGCGCCGCGGCAACAAGCGAATTCGCGATGCCATGAACGGGAATAGCAGGTAAAAGACAGCCTCCACTGATAGTGTCCAGCCAGGGCCATTCCATGCAATAGCCGACCTGGGATGGATCCAGCTCTGGACCAGAAACACCGAGGGGACGAAAGACGCGAGCGACTTCCCGAACGCGGTTGCGGTGGGCTCCACGGCAAACCGATGCGTTAAGATGAACGGCGCATACCAGATTAGTGCCAGAAAATACACGGGATAGATTCTCGAAAGTCTGCCGATCCAGAACGTCACCAGCGAATGCCGAGAAATCGACGCGTCGTTGTGAGAATAGGCAAGAATGAACCCGGAGAGAACGAAGAAAAGACTTACGCCGGCAATTTCCCCTGAGGCAACCTGATGCAGGAATCGCCAATCAGGCATATCGGGCCCTTGAATGAAATAAGTGGTGTGAATATTGAAGATCGCAAGCGCCGCAAAGAAGCGCAGTCCAGTCAACGCGGTCAGCGGCGGATTTGCAGGCATAAGAGCCCTTGATCGAGTGGCGGATGTGCACGATCGCGCATGTCACCAGATCTTAACGATATAGCATTACCGTGACATGTCGGCGGAAGTGGAGAGAAAACCGGGCATGTCGGGACAAAATTGTACGCTCCGCATGTACGCGGCACTTTTGAGCGGCGTTCTATCTTTCGCCAGCGGTTGCGGCAGCAGCCCGCTGATTACGCAGTCGGCCGCGGGCGCATCCGGTGCCGCCGCGACTACAACGGCACCTTCGTCACCAGCGGCCGCCGCCGCACCGGCAACCCAGGTAGCCCCCGCCCCACCGCCTGCGACAGCCCCTCCACCAAGCTCATCGACGCCCCCAGTTGCGCAATCGCGTTTCTTGCGCGCGCGGCAGCGCGCGATTTTTATCGGCGATAGTCTGGCGGCGCGCGCATTTGGGCCTGGCGGTGACGTTCCAACCAGCAGCGGCAGTTTCGTCGTGAGCGGCGCTCCAGCCAACCCCGTTGCGCTGATTACGACCGTCGGCTCTCACGGGATGATGCCCGGCAACTTTGTGCAAATCACAAACGAAGGCGATCCGAGTTTCCAGGCTCCATTGAACGCCGCTGTCGTGCCGATATTGACGGTGCCGAGTCCAACGCAATTTACGGTTGCCGCGACTTACGGCGGCGCAGTGATGCCCAACGGGGATTACAGCGCCGGCTACGCCGGCAACGCCTGGCTGGTGAAAGCGATCTATCAGTATATGGATTTGAGTTGGATGAGTTGGCTAAACGTATACATGAAGGGCTACTTCGAAATCGTTGCTGACTATGCACAGGGAGGAACGGTATCGGCCATCGGCGTTGCGCTATTGCCCAAGATAAAAGCGGGACCGGCTGCCGAATACGCGTTCATCCAGTACTGTACAAACGATCTCAATTCGGCGAACCCCGACGTCAGCGGCTGTTTGGCCAATGTCCAAACCATCGTGACGGCGGTTTTGAATATGGGCATGGTCCCGGTCGTTTGCCTGCCATTGGCGATAGGGCAAATCGGAGCCATGCGGGGCGATCCAGCGAGCGCCGTAAAGGGCGCAGCGCTGCAGAGCGTCAGGAGCGCCCTGCTGCAACTCGGGGCCCAGGATCCCCGCGTGCTGGTGCTGGATACGTACGGCGCGAGTGCGGACCCGTCGGATCCGCTCGGGAGATTCAAACCGAACTACGCTCCGGTCGACGGCATACACCCTTCGAGCTATGGGGCGGCAAGCATTGCGAGCACGATAGCCACGTATCTGCAGCAGTTCTTTGCTCCTGCGGATACCTTGCCCACGACGATCGACCCGAATGCCCTCGTTCAAAATGGTCTGATGGCTGGAACTGGAGGCTATGCCGGCAGCACACCGTACAATACTCTCTCAGGCGCTCCTCCCACCGGATGGGATGTTTCAGGGTCCGGCGGAACTGCGGCTCAACCACTTTCGCTGGAAATATCCGGTAACAGCACGCATGTCAATTTCCCGGGATCCACGCTGGATGTTTCAATCTCGTCGGCTTTCGCGTATCAGCAGTTTCAGCTCGGATCCAACGGGCCAGGGACGACGAGCTTCGCGACCCGCATGGCGGCAAACCAATGGTACCGCTGTGGCTTCCAGGCATTCGCGGATTCGAACATGACGAATTTGGAGTTATCGGGCCAAGTGTTCTTGGACTTCGCCTCCGGCGGCAAGTCTGCCGTCTACTTCGTGGAATCGCAGGGGCCGTTGTGGGAAAACGGTATCCCGTGGTCTGCAGGTCAGGTTATGACATTCTATTCGCAGCCTTTTTACGTCCCGGCGGCCCCCACGGGCGGCGGCTGGCTGTTCGTCAACGGCCTCTTCACGGGCCCCGTGAGCAACCAGCAAATTTCCGTGGGCCGCGCGTTTTGTAACTCAATTGCGAATCCTTACAGCTAGCCGGCTTTCGGCTCATGGCTGACCGGACATGCACTCGCAGGAGTTCGGTGCGCCGGGCGGCGGACAGACGGCGATGGTATCGACTCCGCCGCCTCTTTCCAGGGGCTGCGCAACATCAATACATGAATTTGCGTAGAGTACCGTGCGCCATGCGATTGCCTGCACCGGGATATTGATTCCAATTCGCGGATGGCTGCGCCCGCACTTCGCGAGCGCCGGCGGGCCGTCGACCTCGCGTATCGAGTTATGATGAATTAGCTGGTTGTCGCTCAGCGCCCAGCGCTCGGGCTTTGGACCGGGGTACCAAGACGCGAATTGCGCGATGGCTCCGCCCTGAGCCGCGTCGGCGCGCCGAATCAGATTGTGGGCGATTGATACGCCATAGCCGACGGTCGGTGGATCCGGATCATCCCAAGGCGCGGCCGCAATTCCCGTGGTGATCCCGGAGGCGCTGCAATCGACCCCCCAAGCGTATTCACCATCGACGGTATTTCCGTAAATTTCCAGGAAATATTGGAAAAAGCCCATCATGCCGCAGTCGGTGCAGGGGCGCTCGGGAAGAATATAACCCTGCTGAGTGAGTATGCCGTCGGTGTCGAATTGACGATTGCCTTCTATGACGGAGTCGGCGGATTGCGCCCACATGCCGATGCCACCAGCGGTGAGCCGCATTCGGTTGCTTTTCGCACAGAGCGGTTGCCGTTGATCAACCTCATTATCCACGGTATAGACCTGCCAATACTCTCGTCCCACCGCGATTCGAGTCTTGTTCCTGGTTGGAACCACATCCCAACGAGGCTCGACTGTAAATGTGGTCCTCCCCCTCACCGGGTCCCAGGTATAACTCTTTATTTTACGAACCTGCCCGAGACCCGGGCCACTGACGACTTGTATCCAATGATCGGAGTAGTAGGTTTGCAAGGGAATGGCTCGAGAGTTTTGCCGCTCCAGAAGAGGCGTCGCTACGGAGAGGTTCGTAGGAGTGGCATCTTCCACGTCAATTACGGTCGGGAAGGCGAATGTGTTCCCGTTGTTGTCGTATGAAATCGCCTCTCCGTCCCCGGTTTTGTCGCCCGTGCAGGTCGCGCTGTTTCCGGAAACCAGCAATTCTTCGACATTATTATTCAGCGCCCAAAAAAAAGCCGCACGCCATCCGCTGGGATCATCAGGTCGATACAAGTATTCCCTCGAATGGCCATCGGCCACATTGTTGCTGAAATCAACGCGCAGCCCCGCTCCGAGTTCCGATGCAATGCTCCCGAGGTACCGTGCGGTGTCCAAAAGGCTCCCGGGCTTGAATACGTTGTTATAAATGACCGAATCGTCGATTCGGAACGGAAATGCCATGTTGTATCGATTCCCGGTGAGTCGCAGCGCTTCGTAAAAGGCACCGAATTCGTTCTCCGAGATAATCAGACGATTGAGAGGCAGACCCGCATCACCCACCGCAATGAACGTCTTGTCGAAGGTATTTCGGGTCAAAACGACGTCGTTTACGGACGATAGCGCCGCTGCGACCCTAGGAACCGCAGCCACTCGCGCGAACTCCTCGCCCAATTCGAGGAACGGGCCGGCAAGATTCTTAACGAGGTCCTCTGAGTGGTACTCCTGAAGATCCCCAAAGGTAAAGCCATTCACGACCGTATGACCGATCAGCGTGAAAGCAGCCGTGGCGGTACGCGAACTCCATTCGGGATGCCGATTGACACGAGTCAGACCGCGCCCAGCGCCCCGCAGCGAAATACCATCATCGACGATGATGCCTTCGCCGGCAACCAGGCCCGGTCGCTGCGAACTGTCGATTAAATCCCACGTGCCCGGCCCAAAGGAGACGACGCCACCCCCGTCACGCTTCGCCGCCGCAACGGCCTGTAAAATGCATGTTGAATCGTCGAGACCGTCATCAGGCCGGCAGCCCCCAAATCGCGGGTCGCTCACCGCATACTCGCGCGGCGCAGGTTCGTC
>Ga0210384_10003452_pt1 | contig 18269 bp, 12 predicted proteins | sample IncBWH2MmetaG_FD_160574 | JGI IMG/M metagenome (GOLD analysis project Ga0210384, IMG submission 160574) | Forest soil microbial communities from Barre Woods Harvard Forest LTER site, Petersham, Massachusetts, United States - Inc-BW-H-2-M | ecosystem: Environmental > Terrestrial > Soil >...
CCGCGAACCCGGCTTCCCCTCTGACGTTCTCGGAGGTCGATCTCTACAGCTGCGTCTCGTCGATGGGTCGACGCCCGAAGACCAAGCGGTTCTACCTCGGGCTCCTAGGCTCGTTCCTCCGATCGAGGGGGAACGACGTCGTACAGCGGTCGGGAGTGCTCGGGACGATCTCGCGGGAAACCTTCCATCGACGGTGGCTCACGGCGGAGGATCTGGACAGGCTCCTCGATGGGGCAGTCGGACTCGAGCGTCTGGTCGTCGCCCTGGAAGGGTTCCAGGGCCTCCGACGAGTCGAGGTCCTGCGACTGCGGGTTTCGGACATCGACACCACGGCCGAGCCATGGTGGGCGTGGATCCGCGGGAAGGCCCACAAGGGAGAGCCCTCCCGGCACGTTCCGATCAGCGACCAGGTCAGGCACGAGCTGAACTGGTACCTGCAGCTGAGGGAGCAGTGGGCCCATGCCTCGACGAACGTACCCGAGCTGCTGGTCTGGGACGACGGGCGACGACTTCGGCCCTACTCGGCCGGGTCCGTCGATCGGTTCGTTCGACGAGCTGGACGCAGAGCGGGACTCGTGGTTTCCAACCACGACTTGCGCCGATCGTTCGGCCGTCTGCTCAAGAACCGAGGGGCGGACTGGAGGGAGATTGCGGGGCTGTACGGCCACTCGAGCATCGCTCAGTCCGAGTACTACGTCGGCCAGGAACAGGACCGGATGGTCTCCGCGATTCGGCTCACGACGTTGCCCGGCATCGGGGGGAAGCCCTGATATGCTGCGAACGGGCATTTCTCAGGGGCGTGTAGCCCAGTCTGGATAGGGCACCGGGTTCCTAACCCGGTGGTCGGGGGTTCAAATCCCCCCACGCCCGGCTCTGGGGAGTCCGCCCAAAGTGGGTCGGTCCGGGGGAGTGGGACCTGAGCCCTCTTGGATCCGAAACTTCGCCCGAGCCGGGTGGTTTGCCGACTTCAGTCGTGGTAGAGCCCGTGTTGGGGCGCGGTCAGCTTCACGGACTCGAGCCCGCACAAGGGGCGCAGGATCGCTCACCAGGCTCCCGCTGCCGGGCGAGCCCTGGGAACACTCGTCGAGAACCGGACGAACTCACTCTCCCCGGTCCGCTCCCAAGCTTGCGCCTCAGGCCGAGGAGTCCCCTGGATACCGTCCGGTGGGTCCTCGTCATTGGGTGCGTCGTGGGATTCCGTCTGCTACCTGACGAGGCCGGGTACCGGCTGGGGGCCCTTGGCGGTTCGCCGGGTCCTGAGCGGCCGACTATGCCATGGCCGCGGGTTACCGCGGTTCCCCGTCAGGGGACCGCGGGAAGATGAGATCCCCACCTTACCTATCGGTCGGGGCCTCCCGGTCGATTCTTCGCAGCTTCCTCAGGATAACTCGCTGGAGACGGAGACCGAGTGGATCGCGGGGAATTGAAACGGCAACCGATCCCATGACGGGCCCCCGTCCGGGGAGATGAACAGCTGGCCGGTCGTCGTCCCGACGTAGATGCCCGCGGGGTCGAGCGCGTCGCACGCCATCCCCTCCCGATGGGTACCGAAGTCTCCGGGGAACAGAGTCGGCGGCATGAGGGTCTTCCACTTCTTGGTGGAATCGTTCCACTCATGGACCTGGAATCCGCCGCTGGAGGTCACGCGGGGTTCGTTCATGAGGGGGACGAAGAACGCGCGCCCTGGAAGGCTCTTGGCGGTCGCCACCACGAAGCCGAAATCGTCGTCGAGCGACTTCCCGATCCGATCCCATCGCTCCCCGGAGTTGCGGCTGACGTAGATCCCTCCGTGGTCTTGGCGGTAGAGGACATCAGGGCGGGCCGGGTCGAGGGCGACCTTGTGGACGCACTGTCCGACCGCGGGGAACTTCTCGGGCTGGTAGGGCGTCTCTACTCCCTGGTTGGCAGTCACCCAGGTCTTTCCGCCGTCATCCGTGCGGAACAGGCCCGCAGCCGAAATCCCGGCGTACATCCGATGGGGGCGTGATGGATCGACTAGGATGGTGTGCAGGCAGGGGCCGCCGTTGCCCGGGTTCCATTTCGACTTCGTCGGATGATCGTTCAGGCCGGTGACAGGCTCCCATGTTTCCCCCAGATCATCGCTGCGGTGGAGCGAGTATGGGTCCACCCCGATGAACAGGGTCTTGGGCTCGCTCTCTGGGCCGGGCTCGAGGTGCCAGAGGTTCGCTACCGCGTAGGTGGGGGCCGGGGTGTCCGGGTTACCATCGAACCGGGGTGGCCTGGTCTTCGTCGAGGCCATCATCGGGGTGCCGATCTCGGACCACTTCTTTCCGTAATTTCGAGACCGGTAAAGCACGGGTCCCCAGAGCCAAGAGTTGACGCAAGCGTAGAGGTCCCCAGGATGACGCGGGTCCGCGATCATGTGGAAGACTTCGGTGCCCTTTTGGAGGGGGGGGTTGACCTTCCACTTTTTTCTGGAGCGGTCGCCTTCGACGATGTACCCGCCCTTCCGAGTTCCAACCAGGATGCGCACTTTCTTGTCGGGCATACGGGAGCGTGAGAGCGGTCCCGAACATAAACCACGTGCCGGCGGGGTTCGTCGAGCCCGGCGGCGCCCGGGCCGCCGGTGGACCGCGTTCCAAACGCACCGTCGCACGGAATCGGTGAACCGTGTTCCCCCCCCGCCGTCGGCCTCCGACCCGCGGAACTCTCAATCGGTTACGGAGGGCCCTCGCGCGACCAGACCGGCGCGGGATGGCGCTTCGAGGTATCGAGAGGGGTCGGTCGGCTCCGAAGACTAACGCCGAACCGGGGCGGGGGTCGGCGTGCGAGGACTCCTGGTGCCGGAGTCATTGGCGGCGTTGGCCTGCCGAGGCCGCGACGCGGAAACGGTCCTGTTCGCCCAACGTCGGGCCTGCCAGGGCGGGGGCTCCGGCCCCCCGGGTTCAAACCAAGGCGGCGCTTCCCGGAATCGACAGGTCTCCGGAACTCCAGTCATCCGGACCTGGTCGAGGGAACCCTGGGTCTCCAATGAGCCGATGGAACCGTCGAGTCACCTACGGCGTCGCGGCCGTGGCGGTCGCCCTGCTGCTGACGGGGCTCACTGTCGCCGTTATCGATCTCTCCACGCAGAGCGAGAATGCCGTCGGCAACTACACGGAGTACAACGGCGTCGTGGCCGGGCTGCGATACTCGTCGACCGTCGCGGGCAGGGTGCCGAATCCGGCGCCGGGCGTCTCGACGGGCAGTGCCTTGGTGCCGCAGTTCCTTTCAGGCGGGTCAAACGCCTTCTGCGGGAACTCCTGCGTGGCCAACCACCTCGCTCTGAACGTGACCTACGCCTTCAACGCCTCGATGGCGGGGGCAGTCCAGATTACCATCCAAGTCACCTCAGGTGGGGGGACCGGTAGCTCGATCCTCTACCTGCGGCAGGCATTGGTACCGACGAGCGGGTCGGTCGTCATCGTGTGGGACATTGGGACGGCCTTATCGATGCTTGCAGACGTGACGATTACCATCCACCAGTGTGGCCCGGTGACCTGTCCCTGAGGACGACAAGGAGACCCTCCTCGGCGTCTCCCCGGTGGGAGCCTCGAGGCCGCCTCCGTCTGGTTCGATCTAGGAGCTGGAGGGGTGGCTCCCCGAGCTAGGGGAGGCTTCCAGCACGACGCATAAGACCGCGTCGCAGGCGGGAAGGGGTCGCGTCATCAGGCGAGACCCTCGGGGTGAGCAGGGCTCGTACCGCTGCGGGGCCGCCAACAGACCTTCCTGAGAAGGTCCCGGGGATTACCCTGGCGGGTTCGGGAGCTGCTGGAGGAACCGGCGGATCGCGGAGTCAAACGCAGCCGGTTGGGAGAGGTTCAGGAGGTGATCCGCTCCGGGCACCAGCTCCACCTGGGCATTCGCGATGCCCCGCGCCAGGAAGTTCGCGCACAGCGGCATCACCGGGTTGTCGCGATCCCCGACTAGGATCCGGGTCGGGACCCGGATCTCTCCCAATCGACCGGCAGCGGGTCCGCCGCTTCGAGTCTCGAACCGTCCGGATTGCTCCTCGAAGATCTCCTTCGCGTTGTCCCGGACCATCGTGCGGAAGAGCTCCAGACCCTCCCCAGAGAGCGCTGACGCCCAGAGCTGCCGAAGATGTTCAGTCGCCGAGTCGAGGTCGCGGGCCGCCCAGGCATCGGCAGCCGCCTTGGAGAGTCGTTCGTCGCGCTCAAACGCCGACTTTCCGCCGGGTACGTGATCGTAGTCCATCCCGGAATATCCCGGGGCGACGAGCAGCAGACCCCCGACGTGATCGGGGTGCTCAAGGGCGAAATCCAACGCGATTTTCCCTCCGACGCTGGGGCCAACGATCAGGGGCCGGGTCATTTGGAAGTGGTCCAGCAAGGTTAGAAGGTCTTGAACCGGAGAGAATTCCGACGTGGCCGCGGGAGAGCTCCCGTAGCCTCGAAGATCGTATCGCGCGGTCCTGAACTCGTTTGCCAGGGTCGAAAACTCGCGATTCCACATGCGTCGATCCGCGATCCCTTCGTGGAGGAGGACGATGGCGGGACCGTGCCCACGTAGCTCATACGCGACGCGCCCGCCAGAGACTTCGAGGGTCGCTTGGCCGACCGAGTCGCCCACGGCCCTCTGAGCCCCGTCCGGTCTATTAAGACGGCAGGGAGGCCCTGGAACGGCTCGAGGTTGGACGGGTCCATCGAGCGTACGACGGGACTCCTCGTCGCGGACTCGCCGTCGTAGCGGGAGCGATCGGCCCGGCTCCGGGGGCACGTGCACTCCGAGCGGGCCTGGGGAGGGTCACTGGGTTCCCGCTGGGCGACGCGGGCCGGATGCCGCCCAAGGGAAAGCAGCCGCGCACGCCTGTGTCCGGAGTCCGGACGCATGTTGGGATCTGACTCGGCGGGTAACCCATTCGGGCAAACGGAGGACCTCGAATGTCGGGGTCCGGGGGTACGAGAGCTTCGGCGGGCAGGTGCTGAGCCGGCTCAACGGGTCTCCGAAAAAACACGCCGGCCGCCGGACTAAATACAAGCCCGCGTTTGCACGGACGACCCCCGAGTTCGACGAGGACCGGGGTCAGAGGGAAAGGATGAACAAGAATCGGAGCGAGAGACGAGCGGGTGGCCTCGGCGCGTGGTGGGTCGGAGGGGGAGCTGCCTTGCTCACCTGTCTGCTGATGGTCTCATCCAGCGCGGCGGGGGCCGCTACTGCGGCCACGATCACGTACAAGGCGCCATACCACCACGCACTGGTCACCCCGATGAATGACATCATCGAACTCAGCGGCTGCGGAAAGGAGATCGGAAAGCCCGCCACGTTCAGCACCGCCACCGGGTTCGGTCACTGGGCCGGGTCGGCGTCGGCCCGTTCATGCTCAGGCCCCGCCGGAAAGGCCATCCAGGGAAGCGTGGCGCTGGTGCAGGACGCAGTCGCCGTCGCGCTCCCCGTCCGTGTTCCGTTCGGCCACGCGACCGCAACGAGCTTCAATGTCACGTGGAACGTCACGGCGCTGGGCAACTACAGCTTGGTCTACAGCGGGAGCTGCCCGGGAGCGGTCTACAACGCCACCCGCGGGTACGGCTACTCGTTCTGTATCGCTGAAGCGATCACCCAGACGATCGGGTACGCGTATCTCGTGGACATGACGACCGGCGTTATCACCTACCCGACGGGATTCTCCGGATTCAGTGGTTACGCCTACAAGTACGTGGAGAACTACTCGTACTGCTCGAGCGCGAGCTCCTGCACGTACTCGAACTACACGTACTCGACTCCGTTCTCGTCGTTCGTCGGCAGCACGCTGGTCAGCTATACGATCAACGCGACCACGAACAGCGCGGACCGATATGCCGTCGTGACGTACGTGGGCGGAGACATCGTCGACGAGATGCAGGTCTACACGGGGACCGCGGCTGGGTTCATCAACATGGGCACCCTCGGCAACGGGTACCAGCTGGTCTCGATCGTCGAAACCTGAGGAACACGCCCCAACCCTTTCCTCCGAGGGGGCCGGCTCTCCGGTCCCCTCGGAATCCACATTCTCAACCCGCCTCGGACGTTCGAAAGACGACCGGAGACCCTGAGGCGGCCGCCGCGCCGGCGAAGCGGTCCCCGATAGCCCGGTCGGGCTCGGTGGAATGGCGACCCCGTAGTTCGAGGCCCCTAGTCGATAGCGCGCGTCGCGATGGCGGGGGGGATGGTCCGGAGAGGACCATTCAAGGCCGAGGTACGGGGCAACCCCCAGCGACGGTGCCCACTGCTCCCCTCCCCGGGGGACCGGAGCGATCCCGGCGGCCGCCGCGCCGAACTGAACACCCGCCGGCATATGGCCCCGGAAGTCGTGCCGGCACAGGGGCGAAAGTGACCGAGGTCGATTCAGGTTCCCAGGGGTCGTCCGCGGACCGGCGCTTCCCCGACCTCCGGCGGAAACTCGTGGACCCGAGGCAGTCGAAGCTGCCCGACCTGGGCGTCGCCCGATATCGCGGAACGACCCACTCGGGGCCCATCAGGCGTTTCCGGGGAAAGGAAACACTGGTCGGACTGCTGCTGGGGTTGGCCATTTCGTGGTTGGTCTCCAACACCAACGGGATTCCCGGGAGCTCCACAGTTGACGTCGGGTCGTCGGAGACGGAGATCGTCCCAGGAGCGGCGTCCGTGGCTACGTCCATCGGGCCGCCGATCGCCGTGACTCCGGCGACCTTCTGGTCGCTCGATTTGCAGACCAACAACTCCTCAGGTATCTGGTCCGATGGGGCGGTGCGATCGTTCCTGAACGCGACCCCGTTCACCTGGTTCCGCTACGGGGAGTTGACGGAAGAGTGCAACATCTCGGCGAACGTCATGTACGGACCGAACGGGACCCCGGTGGGTCCCTGCGCGTACGATCTGACCGCGTTGAAGTCGTGGTGCCGGTCGGTTTCGTTCGCATGTCACCTCGTGCTGCCGTTGCCCGCCGAGAACAACAACCCGGCGGAGGACGCGTTCATCGCGAACTGGATCGTCCATACCGTGGGGATCCGCCCCCAGTACTGGTCGATCGGGAACGAGCCGATGCTCTGGAGGCACTACGGGATCCCATGGGCTAACTGGTCGGTCCGAGACCATAGCCGACCCACACCGCTCGCTTACGCCCGGCAACTGAACGCGACCATCCAAGCGGTCCGGGCCGTCGATCCGGGGGCCCGGTTCATGGGGCTCGAGGCGGCCTCGCCGAACGATCTCCCCTGGTTCACCGAGGTGGCTCGGCTGGACCGTGCCGGCATCGCCGCCATTGGTTACCACTCCTACCCGTTCACCACCTCGAAGAACGAATCGCTCCAGCAGTTCCTCGCTCCCCTGCAATCGCCCTCCAACATCTCGACCACGTATCCTCTCGTGCAGGCGGACGTCGGTTCGGCCTGTCCCCGGTGCGGCTCGATCCCAGTGTTTCTCCACGAATTCAACGCCGGGCCCGGCAACGGCGCATCCCCGTTCGGAGGTTCCTACGCCAACGCGGTCTTCCTCGCAGGCTCGGTCGTCCAGGCGCTACGGGCCAACGTCACGCAGTTCACGGTCTTCAATCTCCAGAGCGACAGCTCCCAGTTCGGATACTCGCTCCTCAATCGGACCGACGCCATCGCCCCCACGGGACGCCTGTTCTCCGAGGTCCTGAACCATCTGGTGAGGGGAGGAGTCTACAGCCCCGTCCCCGCTCCGTCGTTAGGGAATGTGTGGTCGGTGCTGACCCGGGACGCGACGCGGGGGAGCTTGTTGATCGTCAACGCCAACCTCACCGGCCCGGTCACGATCCCGACGACGTCGTATCTGCGAGTCGGTTCCCGGGTCCACGAGATCGCGTGGAACTCGAGCACCCCCGGGCCCACGAATTCGACGGGAAGCGTTTCCGCGAACTACACGATCCCCGCGATGGGGATTCTCCTTCTCAGCTTCTCGGCCTCGGCCCTCCACGCCCCCGCCCATGGTTCGGTTTCTCCCATTCGGAGCTCCGCCGGGGCGGGTTTGTCGAGCGCCCCGGTCGCCGCATCTCGCAGAGCAGGATCGAGATGGGTTTCGGCGCCGCCCCGAACTGTGGGCTAGGGCCGCGACCGAGGGCGACCGTACAATGGCGCTCGCGGTCCCCGAGAACCGATGGAGCCGCACGGGGTGCTGGCCGGGCTCGTCCCCCGGCCGGGCGAGTCTGGAGGGTCAGGACTACTCTACAGGCCGTGGCATTGGAAGTGGGCGGCGAGGCGCCTCAGGATCGTTGGGGATTCATACTGCGCCCCGAACTCCTCCAGTCGGGTCCGATCGGAATGGACGGACCAGAAAAGCGCGTCCTCGCAGTGGACCCCGATCGAGATCGCGGAGACCGTTTCGGAGCGCGCGCGTGCTTGCTCGACCAACAGGTCGGCCGCCCCGCGAGTCACCTCGAGCCCCCGCCCCCGGTCGTCGAAGCCCGCGGGGGAGACGACCTCCTCGTACAGTCGATGCACGCACCAGGGCAGATCGGCGTTCTCGTCGAGGGCCTTCTGGATTCGGACGGCGAGCATCGGCCGCCGGTCGGGGAGTGTCGTGGCCATCGGAACTTCTTGCGAGGTTTGGTGGATAAGACTGTCGTCCCGGGCTGAGGGGACGCTCCGGCGTGAAACTGGCGAACGGGTCGCCCCCGGAGTCGCCGAGGAACTTGCTCCCCCGCTGCGCTGTTCTGGGAAGGCAGGTCGGAGGGACTTTATCCCCCGGGCACTTCGGAGGTCAGTCTCGCTGAGGGGATGTACCAACGCCGACCACGCAATCCTATGGGAGTCGGAGGGAAACCTCGCATTCTCCGTCCACGAACCGCGGCCAGTCGAACGGGCGCGCCACGATGGGTCCTCTGAGGAACCGGTAGATGGTCGACCTCACCGACCCGACGATCTGGTTGCCCATCGTCCTCGCCGGCCTCATTCTCTTCGTGTTCCTGCTCGCCGGGCTGTTCCTCATCACGGAGAACGAGGTCGGAATCCTCACCCGGCGGATGTTCGGGAATCGGATGCCGCCGGGACAGGTGATCGCCCGCCACGGTCAGATTGGGGTCCAGGCGACGACCCTGATGCCGGGATTGTACTGGCGGATGCCCTTCATCTGGAACATCAAGAAGGCCCCCGTGATCGAGGTGGGGGAGGCGAACATCGCCACGGTCGAGTCGATCGATGGGCGCCCGCTCGCCAAGGGGCGGCTCCTGGGCGACGAGATCGAGTGCAACCAGTTCCAGGACGCCGAGAAGTTCCTCGATGGCGGGGGTTTCAAGGGCCCCCAGGTGGGGATCCTCCGCCCCGGAAAATACCGGATCAACACGCTGGCGTTCACGCTCAAGATGTGGACCGCCGCCCAGATCAACGCGGGCCAGGTCGGGATCATCACGGCCCAGGACGGCCGCCCGCTACCGTCCCGGCTCATCATCGCCCCGGTACCGCTGACCTCGCCGAGCCCCGACCAGCCCCACGCTCGGACGCACAACTACTTCCAAGACGGCCCCGCCTTCCTCGACAGCGGCGGGTTCCGGGGGCCCCAACAGGACACGCTCCAGCCCGGGCGCTACTACGTCAATCCGCTTCTGTTCAATGTCGATATCAAGAGCGTTTTCGAGGTCCCGCCGGGGTTCGTCGCCGTCCTCCGGTCGAACATCGGCGAGGAGCTCGACCGATCGGACAGCAAGCCGACGCCGATCACCGACCGGCCGGATTTCGACCAAACCGTGCACAGCGCCATCGAAACGATTCTGACGACCGATCGGAACCGAAGGGGCATCTGGCAGGTTCCGGTGGCCCCCGGTAAGTACAACCTCAACCCCGTCGCCTTCACCGCTTACCTCGTCCCGACGAGCGCGATCATGGTCGATTGGGCCAGTTCGGAGCGTCCGAATGCGCCGGAGATGTCGCGGCCATCTACGGCCCCGGTCTCCGACACCTCGTCCTATCCGTACCTCACCGACCAGACGGCGAAGGGGGTCTCGTTCTTCCAGTTCACCCAGCTCAAGGTGACCTCGAAGGACGGCTTCCAGCTCGAGGTCGACGTTCGGATGGTCATCCGGATCCTACCGGAGAACGCGGCTTTCATCATCGCCCGGTTCGGTTCGGTGTTCAACCTCATCCAGCAGATCGTTCACCCGTTGATCGACGCCTCTTTCCGCAACAACGCCGGGGAGAAGAAGGCACTCGAGTTCGTCCAGGGACGCTCGCAACTCCAGCAGGAGGCGCTCGAGAAGGCGCGGACCGAGTTCGCCAAGTACATGGTGGAGGCGCAGAACCTCCTGATCTCGTACATCGCCGTCGACGAGTCGCTCCTCGCCACCCAGACCCAGAAGGAGATCGCCATCCAGCAACAGGCCCAGTACCAGCAGCAGGCGCTCGCCGAGGAACAGCGCATCGCGGTCCAGGAGAAGACCGCCCGCGCCAATCTCCAACCTCAGGTCGTCCAGGCCGTCCTCCAGGTGGAGATCAACGAGAACGAGGCGAAGGCGCTCGTCAAGCAGGCCGAGGGTATTCGAGATTCGACCCGGATCAAGGCCGACGGAGAAGGGGCCGCGGTCCGGACGGTCGGACAAGCCCAGGCCGACGCCTACCTCGCCCAGGCCGAGGTGATCGGGCCCGAGCGCGTCGCGCTGGTCCGGGTGATGGAGCAGGTCAAGGACGGCCATGTGCGCATCACCCCCGACACCCTGGTCGCCACGAGCGGCGACTCGGGCGGAGCCAACACGATGATCACCGCCTACCTCGCGACGTTGCTCGGCTCGAAAACCACCCCCCTGCCCGCTCGGCGTCCCACGGCCGAATCGGACGGTTCGGCCGGGGTTGCGGGGACCGGGGGCCCGGCCGGCGCGTCCACTTCGACCAACCCGATGACCGGCTCGGCCCCGCCGACCCCGAAATCCTCGACGAAGTCCTCGACGTAGCCGCCTGAGATCGGGCACCACGCAGGAACCCCGCCAAACCCGGCACCCGGGGGCAGATTCTTGCGCCCGAAGGCTCCCCGGACCCCCTGACTGAGGGCAGATTCTGCCGCGACAGTCGGAGCTCCTTGCCCCCCGCCGAGCTTAAGAGACTGTCAGCAACATCTTAAGTAACCCACCCCAGAATGAGGAGCCATCGAATGCGCGAAATCAGTGTCGGCGAGGCCACCCCCACCGGGGGTCTCCCCGCTTTCTCGACCGTGGGTCCCACCGGGGCCTCCCTCGCCGGCTCCCGAGCCGGGTCCAGAACTGGCCGGGATTGTCCCATCCGAGGCGCCGGTTTGCCACGATATGATGGGGTAGTAATACGCATATTCCACACCCCCACCACCGTCCGGGCGCGGACCGCGGAGTGAGCATCGTGTCGATCGCGGGAGAACCGATGGAGTTCGGGGGCCATCTTCGGACCCCCCGGCCATCCGGCGGGACGGCTCGACCCGACGCGAGCGAGGTCCTCCCGATGGACGTCGGCGAGCGGTTGGCGCCGAGCATCGCCGCGGACCACACCCGGTTCGATTTCTCCCATGCCGGCGGCTTCCCTCTCGGCCATTTGTTCGGGTCACAGCGTGAACGGGTTTTCCGACATCAGTCGGAGATCGGCATCCCGTCGGCCGAAGCGATCGAGCACACGCCGGGCCTGAGCGTCGTCGTCCCGGCGTGGAACGAGGAGGCCCGGTTACCGAAGACCCTCGAGCGCTACCTGCCGTACCTCGAGGCGCGCGGCCAACCGTTCGAGATCATCGTCGTCGTTGACGGTTCGCACGATGAAACGGCCAACGTCGCCCGGGCGTACGCCACGCGAGGCGTCCATGTCCTCGAGTTCCCCCACAAGCTCGGCAAAGGCGGAGCCGTCCTGCAGGGCCTGCGGGCGGCGAAGTACGACGTCGTCGGGTACCTCGACGCCGATGGGCCGATCGTTCCCGCGGAGATCGAGCGCCTCGTGGGCGCCCTCGACCAGGCGGACGTCGCCGTCGGCTCTCGGTGGGCCCCGGACAGCGTCGTCACGGAGTCCCAACCGCCATTCCGCATCCTGGCCGGGCGGGCGTTCAACGTCCTCTCGCGCGTCCTCCTCGGCCTGAAGCTCAAGGACACGCAGTGCGGCGCGAAGTTCATGCGCCGATCGATGGTGCAGAGCGTGCTGCACCAGGTGACGCTTTCGAACTGGGCCTTCGACGTCGACTTGCTCTACCACATGCGCAAGGCCGGAGCCAACCTGACCGAGGTCGGCGTCACCTGGCGGCACGACACCGGTAGCAAGCTACCGGTGATGAAGATCATCCCGGTGATGTTCTTCTCGGTGATCGGCGTCCGGTTGATGAACCTCCCGATCTCCGACCGGGTGCCGAGGAAGATGATCGACTGGTTCGTCGCCAATTACGGCACGGCGTAGGCCGCTCTCCGATCGGACGCGGCCCGGTCCCTAGCCCGCATCGCGCGGCCGCCGCGCGGATCTCACTCGGTGGGTCGGACGGCTTCGGCGGGTGGCAGTCGGGCGGCCCGAAGCGACGGTCCGACCACGGCGAGGATCGTCAGTCCGTAGGCCAGGCCCGCGATCAGGGCCACGTTGCCCCAGGGGATCGCGACCTGGGTGATCCCCGCCGCCGCGGAGCCCGGCGCGGCGGCAAGGCCGTAGATCAGCAGGATCCCGAGCGCCGTTCCGATCGAGATGCCGAGGACCGTCACGAAGGAGAACTCGAGCAGGAACGAGCGGAAGATCATCGACTCCGTGAAACCGATCGCCCGCAGCATCCCGATCTCCGACCGGCGCTCCTGCACTGCGCGGAGCGCGAGGATCCCGAGCGAGGCGATCCCGACGGCGAGACCCAGGCCGACGAACAGCTGGAGGAGTCCCACGAACGCCTGGGTGAACCCCAGGTTCTGGGCGACGAGCGCGGGCAGGTTGAGGAGGATCAATCCGAACGGAAGGAGCGCGGCCTTCGTGACCTGGGCGGCGTGGTCCGGGTTCACTCCGGAGGCCGTGGTCAGAAGGAACGTGCTCTGGTTGTGGTATCCGAGGGTTCCGGCGAGGGCCGGGCTCACGAAGATGCCCGTCAGGAGCGCCTCGCTCATCACCCCGAGGATCTCGACGTTCGAGCTCATGCCGGTCTCGGGATTGGTGAGGGCGATCGTCTCTCCGGCCGACACCGTCGGATGGGCGCCGAACGACCCGAAACCCCCGCCGCTCGAGGGGCCGTAGCTGGCGTCAACGACCGCCACGGCCGCGCCCGTCCGCAACGCGGCCCAGACGGCGGGCGTGGACAGACCGTTCGCGGTCGAGGAGAACGCGTACGTGTTCGACGAGTAGAAGTCGTTCGCGGCGGGCAGACCGGCCGGCGCGGCGTAGAGCGCGTCCCCGAACGGATTCTGGGGAAACCCGCTGACCGTCTCGAGGACCCCGCCCGAGACGAAAGGGACGACCCGGGAATAGAGTCCCGATAGGCTGGAGTTGTTCGCGATCGCCCCGACGAGGTCGGGGACGGGGCGGGCCGAGAACCCGGCGAACGTGTAGCCGCCGGTCTGGACCGTCTCCTGTTGCTGGATGTTCGCCGACAAGGTGGCGCCGAACGAAGCGATGACGACGAGCGTGAAGACGACGAGGGCGAAGATCGCGAGGCTGATCGCCGTGCGACCGGGGCGTCGGCTGGGATTGGAGAGCCCGATCCGGGCGATCGAGACGGAGGAGGGGCGCGACCCGATCATCCGGGAGACGGCCGAGACGACGCTGTCGGAGTTGAAGATGTAGAGGAGGATCGCGCCCAGGACCAGGAGGATCCCCTCGGTGAAGACGATGAAGAAGCCCCCGGTATGCTGGTCCCCCAGCAACGAGGTGCTGATCGGGGCGAATCCCGCCCAGAACAGTAGGGCCACCGAAGCGACGGTGAAGACCAGCCGGTTCCGGAGAAACCGGGAGGCCAGCAGGCCAATGCCGAGGATCGTCAGCGCCCCTCCGAGGACCGGGAGGGAGATGTCCGAGCTCCCCCGGGCCGTGAAGACGAGCAACAGGGCCCCCACGATCGCCAGGACCACTCCCCCGTAGGCGAGCCGGGTGTAGACCCCCATCGTGGGCGGGGGCTCGGGGATCGACCGGATCGCCCGCACGATGTTGAGACGGCTCGTCCGAGTGCTGGTCGCCAGAACGGTGAGGAGGGTCAAGAGGAAACCGAGGACGTAGGCGGTCAGCATGCTCGCCGGGCGCACGGTGAACGAGGCGAGGATCTGGGATGGGGAGAGGCCGACGCTCCCGAACAACTGGGCGAAAGCGTACACGAGGCCATAGCCGACGGCGATCCCGAGCAGGATCCCGAGCAGCGCACTGCCGGCCGAGTAAGCGAGCCCCTCGAAGTAGTACGAGGCCACGAGCTGTCCTCGCCGGAGGCCGATCGCCCGGACCATTCCCATCTCGCCCTTGCGCTCCTCGGCGAGCATGACGAACAGCCCGACGATGAGCATCGCCCCGGCGATGATCGAGAAGAGGCCGAACACCAGGAAGAGCGTGGAGAGCGAGGTCGACGCCGACGCCGCGAGCTTGACCGTGTCCGCGAGGAGCTGGTGGACCTTGAGCCCGTGGGCGCCGGGAAGCGTCGAAAGGGTCTGGTTCAGGGTGGCGGCGACGGCGCCGGAAAGACCGACGCCGCCGATCAATGACCCGGCGTTGGTCACCGCGAGGAAGTTGATCTGGCCCGGGGTCGACTCGAGCATCTGGGCATCGGGCAGGCTGACGAAGATCGTCCCCACCTGGCCGAAGCCGCCGCCGAGGAATCCCCCCCGATCGTCGTCCGCGACGACGGCTTGCACGGTCGTGTTCCAGATCGTGCCGCCGACGTAGAGGGTGAGGTGATGGCCAGCGGAAGCACCGAGGTCGTTCGCGGCGCCCTGGTCGATCAGTACCTGCCCGGGGGCGGGGCCGGCCAGCGTGCCGCCCCCCGTGGTCGTGAACCCTCCCAGCTGGGAGGACTGGTTGCCGTTCACCCCGACCAGGTTGAGGGCGGTCTGCGGGACCCCATCATTGTGGTCGAACGCCTGGGTCTGCCCGACGATCTCCGGAGTGACACCGGCGATCTGCGAGTCGCTCGCGGCGGATTGCGCGACCGACGTGTAGACGGAGTAGGGAAACGGGGCGTAGGTGCCGAGCGGCGTCTGGTTGAACACCCCCTCGTCCGTGAATCCGAACGACTGGTAGGCGCTCTGCACGATCAGCTGGTCGATGGTGTCGCCGACGACCAGGCTGCTCGAGATGATCGTCGTGCCGATCAGGAGACCGAGGATCAGCAGCACCGTGCGCCACCGTCCCCGCCGCACGTTGCGCATCGCGATCCGGAACGACAGGCGGTTCCGCAGAGCCAGCGCGAGGGAGATGACGGCGACCACCAGGAGGACGACGAGGAGGGCTGCGGTGGTCGGGTCGATGAGGTCGGCCATGGCCCCTCAGGTCACCACGTGGCCGTCGTGCATCTGGAGGGTCCGGTCGCACAACGCGGCCATGTCCGGACTGTGGGTGACGACCACGATCGTTTGTTGCAGGTCGTGGTTCAGGCGTCGGAGGATCCCGGTGACCTGGGCGGCGCTCTCCTCGTCCAGATTCCCGGTCGGTTCGTCGGCCCAGACGATCGCGGGGTGCGAGACCAGGGCCCGAGCGATGGAAACGCGCTGCTGCTGACCCCCGGAGAGCTCAGACGGACGATGCGTCGCGCGATCGCCAAGTCCCAGGTCCTCGAGCATCGCTTGGGCGCGCTTCCGGGCCTCCCGGACCGGGACGCCCGAGACCAGGAGCGGCATCTCCACGTTCTCGACGGCCGTCAGGACGGGCAGCAGGTTGTACGATTGGAAAACGAAACCCGTGCGTTTCGCTCGGAAGGCGCTCTTGGCGCGGTCGTCCATCGCGTGGATGTCCTGGCCCTCGAGCTCGACCCGGCCTTTCGAGATCGCGTCGAGGCCCGAGAGGCAGTTCAGGAAGGTCGTCTTGCCCGATCCGGATGGGCCCATGACGGCGACCATCTCGCCCCGTCGGATCGCGACGGAGACCGAGTGGAGGGCCGTGACCTGGGTCTCCCCGGAGCCGTAGATTTTCCAGACGTCCTCTCCGAGGACTACGATCTCGTCAGTCATGAGCGATTTCGGCGACCCCGTGCGGCGGGTCGCGCGACGGGGCGCGTGGCGCCCGGAGATATGAGCATACGGGTGGGCCGGGGTGTCCCTATCGCCGTGGGGACGAGTCCGGTTCCTAGGCGTCGGCCGGAGAGGCGAGGATCTTGCCGACGAGCGAGAGGCCCTCGTGCGCCAGTCGCCGGGCCGTCGGCTCATCTCGGGCCTCGGCGAACACGCGGATCAGCGGTTCGGTGCCAGAGGGTCGCAGGAGGATCCACCCGTCCGAACGGAAGACTTTCACCCCGTCGAGGGTGAGCACCCGGTCCCCCGCGCGGATCACTTCGGCGGTGACCCTCCGGAGGACCTCCTCTCGGCGCTCGATCGGGCAACCGACCTTCTCCTTGATCAGGGAGTAGACCGGCAGGTCCCTCACCGCGTCGGCGAGCGTGACCTCGTGGCGGGCCATCAGATCGAGGACGGCCGCGGCGGTCATGGCGCCGTCGCGGGCCAGCTGAAAGCTCGGAAAAATCAGTCCCCCGTTCTCCTCTCCTCCGAACAGGGCATGGCGGGCGAGCATCTCGCGCGTGACCACCGGGGAGCCGACGCGGGTGTAGACGACCTCGCCGCCGAGCGGTCGAACGGCGTCCTCGACGCTCTGAGAGGCCGAGACGGGGGTCACCACGACGCCACCGTGGGCGCGTCGCACGAATTCCCGGGCGAGGAGGGTCAGGATCCGTTCGCCGGGCAGATAGTTTCCCGCGTGATCCACGAATACCGCGCGATCGGCGTCCCCATCGTGCGCGATTCCGAGGTGGGCTCCGACGGCAGGGACCGTCGCCCGGAGGTCGGCGAGATTCGCCTCCGTCGGTTCGGAGAGGTGCCCGGGGAACGTGCCATCGAGGTGCCCATTGATCGTGATCACGCGGCAACCGAGTCGGCGCAGGAGAGTGGGGCTCGTCGGCACGCTCGCCCCATTGCCGCAATCGAGCACGACGGTCAGTTTCCGCCGGGCGATGGCGGCGCTGTCCACCTGCTGAAGGATCCCCTCGACATACCGACGGGCGCCCTCGCTGTCGGTCCGAATGTCTCCCACCCGGTCGAACGGCACGGCGGCCCCGGTCCCATCGGCGACCGATCGCTCGATTGCCTCTTCGACCGATCGGGTCGCCTCGAGCCCATCTCCCGAGATGCACTTGATCCCATCGAACTCCGGCGGATTGTGAGAGGCCGTGAGGATGACGCCGAACTGCGCTTGGAGTTTGACGACATTGTACTGGACCGCCGGGGTTGGCAGGACTCCGACTTCGATCACTTGGTGGCCGGCAAGGGCGAGCGTTCCGGAGGCGAGTCGGGCCATCGCGGGGCTCGCGGTCCGTCCGTCCCACCCGACGACGATCGGGAGTCCCGGCGGCAAAACGTGGCCGATCGCCCCGACGATGGAGGTGACGAACGGTGCCGTCAGGGGACCGCCGACGACCTCCCGGATCCCGTTGGTCCCGAACAGCCGCACGGGGGTCGATGGCACCGACCGGCCCCATAAAGGAATCGCACCGCGGCGACGCTCGGTTAAGCCCCCGGGCGGTCTCGCCTTCGAGTGCCCGCCGAGCCCCGGTGGCTGGCCGACGAAATGCTCGGCCGCCTCTCCCGCTATCTTCGATTCATGGGGCACGATACGGAGTACGTTCGCGGCCTGGCCGACGACGACGTGGTGGCCTGGGCCCAGCGAGACGGTCGCACCCTCCTCACCCGAGACGTTCAACTGGCTTCGCGGGTCCCGGGGAGCCGTCTGCTCGTTTCGGGGGAGCTGCCGGTTCAGATCGCTTCCCTGCAAGATGCCTTTCCCGAGCTCCGATGGGAAGTCCAGTTCGACCGTTGTACCGAGTGCAACGGGCGCCTCGCGCCGTGCGCTCCTCCCCGGGGACAGCCGCCGGACGCTCCGCGCCCCGAAATCGGGGACAGTCTCGCGGTCTACGAGTGCCTCGTCTGCCGACACCGGTATTGGGAAGGGAGTCACACGGCCGCTGTGCGTCGGAATCTGAGCCGCTGGCTGGCCCCGAAGGTCGGACCGTGAGGGTCTGGGTCGAACCCTCCGGGGAGAATCTGCCCCTGGCGGCCGCCGAGGTGGACGGGGTGGTGGCGCCGACTGGGGGGAGGGTCCACGGATGGGAATCGGTGGGGGGGAACGACGTCCTGGCGGTCACCCTCACCGACCCCGAGGGGCCGCGCCGACTCGCGGACCGGCTCGCGCTGG
>Ga0210384_10003453_pt1 | contig 18266 bp, 23 predicted proteins | sample IncBWH2MmetaG_FD_160574 | JGI IMG/M metagenome (GOLD analysis project Ga0210384, IMG submission 160574) | Forest soil microbial communities from Barre Woods Harvard Forest LTER site, Petersham, Massachusetts, United States - Inc-BW-H-2-M | ecosystem: Environmental > Terrestrial > Soil >...
GAGTGTATGCACAGTACGTACATCCGAACCATCCACCAGACAAGGAGTATCGCGACGATGGCCCCCGCGATGTGAACTATCCAGTCGCTAGCTGTTTTCGGTTTCCCAAAATTGAACATCGGCAATGGTAGCAGGCCCCGCGCATGTGGCATAAAATCGCCATTTCACCAATCCAGTTGTGAGTGCAAAGGCCTGTTAACGCCACTTGAGAAACCACGCGTCCACGATTGACGGCTCCGTCTTTTCGGCATGGGGCACCAAACTGCGGTAGTGGGCTACTTTGATTTTTCCTGGGAAGCCAATTTTTGTTTCTGTTGCTTGATCCAACTTTCAATCACCTTTTGGATGCCCTCGTCGTCGCACGCCTTGCGAGCCTGTTCTAGCCTCTCAAGCTCTGCCTTGATCTGCGCTCTTTCGGCAGGGGAAAGCATGGGGGATTTTACCCTAAAAGGGGAAAGTGCTACGCCACTTTGATCAGAAGTTTCTCGGTCTCTGCTCTGCGTTGATCAAGGTGCTCATGAAGGGCGTTTCTGAATTCCCATAGAAGGGACTCTGCCTTGGCGGGATCGCTGGTGGATGCGGCCTCTAGCCACAAACTCATAATTCGTTCTTCAGACGGGGAAGGCATGTAGCAATTAGATTGCTACTTCGCCCTTAACTTTACTGCTCAATTTTGCTCAGGGACTAGCAGCAACGCACTGTCTGCTAGGACACTACCCAGATTCAGCCACTACCCAAACTGCTGCACCATTTCCGGCGAAACTTCCATGGCGTAAAATAGTTAACGTGTCTGGTTTCGTGCCATGTTAACCGAGGGCGTGTGGGCCGAAGTCCTAGTCGGCAAAGAACACCTGCGGCTCTTCTCCGAGAAGAATGCCCAGGGTACGCAGGCGTCTGTCTACAACGTCAACACGAAGAGCTGGATTGCCCCGTCGGAAGTCGTTGAAGATATAGATCAGGGCAAGGACAAGACAACCGAGTACGCCAGGATATACCTGAGGAATGTCACGGACTCAGAGTTGCCGCCGTTGGAGTGGAAGACGTCCCGCTCGCGCTAGCACTGGTGCGTTATCTGGTCCCGTAGTCCGGGAGCCTCTTTTACGAGAGCGCCATCAGGCCGTTTTGGACTCTCGTTCAATTGCCCACCGGCCTAGTCCAAGATTTCGCACGGTTAACCGGAAACTATCCCAGCCAATGGACTCCCAAGCCCCCGCCAGTTGACGTAACATCGCCACTACACTCATTGACCCCTGCGAGGTGGTTTTGAGTGCATTCACAGTACGTACATCCGAACCATCCACCAGACAAGGAGTATCGCGACGATGGCCCCCGCGATGTGAACCATCCAGTCGCTAGCTGTTTTCGGTTTCCCAAAATTGAACATGTGGCAATGGTAGCAGGCTCCGCGGGGAGGTGGCGTAGCGTCACTCCTTGACCGCGTTTTGGGTGCCTAATTGCATCAAGATTCCGAGAAAACCGCCACCACCACCAGCTACCGATGTCTGTCTGCCTTCGAGAGCATTGTGGGTGCCTTGACGATCCATGACGAGGCAACGAGGGCGAGAAGGATGCACAAATCTATTTTTCGTGAGTCGGAAGACGTCGTCTGTCATTTCTTCCGAAAAGTGTGCAATATTGAACAGCTACTACAACGTGCAGCGGGTATTCTGCTCTTAGTTTCAATGAACGGAACACGGTCATGGGTCAGCGACTGCATGTCATTCGACCCTCACGACCGGTTCACACTCCGGCTGGACCCAACCTGGGTCCGGCCTCTTTTGTTGCCGACGCACCCGACCTGTTCATTTCCCCTGTCAGTTGGCGAAATATCGCCATTGCACTCAAAATCCGGCGACTTAGGGGTTTTGAGTGTAATCGCCTGATTTCACCAGCTACCAGACCCGCACAGAGTTTTATCATCAGTGCATTGTCCCGAACACGCGAGGAGACTTTGCGAGAACGCAATATAGCCTTTCGTTCGATCTCGTGGCGGCGCTCCTCTTTCAGCACGCCCCGATTGGAATAGCGTTCGACAGCGAGAACATCAACGAATACGAACCTGAGGCTGGCACCATCTTGCCAAGACTCCGAGGCTGCGAATCTCCCGCTGATGCTCTACGCGCAGTACATGAGAAGTCCGTTCACTGGTTCGACGCAGACACTGCTGGCGCGGCCGAGCGGCGTGGAAGAATTGCTTCCGAGATTTGCCTATGCGGCTTACGCATTGCCTTCCCGCGTCTGACGAACAGTTGCACGGTTGACGTAACATCGCCATTGCACCAACAATCAGGCCGTCCAGAGGCGGCTTTTCGGACGTTCGACTAACGGGAAAGTTCGAAAATCGTCTTCTAGGGCCGACCATCCTTGTCTTTTTGCCCTTTGAAAAATCAGGTCAAACGGCTTTCCGTAGACTAGCCATAGACTTACGCCGTCCGTGGAGCCGTTCAAAAGAACAGATTTCAGCAACTGGCCTTGCTCCATTCCATTCCTCGTAAAATACAGAGAATACGCGCTTTGCGCGAGTCCAAATATTCTTTGAACGTTCGTCACGTTTTCTGCGGTTGCTTGCTCACCGGCTCGATCGATCTGAACCTGCAGAACTCGCTCCTGGTCTCTATATTCCGCCTGCTTGCGATCCCAGAACTCTTCGCTAATCTTGCTGTCGAGCTTGTCCTCGTAGATTTGGTTCATTCGCGTGCGTATCGCAGACAAACGTTGCTGAAGCGCCGCGAGATTCACCCGACGTTCTCTTTCCGACCGGTCAAGCTCGGTTCGTAGCGACGCGACGATCTGGGTCACAACGCTCCCCGGGATGGAAATGCTCTTCAAAACTTCACCCAAGCGGTTCGCGATATCCGGCTCGCGCATGTAAGGCAATTGGCATTTGCCCCGCCCCTGCGAACACCGATAATAGATGTAGCGGCCCTTCTGAAGTTCAGTGGTTACGGTGCAATCATCGTGTGCGCAACGCAGGAGACCAGAAAAAGCGAACTGGTGCTTTCGATACCTGGGCTTGTTGCGGCCAGCGAATGCGTCCTGCACACGCTGGAAGAGGTCGAGAGACACCAGGGGAGTGTGTTTGCCGTCGTAGGTTACCCCTCGCCATACGAACCGCCCGATATAAAAAGGGTTCTTTAGAATCGTTTCCAGATACCCGCGATTGATCCGCACGCCGTGTTCATCGAAGATCGCTTTCCGTAATGTCGTGAGCGAATGTCTGCCACTCGCGTACAGTTCGAAAATGTGATATAGAATTAGCGATCTCGTCTCGTCCACGTCAACCGAGCGTGTGACGCGATTGTTGCGGTACCCAAAGGGAGAGCGGCCCGGATAAATACCTTGTTCGGCCTTTTCCCGTATTCCCTTCTTGACCTCGTCCCGCAGATTCTCCACATAGTGCTTAGCGACGGCCACGTGAATGTCGTGCATGAACTTGTCTTGGGATCGCGACTCTTTTCCAATGACGCGGGCTTCTTTGACGAGATGGATCTCGACGCTCCGCTTTTCAATCAATTCTTCGAACGAGAGTGCATCGGTGCGATTCCGATAGAGGCGGTCCGTTTTCTCGACCAGTACGCTCCGGCCGATCCGCCCCGAAGACGAACCGCTGATGAGTAAATTCCACGAGACGCTTTCTGACCGCGGTGTCTACATGCGTTACTTTTGCTCGCTGAGCCTAAGCTCACGTGTGGCGCACAAGCGTCTGGTTCGCATTTGTTTTGGCGACCACGATCGGCAGATCGCTCTGGTGGTCAACCACAAAAATGAGGCCACCAGGCAACATCACATCCTGGGGTCGGCAGACTCATTAAATTGCGCGCTAAGAATGAGGCCGAAGTTGCTATCCTGGTGTCCGATCACTACCAGAAGCAAGGTCTGGGAAGAGAATTACTGCGCCGCGCGGTCCAAGTCGCGCGCGACGAGAAAGTGGGCCGCATCTCCGCCGAAATGTTACGGGACAATGTGACCGTGCAAAGCATTTTCAAGAAAGCTGGGTTTCGTTTGCGACTGTTGGACGACTCCTCTTCTGTCAAGGTGGTGCTGGACCTGTGCTGAATGTTCTGACGGCTGGAAGTGAGCAATTTTGACCATCTATTCTTTTCTTCTTGGGCCACCATGATGTCAGAGAGGAGTACCTCTTCCCTCTTCAAGGTCATCTAGCTAAGTCAGCTCATCTGAAGTTCTCCTCTCTTGGTTGCCCAGCTCCTATGAGGGACTGACTGAAAAAGACAATTTCACGATATTGATCAACTGTGTCTCCAATTTTGTGATCCCGGTCACAAATTGCGGTGACCCGCTCCACGGCGAGCCTATACAGACCCACGCGAGAATCGTTGCATGTAATAGGGGACCAAGATCTTTTAGGAGGCACCAATGCTGCGCATGCAATCTGAGTATTCGTTGAGCGGAATCTTTTCCAAGCCTTTTGTGATCATTTTGTTCGTCATCCTCTCCATGCCCAGCGCGCACGCCGTACCGAGCTACTCACGGCAAACTGGCATGCCATGCGCGACCTGCCACTATGCTCCGCCCGAACTGACGCCCTTCGGAAGAACCTTCAAACTGGAAGGCTATACATTCATGACCAAGGCTGAGGTCACCGACGAGGGCAAGGGCCACAATTCTGCCCTGCACCTCCTGGAAGCATTTCCTTTATCCGTAATCTTCGACACTTCCCTTACAGCGACAAAATCACCACAGCCCAAAACGCAGAACGGCAATTTCCAATTCCCGCAAGCAGCGTCCCTCTTCCTCGCGGGCGCGTGGACCAGCCACATTGGGAGCTTTTTGCAGGTCACTTATGATACCCAGGGCGATCATTTCACCTGGGACAACACCGATATTCGCTATGCCAACCACGGAGGCAAGTTGTTTGGGAAGCCCCTTACCTACGGGGTGACGCTGAACAACAACCCGGGGGTTGAGGACCTTTGGAACAGCACGCCTGCCTGGGGATATCCGTTCGTGGGGAGCAACGTGGCTCCCGGCCCCTCCGCAGGAGCGCTGATCAATGGAGGTCTGGCGCAGGACGTGGCTGGTGTCGGCGGATACGCCATGTGGAACGAACACTGGTACTTGGCGAGCACTGTCTACCGATCCGAGCATATTGGCGGTACACAGGCTAATGATGGGGTTGGATTTGGTGTCAATATTCGGGGTGTCGCTCCCTACTGGCGAGCGGCTTGGCAGACTTCCACCAAAAACAACTATTTGGAGATTGGAACCTACGGGATACATGTGAAAGCGACTCCCAACGGTGTCAACGGCCCTATCATGGACGGCTACACGGACTTCGCCGCCGACTTTCAATACGACAGAACGATCCCACAGTTTAAGAACGACGTACTCTCTGTCCGTGGCAGCTACATTCGCGAAAACTCGTCGCTGGAGGCAACGTTCGCTGGAGGTGGTGCGGCACAAGCTCGGCACCATCTGAACACCGCCCAGGCCAACGTCGAATACCACTACGGCACGAAGCTTTCCGGGACGGCGGGAGTATTTAACGTAACTGGAACGCGCGACTCGTTGCTTTTTGCTCAAGCTCCGGTCTCTGGAAGCGCCAGCGGATCACCCCAAAGCAATGGCTACATCCTGAATCTGTCCTGGTGGCCCGAACAGAACGTCGATCTCGCGGTGCAATACACGGGCTACTTCCGGTTTAACGGGGGACGCACGAACTACGACGGCGCGGGAAGAGACGCGTCATCGAACAACACGGTTTATGTGCTCGCGCGATTTGTCTTCTGATCTCTTGTAGAATGCTGGGGCTCCCAGTCTGTGATGACTCGCAAGATCGAGCAGGCTGGGGGTCTTGTCGAACTTGACCTTCGAACGACTATGGCCCGAGAAGAACATTTTAAGGAGAGAATATGCGAAAGGTTTTTCTGCGTCTGATCCCGGCCACCATACTTTGCTGTCTGGCCTTGCCGTCCTTCCTGCAGGCAGAGAATGATCCTGCCAAGGTTTTCAAGACCAACTGCGTCCAGTGTCACTCGGCCGACGGCAGCGGCGACAGCGCCGCAGGTAAAGCTCTCCATGCCAAAGATCTACGATCCGCGGAAGTGCAAGCTAAGACCGACGCAGCGCTGACGGAAGTCATTACCAAGGGCAAGGGAAAAATGCCTGCTTTCGGAGCGAAGATCCCCGCTGACGACGTAACCAAGCTGGTGGCATACATCCGGAACCTGGCAAAAAAGAAATAACAGCTTTGTGAGTTGAGGTCCGGCAAATCACAGCCATGGGAGAATTCAATGCCTGAATCCGCGGGAGACTCTGCCGCTACCCCCCAAAGACCCGAAGATCCTGAATCGTCCCTGGCAAGCAGGCGCTCGTTCCTCGGCGCACTGCTTGGAGTGGGATCGATCTTCGTCGGCGCGCTGCTTTCGGTGCCGCTGATTCGCTTCACGCTCTTTCCTTTGTTGCGGCGCACTACCGAACTCAAAAGCTCTCCTGTGGGAGATCTTAGCGAGTTTTCGTCGTTGACCGAGCCAGTGATGCGCACCATTCAGATTGAACAAATAGATGGCTGGCGCAAAGCGGTCTCTGAAAAAGCGGTCTATATCACTAAAGATAGCCAGGGCCAACTTCAGGTTCTGACGTCAGTCTGCCCCCACCTGGGTTGCACCGTGCCTTGGAACAAGGAAAAGAGCCAGTTCGTCTGTCCCTGCCACGGGGGAACGTTCACCATGGACGGAACGCGCGTAAGTGGCCCCTCGCTACGGGGGATGGATACGCTCAAGACATCGGTTGAGGGCGGGCAACTCATGGTGCAATTCCAGTATTTCCGTCAACTCGTCTCGGACAAAGAAGTCGTCGGCTAAGAAGGAGCAGTTGAGGAATGCATTCGGAACATAAGAGTGAAGCTTCTTCCCCACAAGGGACAGGACTATGGGCGTGGCTCAATCACCGCACCGGTTTGGATGACTTGCTCCGGACTGCGCTCAATGAGCCCATTCCGGGTGGCGCTCGATTCGCTTACATATTTGGCTCGGGGCTTCTGTTCATCTTCATCTCACAGGTCATCACTGGGGTCTTCCTCGCACTCTACTATGTTCCATCTGCGGACCACGCGCACACGACCGTTGCCTATATCACAAAAGCGGTTACGGCGGGTTCGTTTTTGCGCAGCCTCCACGCCTATGGGGCTAGCGCGATGGTGGTCGTCCTCTTTCTTCATTTGTCGCAAACTTATTTCTACGGAGCCTACAAAGGTCGCCGCGAGATCCTCTGGCTATCGGGGTGCGCGCTCTTTGGGCTTGTCCTGGCGATGGCGTTCACCGGGTACCTGCTTCCGTGGGACCAGAGAGCCTATTTTGCCACCGCTGTAGGAACCAACGCTGCCAGCGAGATTCCCTGGATTGGGGAGAGCATTAAGCGCCTCATGCGCGGCGGAACCGAGATGGGCACACTCACTATTTCACGGTTTTTCGTGGCCCATGTCTTTCTGATTCCCGCCGCGATCTTTGCCCTGGTTGCATCCCACATCCTTCTATTCCGCAAAGCTGGGGCTGCCGGGCCGGTCGACGAGGACCCGTACCATCCCAAACAGCAGACGGAGCTCTTCTATCCCCGCCAAGTGCTGATGGATCTCTCGTTGACGGCGCTTCTCATCGTCGGACTCGGCTTGCTGTGTTTTTTCGTGCCAATCCAACTGGGTCCCCCGGCGAATCCCGCGGATGCACAGTACATTCCGCGTCCGGAATGGTACTACCTGCCCATTTTCCAGTGGCTCAAGTACTGGCATGGGGCAACCTCGATCATTGGCGTTCTGATCATTCCTTCTGTGCTGGTTGCGGCGATCCTGGCGCTGCCCTTTCTGGATCGCAGCGTCGAACGGCGTCCCTGGAAGCGGCCAGCGGCGATGGGGGCGTACGCGTTCGTGTTGTTCTCCCTGGTCGGACTCGGTCTGCGCAGCCAGTATTTGGACCGGCACGACCCAAGCGTCGCGCAGCAGTTGGCGAAGCAGAAAGCCACCGAGGATGATTACGCGCGCCAACCCTTCGAACCGGAACTCTCGTCTGCATCTCTGGCTGCCGCGAATGTGACGCTCGCCGACCCGCTGGCCGCGAAAGGAAAAACCATCTTCGAAGCAAACGCGTGCAGCGCCTGCCACGGGGACGGTGGAGTGGGTACGGCTGCAGGCCCGGTGTTGGTTGGTATAGCCAAGAAACTTCCGCCTGATCAACTGGCCGACGTCTTCAAACATCCCACCACCAAAATGACAGCTGGCGGCATGCCCCCAATCGATCTTTCGCCGGATGACTTTAGCGCGTTGATCGCCTATGTGGAGAATCTCAAATAGCTTACAACTTGGCCGCCACAGTCCGCAGAACCACTGGGAGTGCCGGGTCGTCCAACATTGGGGATTCCGAGTCCGACTCTTAGAGCCGAAGGCCCCTCCAAGCTTCCGAAATTGTACGGGGGCCGGAGCGTAGGAAAGTTCGAAAATCGTCTGCTAGGGCCGGCCAATCTTAGGACCAACGACTTACGCGGTTTCCAGTCCGGCGCGGAAGTGTACGGCTTGGGGTCAATCAGCGCAAGGATCTCGACACACGATTGTTTTGCTGCCTGTGATGTTGGAGTTCGACCAGAAGGGCGGACAGACGGGACAAGCGGATCGAACGGAGATCATGCGCCGCCCGTGCTTCGTCAGTCCAACCCAGAAACGTAGCATCAGCGGAAGAGTCGCATTGTTGTTCTATCAAGAAAGAGATCTCGGATCTTAACTTCGAAGGTCGGGGGGGATCAATCATTCACTTCACCTTCACCGCTGAGGGACACCCGCATGCCTATCAGATTGTTCCCGCGCGTCCAATCGGCGCTCCAGATGTGGTTCGAATCGGGGTCGGCCGGTGCTCAGCTCACACTCTTGGCTGCGACCGGCATCACTGGCGGGGCACGGAACTGATAAGGCAACCTTCACTTTCCTTGCCACGTGAGCAGTCTAGACCGTTCTGCCTTAGCAAATCTGAGCAATTTGGAACACCCTACTAGACTGCGGCCTGGTGTACCGCTAGAAAGCTACTCGCGGATTGCAGGAGTTGCGTAGGGCGTCCTCTACTTTTCTCCTAAACGGCGGGCAAACTCGTTCTCGGGGCGATTCCTCAAGTTGTTAACGATTTCGGGAATTCTGGGAGCGACAACTCCGCCCTTCGATATGAAATCGAGCTTCCCGGGGACATTCCAGCCTTGTCTCCTTGCGAGTGGGAAATACCCTAGCTGTTTGATTAGGCGATCAACTTGAGCATCAACGGATCTTTTGCAGTTGCCGAGGCAAGTAACTCGACTTCGTTTCTTTTCAACCGTTGCAGAATCTTCAAACTGCAAACTTTAGGAAGTCGCGAGGTTCCAGAAACGCCTTGCGATCCGTTATCAGTGGCAGAGACCTAGGAAATCCGACGCTGCGATAGGAGCGATGGGTTGCAAGCGCAGCGCGCAGGTCAACATGCAGATCGGTCCCTAAGTTTCACGATGCTTCAGAAGGCGACTACCCAAAGCGTTTCGAGGCGTTCCCATTTTGGGAATCGTCCTTGCCCGATTGCGGGACAATCTGAAGGCGTGAGCACTTGTGAACAGTCACCCGCGTATAGAGGGACGATACTATGTTCCAAGTTGCTCAAGTGGCATCTCCTGGCAAGGCGGAAAGTCCTTCTCGGGGCAGACATGGGTTGGTGTTGGTAAGATAGCCGCGTTCGACCCCCACGCTTGCCCCAGTTTGTTGTGCTTTTCATTTTGGTCGGATGGCCGCAGAAGCAATTTTGCGGCGGAGGTACGAGTTTGCGCAAACACATGCTCTTTCTTGGAACTGTTGTTTTGCTGTCCGCCTGTGCGCTGGGACAGGCGACTCCACGGTTCGATGCTTTTGGCGGCTACAGCTATCTGCGTTCGGACCCCGGGAGCGGGTTGAGCAGTGCCAATGCCAGCGGATGGGCAGCCACACTCAACTGGAATTGGAACCATTGGCTGGGGTTGAAGGCCGACGTGTCCGGCACGTACTGCTGCAGCGGACAAAGGAACACAACTTTCTCTTTGGTCCCCAGGTTAACTTCCGCGGCGGCCGTGCAAACTTCTTCACCCATGGCCTCGGCGGAGTGAGCCACGGCAATCCACTTGGAGTGAACCAGAACGTCGCGGCATGGGCCTTCGGCGGAGGGGTCGATTGGAAGTGGAGTCGCGACTCACGGCTCTCCCTGCGTCTGGCCCAGGCCGACTACTTACGAACTCAGTATGCCGGCACGGCACAGAACACGTTCCGCTATTCGACGGGGCTTGTCTTCAGTTTCGGCGGCAACAAATAACTTCCAGAAAATCTTTAAGGAGAAAGTTATGAAGACAAGAATCATCGTTAGCGCCGTGGCGCTGCTGCTCGCCTTCACTTGGATTTCGTGCAGCGATGGCAGCTTGTTTCCCGGTTCAGTTGCGTTTCCAACCATTCCTAAATTCCTGGTTGCCGTGGACAACAAAGGAGCCGGCACCAACGTGAACGTGTTTCCCATCGACCCAATCACGGGCGTGCTCGGGGCAGCCGTCATCGGTTCGCCATTTGATTTGGGAATGACGGACGGTATCACCCTCGCGGTGCATCCCAATGGGCGTTTTGTTTACGCTGCGGATGGCAACGACGGCTCAATTCACGCCTGGCGCGTCAACGAAACGACGGGTACTCCGGTTGAGATTGCCGCCAAGGTGCTCAACGCATCCGACAGCTTCTTTATGCCCAGCGGGACCACCACCTCGCCTACGCACGTGATCACCGTCACCCCCAATGGGAAGTTCCTGTACAGCGCCAACAATGACGCAACCGTCGGCGCTTACTCAATCGGGTCGAATGGCGCGCTCACTCACCTTGGCGATCTTACTAGTACGGGTTTGTGCGATACGGGCGCGATCACGGCCAACGACAGTTTCGTCTGGGTAACGGACACGTGCGGCAACAGCGGCCCGTGGAACGTGATGACGATGAAAATCGGGTCGAACGGCGCGCTTACAAATGTTAGCAGCGTAGCTTTGACGAGCGTTTTTACCTGGCTGTGGTCGATCCAGGTAAATCCAGCAGCGAACTTCCTTTACGTCGGGGATGAGGGCGGTAACGCCCAGGTCTACAGCTTCTCGATCGCCGTTGATGGCTCGCTTACACAGCTGGGGCCGCAAATCGTGGAAAACAATAGTTCCGACTGCCGGGATTTTGCGCATTCTCCAGACGGGAAATTCTTCTATACGACGGATGATGACACGGTAGTCCACGCGTTTTCAGTAAACACGACCACCGGTGCGATCACAGAACTTTCGGCTTCTCCCTACGCGGGGGGCTCGGGACAGGTGGTGGCAGACATTACGGGACATTTTGTGTACCTCGCAGATGAAGAAGGTACAGGCCAGGTCATCGGCTTCACGCGCGATATGACCACGGGCGCGCTCACGCTGATCGGGAATACAACGACGGCTAACGGTCAGGCGCAAGCAATCGGAATTGTTCGCTAATACGGCACAACAGCGCTTCGAACAAACGCCGCCGCCAGCCTACGTTAGATCCTTGATGCACGCGACAGATAAGACCGCCGGGCAATGGCGGAATCTGCGGGAACCTCGTTTACCTATGAGTCAGTACATTGTGTTCTTGGTGGTCGGGTTTGGGCGGGAAGCGCAGGGATGATTGTCTGGAGTCCGGCGCGCGCTCATTGTAGTCCTGAATTAGCGCATAGCAGGCCAGCGCGATCCCGACAACCAACACCAGCAACAACTGGAGGGCTTGCATCATCGGCGATTCCTTTCAACTTGGATGCCGAGATAAAGGAAAGCGATTCCAACAAAAATCAGCAAACAAAGCGTGAGCCAAGTAGCCTTGCGGCCCTCAAATGCAACGTAGAGCGGCGCAAAAACGAGCAATAAAGTGCCAGCTTCTCTCAGCGACTTGCTAACCATTTCTGCTGTGCTCTTTTTATTGTCAGCCAAACGCTTGCTATCCTCTGGGGGAAGATCAGCGAAACCGGAATGATTTTGCCACGAGAAAGCCCCCACCGTATAGTCCTAAATTAAGAACGGATTTGACGGGAGTGATAGGCTGAAATGGAAAAGCCACGATGCCAGTCGGAGCTCTTCAGCAATTGCGGTCAGTGTGACCTGTACTTCGAACCGTAATGGTGAGCTTTATGGTGCGTCAAGCTGGAAGTCAGACAAGCAAAACGTCAACGAATGTAACAGTTCCAAGACCTTCGCACTGGACTTCTATTGAACGAGTGTCGACTAGAAAAATCAAGTCTCCATGCAAGTCCAGCGCTACCGAATTGCGGGAAGCATCGTCTATGAATCCAACAATGTCCTCATCCCCATCAGCGAAGAATATCGCGCTTTGCTAAACATCTTCGTCACCATCGGTGACCACAATCAAATTCAAGACTGTCCTCGAGTCCTTCCATCTATCGAATTGTAGAAACGCTTCCCGAGAAGAAGCCATTTTCCTTCACATCCTTTGCCGCCAACTAGCTACGCAAGCCAAGCAGTTAGCGGCAATCCTTCCGTAGTCAGTCCAGCGGCCCTTGCAGGTGTTACTCGCAGGGATGAGTGAACCCGACAGAGATTGTAGTGTGCAAAATGCAAAGCGCAGGCCGCTTTTAGGTTTGTCAGTCTCTTTAAGAAAGCGTTCGTAAATCTCCTGAAACGTGGCATTTGCCTCCGCATCGTAAGGTTCTGCCGTTCGATATGCGAAGTGCAAATGCGTGCCGGATCGGGTTAGCCCTCGCGCACCTTGGAGATTGTCTCGACCATTGGGCTTGGGTAGTACCGTTCGTGCCCATGCTGCCCGTATTCACCATAGAGCTTCACGCGTTGGGCGAAGACCAGTTCCGAGCCGAACGCATCCTCGACTGCGCGCTGACAGAACACGAAGCCATTGGTCGTTCGCTGAATCCGGCTCGCCAAGCCGTTCTGCGGACGAACCTTGTTGGCGATTCGACCCAGGAGCATCGTGCATCAGTTTGGCTCCCTTTACTTGCCCCTTAGTCCCTACTGCGTCGCGTCCAAGGAGATCACAACCACCACTAGAACGCCCGCGGAATCTCTTAGGAATCTCGGGAAAGTGAGCAATTTTGAACAGTCACACGACGGTGGGACCACTATCCTGCCACAAGATCATACAGGGCTGCTTCAACGTGGTATCCGCCGAGAAAGGCGGATAACCACCTTTGGGGGCAGGCATGGGTCAGTGCATGCGAACTTGGGGACGTTCGACTCTCACGCCTGCCTCAGTTTCCGGTGTTTTCTCACGTGACTTCGGTTGTGAGGGGGAAAAATGCAACGAATAGGGCTAGAGCGCTGCCCGCGGTGCCGTAGCACCGCCATTTATGCTTCCCGCATCCAGGGCTTTAGAGATGTTGCTGGGATGTTATTTTTGCTTCGACCTGTCCGGTGTCACCGTTGCATGCTTCGTCATTTCCGCCCGCTTTTCGTGCGCACCCTGCAAGATCCCGAGAGGGCGATGGTTTTGGAAGTGCCGTTCCGGCAGATCAGATCGACCAAACAGGGCGGCCACCGAGCAGCTTAACGATCATCCAGCAGTGCGCACTCCCGACAGAGCGAAAACTCCACGGTGCCCCATATTGCTCAGTTTGTAGTTTCGCGATGAGACTGGCTCGTCCACCGCGAGAATCTTTAACAGGATTTCATGAGAAAAATGAACATCGGCCGGGGCAGACCGCGCTGCAAGAGTAGTTCATCACGCTTCGGTAACGCAGCGGCGCTACTTGAGGTCGCTAATCCTGTTGATGGTGGTGGGCTTAATCATTGCGGGTTTGATCAAGCTTGTTGCGGAGGGTTGCGAGTGCGGCTTGCTCGCGAGGCTGCCATCGACGCGAACGATTGTATCTTGGGCGATCAAGCCATCGCCAACATCTCGCTCGCGGCGAGCACGCAAATACTGAGAAGCCACTCTCGGGGTAGCCAACTTCGGAGCAGCGGCCTTCGTTGAGGCTGGCGTTTCAGGCAACATCCCAGCAATCCGCGAGTGGGAAGTCGCAGCGAACCAGCCTATAGAGAGCAGTAAGAAGAAACTGCACGCCCCGGCCAGCAGCGATAAAACTTGCCAGCGATTGCGCACTCTCCCAAATCCCCCCCAGCAGCGCAAATTCTCCAAAAGCTTGGTGACAAGCATTTCGGGGCGCTCGAGCCTCGGCGCATGCGCCAGGAATGAGTTGAGTTCGGCAATTTCATTCTTGCCAAAGGTCTCCTCGTTCTCGCGGTGGGAAGGTGGCTTGGCAGAGATGTGGACATCACGACCCAAGGCGGACCCATTCTGCGGGAGTGTGTCCGCCAATAGCGGTTCCTGCGCCAGAACTGGGAAGGACAACAGAGTGGCTGGCGCTGCATTTTCCTGCGTGAAGTCGATAGGTTTAGTTAAGATGCTGACGGCCTCGTGCCCCATGCACGCGGCGGCGGGCATGATCATCGGGTGACGTCCGCGCATCCCGGTCGATGGCACGGTCATCTCCACCATGAGCAGCTCCCGCCGTGGACCCATCCCTGGGGTCACACATACGCAACGGGACGGCGAACCGCCTGCTTCAACACGCGCTATGGCTTGCTCGGCGGAGCAACGCTCGACTCTCAATTCGAGGTCTGCAACGGTAGGGAGCATCGCATCGGGAAAGACGACCTCGACATTGTAGCCTCGTGCAAGCAGGTCGGCGCACAAAGGCTCTGACTCTTCGACAAGAGAAGCGTAGATACGGGCAACCGGCATATAGAGAGTCCGTTAGAGAGCTACGTAAACGACACCGATACTACTGCGCTCACAATGGTCGAACTGTACAAAAGTGCTCACTCACTCAGATGTTGCTGGGAGGTTGCATCTTGGTCACCGACCAACTGAACTCTGGATTGAAGAAGGAGACCTCGCGTTGCAACGTTCCGAACTCTAGTCACGCAGGATCAAGGCACGACATGAGCCATTCTGCACAGTATCGCTAGAACAAGTGAGCGAACTTCTTCAGTAGGGTCAACAGAGCAGCGGGCTGGCCTAAGCAGGCGGGCTGCCTATTTACGAGCCATAGCACGAGGGGGTTCCGCTGTTGGGATCTTGCCCGTGCTCCGCATCCGTCATGGGTAGTGGAAATCGGACCGCTAGCGTTGATTCAAAACTTTAAGGAGAAAAACGATGTCAGGCAAATACACCGCGGTTTTCGGAATTTATCCGGCCCACGTAGGCGTGGGGCGCGGCATGGGCGCCTTGAGGCTAGCCGGATTTCACAATTCAGAGATTTCCGTGCCCTACCCTGAAACCACAGATTCAAGTGGTTTGGCTCAAGAGAGGAGCAACAAAGTCCAAGACGGGGCATCCGTCGGCGGAGGAATCGGGGCTCTGGTGGGAGGGGCAGTGGGATGGCTGGTTGGGATGGTCGCTCTCGCTCCACCTGGCGTGGGTCACTTCACGGCTGCCGGTTTCATTCTGGTAGCGCTGGTTGGAGCTGGTGTGGGCGGCGTAGTCGGCGAGATTGCCGGAGCCTTGATCGGCATTGGCATGCCGGAGGACGGAGCCAGACACCACGAAAACCGAGCGATGCGCAGCGGAATCCCACTCTTCGTCCACCCACATAATTCGGAGTGGGCGAAGCGGGCGAAGGAAATCCTGGAGCAAACGGGTGCCCAGAACATTTCCTTCACCGGGGACACCCACCCTGCCCCGGTGAGCGACAGGCTTGTGGTCCGCGAAGTTGCCTAGTCCTTTGCGCGATGCCTAAACTCCGGGCCGCAAATACTAGGCCACGCTCGATTGCTAATGAAAAGAGAGGATCGGAGCTGCGCGCCCCCAGGGGATTGGTCCCCAATCTCTTTCCGTAGATCTCGTTCTTCAACAATCACTTCACCATCTTCTAGTTCTTGTCCGGAGATAGGCGCGGGTTCCAGATGACTTGTTGGCCCTCTCCCTCAAAAGGTAACGACTGAGCTTTCTTGACCAGACTCCGATATCCCCGAAATGAGAGAGTGTCTGGCAGAACGATTTTGTGAGCGAGACGGAGTCTTCCATACGTTTCGTCCGGAAATCGTGCCTTTCAATCCGCGCAACCCGCAGCAACAGAGCGACACCGGGCACGCGAAGGATCGTCAGACAAGAGGAAAGCACAATGCGCATCATCCCCTCCCTTCGTTCTTTGCTGTTTGCACTCGTACTGCTGGCCATGTCGGCGGCATCTTTCGCACAAATCAGCATATCGGTCACCTTCGCCCCGCCGGAGCTGCCCGTCTACGAGCAGCCTCTTTGTCCTAGTGATGGTTATCTCTGGACACCCGGGTATTGGGCATATGCTGACGACGACTATTATTGGGTGCCAGGTACATGGGTGATGGCTCCGGAACCCGGTCTCCTCTGGACTCCAGCTTATTGGGGTTGGGGCGGCAACGGATTTGTCTTCTATGATGGCTACTGGGGACCGCATGTCGGTTTCTATGGCGGGATTAGTTACGGCTACGGATACTACGGCGAGGGCTACGAGGGTGGACGTTGGGATAACGGACAATTCTTCTACAACCGTTCCGTAAACAACGTGAACATCATCAACATTCACAATGTTTACAACACCACGGTGATCAACAACACCACGGTTGTGAACCGGGTCAGCTTCAACGGCGGCAATGGTGGGATCACGACGCGTCCGAGACCACAGGAAGAGGCAGCTGCAAGGGAGCGACATGTTCCTGCTGTAGCCGTTCAAACTCAACATGCGCAGGCTGCCCGCACGAACCCGGAGCAGCGTGCATCCGTAAACCATGGCAAACCGCCAGTCGCTGCTACACCTAAGCCGGGAGCATTTAGCGACCGCGCCGTCGTACCGGCCAAGCAAGCAGGGGCGCCTTACAATCCTCCAATCAAGCGTGCCGCGGTTCAGCCCCCGGCCATTACGCCGCCCGTGCGTCCGGAGAATAGCGCTGCTCGCCCCGAACGGTCTGTACCGAACAACCAGCCGGAAGTAAATCGCCCTGAACCAAATCGGCCCGAAGTGAATCGTCCGCCAGCAGCCCAACCGAACAATCGAGCCGAGCCCGCCCGACCTGAGCCTGCTCAGCCGCCGCAGACTCCTCCTCCAAGCGAGCGTTCGCAGCCCCAGCGTACTCCTCCTCCTGCGGAAACGCGGCGTGCGGCGCCCGAACCAAAGCGCCCAGAGCCAAAGACACAGGCGCCGGAAGACAAGAAGCGTAAAGACGAACCGCCGAAGAAGGACGACAAGGCGCCGCAGTAACGGCAGGGTGTCAGGCTGGGATTTCACTCGGTGGGCATTCGAGCTTTCAGAGGGTGCCCTTTCCTCCCCTAGGAGACGCCACTCGCCATCGTCGTCGGCTCGCCAGATGCTGGCCAAACTATCTTGCGCGAGGAAGCGCACGCCGTGAGGCACGGCTGAGGGAGATCTACCAATGGCGGCGAAACTTGCTACAGTCGACGACTGCATTTTGGCTCATGTCGAAGAAGTCATCGGCAGGCGATTCGACTGCGGATACCTCTCACCCTACTTCGTCACCGACCCCGGACGCATGGAAGTTGCCTTCGAGGACGTCTACGTTCTCATTCATGAAAGGAAAATCAGTTCTAAGAATGAACTGCTCCCACTCTTGGAACAGATCACAAAGAGTGGCAAGCCGCTGCTCATAATCGCAGAGGATCTTGGGGGCGAAGCGCTGGCGACTCTGGTCGTAAACAAGCTGCGTGGCCCGCTGCAAGTTGCTGCCGTTAAAGCACCTGGCTTCGGAGATGAACGCAAGAGTGTGTTGCAGAACATTGCCCGCCTGACCGGAGGCAAGACGATCACCGAAAGCCTCGACCTCCAGCTGAAGAACATGCGGATTTCTGACCTCGGGAGAGCCAAGAAGATCACCATCGACAAGAACAATATGGTGGTTGAAGGCAGTGCGATATATGACTAGCTTTCCTTCGAGCCTTGCGGCCTGCATCTGCTCAGAGATACGACCGGAGACTTGGAGTATAAGCAGATTCTTCCACCGTTGCAGCAGATGAACAGTGAACCCAGGTCACCAGCGCAAGGCAGCCTCTGCGACACCAATGTAGACGGCTTTACAATGAAGAGAGTCTGTCTGAAACGGAAGTCTCGCAAGAACGGAGTTCGACTATGAAAAAGCCTCGCGCTTCATCGTTCGCGCTTTGCTTTACATTAGCGCTGATGCTCGCATTGAGCATTGCACCCACTCCCACAATGGCGGCGGATGCACGGCCTATCGTCGGAGAGTGGGAAGGAACTCTCGATCCAGGTGCGCAAGCCAAGAAG
>Ga0210384_10003454_pt1 | contig 18265 bp, 13 predicted proteins | sample IncBWH2MmetaG_FD_160574 | JGI IMG/M metagenome (GOLD analysis project Ga0210384, IMG submission 160574) | Forest soil microbial communities from Barre Woods Harvard Forest LTER site, Petersham, Massachusetts, United States - Inc-BW-H-2-M | ecosystem: Environmental > Terrestrial > Soil >...
AACACTCACTTCCGGCCCGTCTGCTCGACTCTGACCGGGCGGGACTTACACCCGCTGGATTCCATCAAGAAGTTTCACCGTTTCATCTTCGGTTCCTCCTCTTCCAGACTTTTCCCAGCGCGATAACGACGTCGGTCCTGTCAATTGACATTGGGCGTCTTGCCTTTGTGGTTTCGGACACACGTTTCGCGTCCGCGCTGACGCACTGGTTCGTTTGGAGCGAGTAACGACCTTCCTTCGATGATTTGTGTCCAACCGTATGGCTCGGCCTGTTTGAGTTCATCATTGCGGTGGCGTAACCCACCAGACATCTCTTCGGTCACGGTCGATCATGATGTGTTATGCAAACTCCCCATTCCGCGGGGGAGGCGGACAGCCTATTCAGTAGACCCGGTCACTGCATTGCAGGACCACTGTTGTTATCAGGCATCCCCGTATGGGCTTCCCCACTCTGCCGCGACTTTCCGCGTCGGCAGAACTCTTCGTAATCAATCTGGTCGCGCATCATAATCCACAGCCGGATCCCCAGTTTGCGTGCCGCGGCGATTCTCGCCTTGCCCATTCCTTTTTGGATGAGCTTGCGTCGATAAAGCGTTTTAGTTCCGGGTCCTTCCCTACCGCATGCATGGTCGCTTCGGTCCACAGGTAGCGCAGCAGCGAGTTGCCTTGCTTGGTCATCTTTCCTAATCGTTGTCGCTTCCCGCTGGTGCGCTCGCACGGGATCATCCCGATATAGCTGGCCACCTGGTTGCCTGTGGCGAAGCGGCTCGGGTCGCCGAGAAACACGTCGGTCGCCAAGGCCGTTACCGGGCCCACGCCCGGGTTCGTCAGCAACCGGCGCGCCTGCACTCTTCGTTGGGCTTGTTGTTCCACTGCTTGATCCAGTTCCTGGATCCGCTTCTGCAATTGAGTGTACAAACCGAGCAGCTCACTTCGTCTTTGACTGGTGTAGGGTGGCAGAGGTAAGGCTTCCAGTGCGCGCTGCCCTGTCGCACTCCAGAGTGCACGGCCTTGTCGCAAGGCGCGTGATTGAGTGCGATGGCCTGCAACGTGTGCTGCAGACGGGTTCGCATCCGCACCCACTGATCACGGTCTCGCAGCAAGGTTCGCAAGTCTCGCTGTTCGCTCGAGGGCATCCAAATCTCCGGAAAGCGATCCTCGCTGAGCAGCTTCAACAGCAAGCTTGCGTCGCGGCGATCATGCTTCTGTTTCCGCGGTCGCTTCGATTCCCACTACCACGGAACCTTCTAGGGCCGCGTAAAACGCTCGTATTGCATTCCCTTCGTGCAAGATTGTCTTCTCGGTGAACTCACCGGTTTCGGTGTCCACCATGGCTATGGTTTGTTGTCTTGCGTGCAGATCGCAGCCTAGAATCTTCATCTCGGCCTCCTTCGTCCCGAGCCTTTTTGGTTGGATACCGCAAAGTCTACTCGGTCGTTGTGAGGCCGACGTCGTTATGACATCAGTTACTTCCGGGTTGTTTGGATAATAAGTCCAAGAGGAGCACGTGGCGTACAAAGTGCTGAACTCAACGGCGACGTTGATTCAGGGAACAACCACGGAGGCTCCTCGAATCAATAGGAAGAACCGCAGTTGCTGCGGCTCTCCACCGGAGACACCCACACGACCTAAGATCACTCAACGGAAATGCGCTCCCCTCTGACGCTGCCGGACACCTCCATTTGGAAGACGCCGGAAGGGTCGTAGAAATCCAACTTGAAAGAACCGGTCTGCTTATTACCGCCTTGACTCAGATTAACCGTTTCATGGAGGTGGATGGTCCCCCCAAAGTCTCCGGTCGTATCGTAGTTCCACACGCGGTGAGTGAGCTTAATAGCGCCGTTCGATGTCTTCGTCCACACCCCAAGGCAAACATTTCCGGCCCGCGGATCGACATTTGGGTTGTGAACCTCGGTCCCGCCGGCATTCCAGATTTGGTACGCTTCCTGGATGGTTTGATCGCCGACTATGAACCGCACGTGCCAAAGGCCAACGATGGACGAGTGGACGGCATTGTCTCCAGAAGACTGAGACTCCTGTTGCATCTGGTGTGACTGATTCTCGACGAAGGCAGCTCCCGCTGCCATCGCGGACAGGGTATCGCCGCATGAGGCTAACGCGCTGGCATGGAGTCCGACTATCAGGATCAAGCTGGCGGCGAACTTGGTGAACCTCAGAGCTGTGGTTGATTTCATTGTGTTCTCCTTGTAGAGATGCGCGGTTTATCTGACAAATCGGCGGAGGGGTCTTTGCAAGCTCCTCCTCGAATCTCCAGATTCGCGCCGTTAGTTATGGCCGGGAGCCAAGGATGGAGCAATGCAAACGGGAACACTTGTCGATCAGTTTCTGAACACCCCGCAAAGTATTTATATCCAACGGGTTATGAGTGATGCGGTGGAGTGCGTCAGACGGTCTCAAGTCGGTTCTTGACGGCCGCATCGCTTCCCCCCACAATCTTCGCTGTTGTTTTCCCCTCCCCTCGGGTTTTCGCACCATGAAGACGACCACCAAACGAACCGCGATGTTCGGTCCGTACGCGCTTGATCTGCGGTCAGCGGAACTGCGAAAGTTCGGGACAAAGGTCAAGATGGGGGAGCAGACCTTTCAGATACTGCGGATGCTGCTTGAGAGCCCGGGGGAGTTAGTAAGCAGGGAGGAGCTTAGGGCAAAGCTCTGGGCCGAGGACACGTTTGTTGATTTTGATCACGGCTTGAACTCGGCAGTCCAGCGGCTCCGAGATTGCCTTTCTGACTCCGCAGAAAGGCCACGGTGGGTCGAGACTGTCCCTCGCCGCGGCTACCGATTCGTAGGTCAGGTGGAATGGTCGTGCGACGGTTTGTCCCTCGGAATATCTCGTAAGCCCAGCAGCGAAAACAGGTACGAACATTCCGATTTGGAGGCCCAAGCATCCGGCGTGGAAACTCCCGAATCGCCGGAAAGGGCAAAAGGTTCCTGGCGTCGAATCGCCCTGCTGGGGGCCGTGGCGCTGGTAGTGCTCGTGGCCATGATGGCGATTGCCAGACGGATTCAACATGCGCGGCTTGCAATAAGAGACACCATCGTTCTCGCCGACTTTATGAACAGCACCGGCGATGCTGTTTTCGATGACACGCTGAAGACAGCACTCAGTGTTTCCCTGCGGCAATCGCCTTTCCTGAATATGCTCCCCGAAAGCGAAGTCGCGAATACCTTGCGGCTGATGACCCGTCCGGCGGGCACGAAACTCACCCCCGAGGTGGCACGCGAGCTTTGCCTGCGGGCAGGGAGCAAGGCCTACATTCTGGGAGCGATTGGCAGTTTGGGGAGTGAATATGTGCTGCGATTGCAGGCGGTGAATTGCCAGAGCGGAGATACCCTGGCACAGGAGCAAGTCACGGCGGCATCCAAAGTAAAGGTCCTGGACTCACTGGGAAAGGCGGCGTCAAGGCTGCGGGAGGAACTGGGCGAATCGCTGGCTTCGGTGCAGAAGTTTGATGTGCCGCTGGAACAAGCCACTACGGCTTCACTCGATGCCTTAAAAGCGCATAGTCTGGGCAGAAAGGCCGACCACGAGCAAGGCGCCGCTGCAGCCCTGGCTTACGACATTCGTGCCATTGAGATCGATCCGAATTTTGCGATGGGATATTTGACAATGGGTGGCGACTACGAAGATCTCGGCCAGAGAGGACGGGCCAGCGAATACTACAGTAAGGCATTCCATTTGCGTGAACATGCCAGCCAGCGGGAAAAGTTGAGGATTACGGCAGTCTACTACGACACAGTCACCGGTGAACTTTACAAAGCCGCTGAGACCTATCAAGAGGAGATTGACAGCTACCCGCGCGAATCAATGGCGTACTTCAGTTTGGCCTATGTGTACTCATTGCTTGGGCAGTATGAGAAGGCCGTGGAAATCGTAAAGCAAGGCATGCGCACTATTCCACCGGATCGTGTGGAGTCGCTGGGTGGTGGAACGTTATTCACCAGCGCCCTTGCTCTGCAACGCTTCGACGAAGCACAGCAGGCGATTGACGAATTGCAGTTGCGAAGAGTGGATGATGAAAGAATTCGCCTAGTGCGTTACATCCTCTGCATTCTCGGAACAGACTCCGCGTCCATGGCGGAACAGCAGGAGTGGTTCATGGGCAAACCCAATTTCGAGAATCTGGTATTGGCACTCGCGTCTGACACCCAGGCTTATGCCGGTCATCTATCTCGGTCGCGGGAACTGACCGAGCAGGCCGTGGACTCCGCCCTCCGCTCCGACAGCAAAGAGACTGGGGCAAAATGGCTGGCGATCGCAGCCCAACGGGAAGCCGCCTACGGCTATGCGGCTCAGGCCCGGCAGAAAGCAGCAAAGGCGTTGAGTCTTGCTCCGGAAGATCAGGGCGTGGAGAGCGGGGCTGCACTGGCTTTTGCGCTGGTAGGTGATACAGCACGAGCCCAATTCCTGGCAAAAGATTTGGGGAGACGCTACCCGCTGGACACGCAAGTGCAGTCGCTCTGGCTGCCGACGATTCAGGGGCAATTGGCGCTGGATGGAAAGGACCCAACTCAGGCACTCAAGGGACTTCAAGTAGCTTCAACCATCGAGTTTGGTGGCATCCCGTCCGTGATCAATAACTCCTGCCTCTATCATGTGTACGTACGTGGAGAGGCATACCTGGCAGCGGGACAGGGTAGTGCTGCTGCCGCCGAGTTCCGGAAGATTCTCGACCACAAAGGCATCGTCTGGAATTGCTGGACGGGAGCGATGTCGCGTCTGGGCGCGGCTCGGGCGAATGCTTTGCAGGCGAGAACTTCGCAGGGCGCGGATGCCGATGCCGCCCGAGTCCGTGCACTCGCCGCCTACAAAGATTTTCTCACCCTCTGGAAAGGCGCCGACCCCGACATCCCCATCTTGAAGGAAGCGAAAGCGGAGTACGCGAAGCTGGAATAGCCGGAGACTTCCTTGCTGGTCGCTACTACCGCTTTGGCACAATTGACGGTCTGCCATTGCGCTGTGGTTCTTGGCGGTCACCGCACATTACGCGAAGCGGATGGTGTTCACTCGAAACGGTCCTCCGCTGCCTAGGTCGATACGGGACTCCCTCATCCGGGTAGTTGTTGAAAAATCGCGATAGCACTCATTGACGTGCTGTCTGCAACCCAGACTGCACCGCGGAGGGAGAGGGATTCGAACCCCTGGTATGGTTTCCGGTACAGCGGTCTTCAAGTACACAGGAGGGTTCTGAACCGTTGTGAAAATTTTCTACCCTAGTCCTCTTTTTCAACAGGTTGCAAGTCGCTCGATTTGATCCGTTCTGCTTGCAAATGATTGGTCTTGATCGGGCAACCATTACAATTTCATTACAGTCTGAGTCAGCTGTGGAGTGCCATCACCCGACTAATTCGCGCCGGCCTTAATCGTTGGCTCGTTAGTTTCCGTACGGAAACTCCCGACTACCGCTACCCACTACAAGTTTTCGTATTCCGCCTTGGCTTGCTTGAAGATAACGATGTCCGGATCAGCGTCTTTATTCGATTGTCTGCGGCTTAGTTAGAGGTGGAAGTTCTTTGAGCGGTGGGTAGTCTTCCACCGTCTCGTGCTGGGGCCTGGCTAATAGCGAAGCCACTAGACCGCAGCCGGCCGCAAACGACAACCACAGTCCCGGAACTGCTCGATTGCCGGTGACGTGAATTAGGTATGTGCTGATCGCGGGTGTAAATCCACCGAAGATCGCGGTGGCCAGACTATAAGCAAGGGCGAAACCCGAAGTCCGCACACCCACGGGCATGATCTCCGTAAGGAAAACGACCATAGCGCCGTTGTAGCTGCCGTAGATGAAAGATAGCCAGAGTTCTACCGTCAGCAGTCGGGAGAACGAAGGCTCGCGAACCAGCCATAGCATCGCCGGATAGGCGGTGACCAACATCAGTATTGTGCAAACGACTAGCAAGGGCCGACGCCCCACCCTGTCGGACAGCCATCCCATAATAGGAAGCCAAAAGAGATTCGAGGCACCCACACACAGCGTGACGATAAGACTTTCCATGCTCGCCAAATGAAGCACTGAGTTGCCGAAAGTGGGCGTGTAAGCTGTGATCATATAGAAAGACACTGTCGTCATCGTCGCCATCATGGTTCCGATGAGCACAATCTTCCAACTGGCGGTGAGTGAGCGGAGAATTTCCGAGATGCTCGGCCTATGCTTGCGCGCGATAAACTCATCCGTTTCCTGGAGAGATCGTCTGAGCCTAAAGAGGAACGGAAGGATCACACAACCGAGAAGCAAAGGGATACGCCATCCCCACTGCAGCATTTTCTGTGGCGGCAACTTAATGCTCAACACCACTCCAACCAATGCGGCGAACATAACTGCGACCTGCTGGCTTGCGGATTGCCAACTGACATAGAAGCCCTTATGTCCTGGCGTTGCAATCTCCGATAAATAGACCGAGACGCCGCCCAATTCCATTCCTGCCGAAAAACCCTGAAGCAGGCGCCCAATGAGGACCAACAATGGCGCCAACAGACCGATCGTCGCGTATCCCGGCACGCACGCTATGGAAACGATCCCGACTGACATCAGCCCCAACGTCAGAATGAGGCCGGCGCGGCGTCCATTGCGATCGGTGTATGCCCCGAGCACAATCGCTCCGAGGGGCCGCATAAGAAAACCTGCCCCAAAGGTCATTAGTGACAACATCAACGACACGAATGGGTTGCCGTTGGGGAAGAACGCATTGCCGATGGCCGAGGCGTAGTAGCCAAAGACCATGAAGTCGTACATCTCCAGAAAATTTCCACTGGAGACGCGCACCACAGACCAGATCTTTGATTTCTGATCAGTCGTGACCATAGGAGTCGTCGAGGGGAGCGAAGTACGGGTCGACCGTGAAAGACAAGATACTCAAGCCAATGATCAGCCTGATAACAAACATCCGCATTGCTGTAGAACGAGCGCTAGAACCCGTTGCCGACTTCAAAGATAGACTCCGCAAATCGCTGGATCGCCAGGCCTGCGATCTCATCCATCAGTCTTTCACTTCGAAGATGAGCACCTTGGCTTCGGCATTGGTCTCCCCGGGCGAGACCGCAACGAACAGCCGGTTGAGTTCAGGCACGAGCAATGCTGTCTTGGCTCCAGGCGCGCTGGGGACTTTTGCAAGGAGGGCATAGTGGTCGGCGTCCTGCTGGGAAAACACCGAGATGTACCCCTCTCCCCCTGGCACATATATCCGGCGATTCTTGTGGTCATATACGACGTCATCTGCGCGGGCCGCCGCTGGTTGATTCGTGACAATCGATCCGTTTTCAGAGTTCATGACAACCAGCATCGGCGGCTTGCGACATACGATGATGAGTCTCTTGCCTGACTCATCGAAGGCGATGGGAGAGTTCTCGCTCCCTACCCCCACTTTCCATCGAGCATTGACCTTCATCGCCTGCCGATCGATCACCGCGACTTCATTCTTATCCGTGACGTTGATAAATAGGCGAGATCCGTGATGTTCCAAGACCATCGCTTCGACGTGATTGCTTTCGATACGAATATCGGAGATGGGCCTGTCGGTGGCTAGATCCACTTTCGACAAGAAGGAATGATCCAAGGGAACGTCCTTGCCTCCCGTAACGACAAACAGATGCCTGGCTTCGTGATCGTAGCCGATAGAGTCAGCTCCCTCGACGAGCTTGATCCTGTCGACCGGTTGATAGTCACTGCCCTTCAGAATCTTGACGGTCCCATCGGCACCGTCGGTGACATAGAGCCGATCTTTTTCGGGAAGGTACAAAATACTGTGGGGGGTGCCGAAGCCCGTCAGGCTGCGAACTCTCTGATTGTTGTCGAGATCGATGACTTCCACGGTTTTGTGATCTTCACCAGCGAGAAACAGCCGCTTCCCCTTCACGTCAATTGCGAAGTGATCGAAATCGCCGGTAACCCCGGGCAGCGCGACAGTTTGCACAAGTATGAGAGGCAGAGAAGGGGTGTTTGTTTTCCCAGCCGTCTGCCCTTGTGCGAGGAGGCCGGTGCTACAGATGATTCCCACCGTGACTGCGACTAACTTGTCCAGCAGCCTACACATGTTGCTGCTCCTTATGGTAGATATCGGGGTTAACAATTGGGACCTAAAGGCTGCGAGCCCGGATGTCTTCACCAAATCAGCTTCAGGCCAAATTGAATCTGCCGTGAGGTTGTTACCGTCGAATCCAGCTGGCCAGCCCCGGCAACTGTGTCGAGCTGAGTTGGATCCACCGAACTTTGGGTGAACACGGCCAAGTGATTCAAAGGGGGAGCAAAATTCGGGTGATTGAAGATATTAAAAATCTCGGCGCGAAATTGGACTCTGAATGTCTCCGAGATTCCGCTGACGGGGACGTTCTTGAACAAGGAGAAGTCGAAGTTCTTCAAAGCGGGACCAGTCAATGCGTTACGGCCGAGATTACCGCGCCGGTTGGTGCAGGTAATTTGTCCAGGAGGGGGAGGAACAAAGGGCTGTTGTATAAGGAGGGTCTGCTGCGAACAAATGTTGGAGAAAGACACGGGAGCCGCCGGGATCGTGAGGCAATTTGTCTTTATGTAGCCATTCACATTGCCGGGGTTCACGAGTGAGTTACATCCAGCACCTCTCACCCGATCGGGAAAGTCCCATGTATCGGTGCTTAATAATCCCAGCGGATCGCTGTTCGGGTCAATGGTCGCAGTAAACGGAATCCCGCTGCTCAACTGAACAACTCCGCCCAATTGCCAGCCCCCGAGGAACCAACCTGCCGGCCCCTGCAATTTGTTATCTCCCGGCAGGGTCCAGGTGTAGCTCAACACGAAGTTGTGAACGATGTTGAAGTCCGAAGGCCCCCGGCGGAGCGCTGGGTTGAAGTACGGAAGACTGGAAATGGAATTGAGAAATGTATCTCCTCCTACAGTTGCTGACCCGGTATCGATGCTCTTCCCCCAGGTGTAGGACGCTTGCGCCTGCAATGAGGATGTGCGGGCGGTTAGTTTCGTTTGCAAGGCGTTGTAATGCGCGTCCCCACTCCACATAACCGAGCTGATTTGCCCGGCGTTTTGGTTCATAAGTGGCTGCGCTAATGCGCCATTGCCCCCGTAGATCGGCCCAAGCATGTTGAGCGGAGTCAAGGGAAGCGAAGTATTTATGTCGTCAGCCCGGAAAGCCTGGTGCACAGCCCGCGAGCCCACATAAGCCACCATCCCGCTCAAGCTTTTCGCAAATTCCCGCTGGACATTGAGGTTCCACTGCATGGTGTAGTTCCGTTTGGGATGAGGATCCAGGAACGCCTGCCGCCGGGTCGTAGGAACCTGGAGTTGACTGAACAGTTGATCCGGGAAGCTGCTCTGACTGGGGCCTGAAATAGTTCTCAAGTCGAAAAATGGAGCCGAGAGAGGAACCAGCAGCGAGTACAAGTACGGAAGCGGAAGTACATCGAACATGCCGAAGCCGCCGCGCACGGAAGTCCTACCGGTTTTGAGTGGGTCCCAAGCGAACCCTACGCGAGGTTCGAGGTTGTGGAAGGTTGGATTCGAGAAGAAAGGCCCAGTGCCCGCGCAACCCGTCACGAGCACTCCGCAGATTGGCTGTTTAGCCGTCGGAGTCGGCAGACTCGAAAGGTGGCCATGGGTTTCCGTCGGCACGGTGGCCATCTCGTATCGCAAGCCGGCATTCACCGTCAGGTTTGGCCTGAGACGTATGTCGTCCTGAACGTAGCCGGCGTATATGTGCTGGCGGACCTGGCGCTCGGTGATTCCTCCGGGAAATGCTGCGTCGAACTTCCCCGGTGTGTTGCTAAGGAAGTTGGCAAGGCTGGAGAAGACAACCACGCCATTAGCGTCCGAACTGGCCAGGATGTTGTCCTGGATGTATTCCGAGGCGAAGCCAAATTTCAGGAAATGGATTCCCCTCGTGAGAAAGGCGTCATCGTAAATCTGAAATGAGTTCCAGTGAAAGCGGTAGTTCGGGCTTGCGCCAAGACCACCTTGGAAACTGGCGATGCCGCCTCCAATATTAACCCCGGGGGCAGGGCGGCCCGGGACGGCACTGTAGGTGGCACTGTTGTCCTTCGCTGTCGCATTGATGGCGGATGCATTCTGGCCGGCGAAGGCCGCGACCCGGTTGAAGCCGAAACGCAGCGAGTTGATTAGCGTCGGCGCGAAGGTGTGGGTGTGTTCCGCGGTCACGATCTGCCGTTTTGTGCTGTTGCCCGTCAGGATCACATTCAAAGGATCGGGCTGAGTCTCAGTGGCGTTGTCGTAGACGTAGGTACCGACCAAACTATCAACGCCCGTCAGTTTGTGGTCACCCCTAACCGTAAAGTAATTCTCGTTGATAACCTGGTTCACCACGGAAGTGACATTTCCTGAATCGGGGCAGCCGGGCGGAACACAATGATCGTCCAGTACCGGGAAGAAACTTCTGAAGGGGAGGACTTTTGCGTTCACCGGACCATCAACCAGTCCATTCCATGCGTTGTTCGTCGGAACGGTGATGGGAGTGCTGATGCCGGTAGCTTGCCGGTCTCCTTCGTAATCTCCGAAAATGAAAGTCTTGTCCTTGATTAAGGGGCCACCGGCTGATGCGCCGAATTGATTGCGTTTGAACGGCGGTTTGGCCGGAAGGCCGGGACCTTGCGATACATCGAAGTAGTTTCTGGCGTCCAGAACGCTGTTCCTAAGGAACTCATACACCGTGCCATGGAAGGAATCAGTTCCCGACTTGGTCACGGCGTTAATCACTCCGCCTGAGGTCCGTCCATACTCGGCGGAATAGTTACTGGTCAGAACGGAGAACTCTTCTACCGCGTCCACACCGAGGTTCGAGCCTAGAACGCTACCCGGAGCGCCGTTGGAATAGTCGTTGATGCTGACTCCATCCAGGCGATAGTTGTTCTGCGCTGGACGCCCTCCTGAGATTGTCAGTTGGGAGCCGAAGCCGCGGTTACCACGGTCAGGGCCGGTCGACAGGCCCACCTGAGTGTGGATAGCCGCAACCCCAGTTTCCAGCGTAGCTAACTGGGTCCAGTCTCGCCCATTCAAAGGTAGCTCCCGGACCGTTGTCTGGTTGACCACGTTGCTGATCGTGGACGACGCCAAGTCGATCGACGGTGGCGCGTCGTGGACAACCACCGACTGCGTGACAACTCCAGGCTTCAGCGTGAAATCTACTCGCTGCTGTGCCCCTACGTTTAGGGTTACGTTTGCCACTACCGTGGTCGCAAAGCCTCCGGCGGAACAACTGACCTCGTAATTTCCAGGTACCAGGTTTGGAGCGGTGTACAGGCCCTGATCATTATCCTCGACCGCCGTAATGACACCGGTGGCCAAGTTCTTAATCGAGACTCTGGCTTCCGTGACGACTTTCCCAGAAGTGTCCGCCACCACCCCCTGAATCGTTCCTCCGGCGACCTGCCCGTAGGTGGGGAAGGCCGAAACGACCAATGCGATGCTGAGTATTAGGAGCCGAACTTCACCAAAAACCAAACAGGAGTTTGGCCGCCGAATGGACGGTACGCCGTGCCCCCAAGCGTCGATTCGTTGGCGAACGAAATACTCGCCAGCCGTGGCCAACGAGGGGCCAATCATTGACTGCGGAGATACCTTTTGCTCACCTTCAGGGGCAGCCATGCGGTGTCCTCCAAAGCATTCATTTGTTGCGTTGAGGTGACTGCCAAATCGCTTGCAGGACAATCATAAGCAATGTGACTATCACCAAACTATCTGCTGAACTGTTCAGCTTATGGATTTTCACGCAACCTTCGTCCATCCGAGCTTCGCTTGATGATCTAAGAGCTTGACATTTTTCGGTTGCGGCAATCTGCTCGAATCTATCTCCCCAGCGCAATACCCGGTGCATCCAATCGACAACATTTCTAGCTCCTTAAGCTAGTTATTGAAAACAATGCGGTTAGTTTCCGATCTCCCATTTTGACCCGGTACAGTCGTGGAGCTATACTCCACCCGACGTTTGCCGCAACATGGGATCTCCTGCTGAATTAGCGAGAATCGTTCATTTTGGGGTGTTCGAGGTCGACCTCAAGGCCTCCGAGCTTCGCAAGCAAGGGCTTCGTCTTAAGCTCCCGGAACAACCTTTCCAAGTTTTGGCCATGCTCCTCGAGAAGCCTGGCGAGATCATCACCCGGGATGAGCTTCGTAACCGCCTCTGGCAAACTGATACTTTCGTCGACTTCGATCACGGGCTTAATAACGCGGTAATGCGTTTGCGGGAAGTTTTGGGCGATTCCTCGGAGAACCCACGGTTTGTGGAAACGATCCCGCGACGAGGCTATCGCTTCATAGCACACGTCGAAGACTCCTTCCTCGTCATGCCGTCCCACGGGGTTCACGAGTCGGAAAATCAACTAGCGCGATCGGCGGGGGCGGCCGAGGCCCCAACGCGGAGCGGGTTGGCTTCGACCGGAAGCAATCGAGTCAAGAGTCGCCGGATGGCGATCCTGACTCTGGCTCTGCTAGCCACAGCTGCAGCGGTCGCCGCCATCGCCATCCACTATTCCGGAAGGGGCAAAACAATCCAATCCGGTCTCAAGCAGAATACTTCTCTCGTAGTTCTTCCTCTTGAAAACCTTTCAGGGGACAAAGACCAGGATTATTTCGCCGACGGAATGACCGACGAACTCATTGCCAACTTGGCGAAAATTCGCTCGTTGCGCGTTATTTCCCGTTCTACGGCCATGGCCTACAAGACCACGCGCAAGCCGCTGTCAGAAATCGCCCGCGAGCTCCATGTGGATGCGGTTGTAGAGGGAACAGTCTTGCGGGAGGGTAGTCGGATAAGAATCACCGCTGAGCTTGTCCAGGTCTCCACTGATCACCATTTGTGGGCGGAGACATACGAAAGCCAGATTGGGGACGTCCTCGCGCTGCAAAATCGCGTTTCCTCTGCCATCGTCAACGAGATTCGCATCAACCTGACGCCGGAAGACCGTGCACGTCTTGCGAAGAATCCTGCGATCGCCCCAGAAGCCTACGAGAATTATTTGAAGGGCCGTTTCTATTGGAACAAGAGATCCGATGAAAATCTCATGAAGGCCATCAGGTACTTCGAGCAGGCTACGCATCAGGATCCTGGCTATGCGCTTGCCTACGCCGGGCTCTCCGACTGTTATGCCATTATCGGCGCCACAATCTTCGGAACGATGCCTGTCGATGAAGCTGCCCCGAAGGCTCGGGACGCAGCCCGGCGCGCCTTAGATATCGACCCAGACCTGGCGGAGGCTGAAACCTCACTCGCCACGTTGAAGTTCAACTACGACTGGGACTGGTCTGGAGCCGAAGAAGGATTTCAACGTGCCATTCAATTCAACCCTAGCTACGCCACTGCGTACCAGCGGTATTCTCTCTACCTAATGGCGATGGGGCGTTTTCGGGACGGCTTCGAACAAATCAACAAGGCGCGCGAACTGGACCCGCTTTCGATCAGCATTAACTTTAGCTTGGGATGGCGTTTGTATATGGCTCGGCAATACGACCGTGCTATCGAGCAGCTTCGTAATACGCTCGAAATGGATCCCTCCTACGAGCTTCCTCATTTGGTTGTCGGCCAGGCCTACGAGCAAAAGGGAGCGTTTGCCCTTGCTATTCCCGAATTGCGTAAGGCGGTCGATCTGTCGCATGGAACACCGCTGATGATCTCAGCCCTGGCTCAAGCCTACGCTCGTGAAGGCAATAAGGAGGAAGCGGAAAAGCTGCTCACAGACTTGGTTCGCCAATCAAAGAAACAATACGTTTCCCCTTATTACTTTGCAGTTGTGTATGTAGGGCTTGGTGAGAACGAAAAGGCAATGGAGTGGCTTGAGAAAGCTTTTGCAGACCGCTCCAATGGTCTAGTATTCATGAAGGTGGAACCGGAACTCGACAATCTTCGTTCCAATCCGCGATTTCTGGCCTTGCAGAAACGGGTCAAGCTGCCGGAGTGATTCTGCTCTGAACCAAGAATGGGTATCGATGAATCCGTTGCCCAGTCTGGACTCAATTACATCCCGATCTTCCCTAAAGCCTTGGAGGCCTCAAGGTTTCAAGGTTGATGTTCTTTTCGTGGAACCCGAAATCCGTGCTCACTGCAGTAGTTTGGAAGAATTAGGAAACTACCCATTCCTAACGCCATGAGTGGAAGTCACGATGTCCAGTCTTTGCGAGGCTTCCACGGGAGCGATTCTGGCAGGTTTTCTAACACCGCAGTCGTAGAGGTACGGTGGACACCTCAGTGAGAATCACAGGGCAAAACAGGGGCAACCAGGATTCCAGCTAGCTCTTCTTAAGAACAGTGCATTACTCTTTGCGCCGCGCATTGTCTTTAAATTCTGTTGATGGTTGCACTCATAACCCAACAATCTATGCTTAAGCTGTCGGTTCCCCTTAGGCCTGCAGCCATCACGAAGCCATAGCAATCGTCGTTGTGTGCGGAGAAAATACCGACGAATCGCGACAGGGCGGTGCCCAACCGCCATTCGGTAACCACCACCGGTAACCACCCTCTAATTCTCAGCATTACTCACTCGTGATCGTGAGCCCACGTAAGCTCCCTGGAACCAGGGCCAGAGAGGTCCCGTGATACCTGTTGAGTAGTCCTGCTAAGTGACAGACCTTGTGTGGGAGCGACTCTTAATCAGTAGGTTGAAGGTTCGATTCCTACCGCGCTCACCATCTAACCTAATTAACAAGCAAATCCTTACCTCACAAGCACAAGACACGGGGGCAGAGTGTGCCGGTGGTGATCGGCTTGACCGGCGCCTGACTGCGGGCGCGCGGCGTCGTTGTCCGTCGCCAAGTCCGCGACGCCGCCGATGAGCGTGAATTGTCAGACTCCGGCGCATCGCGCCAAGTACGCGCAACAGCACAAGCGGTAGACTGTTCTTTGGGATTATTCGAGCTAAACACATGCTGCCCCGTCCTCCTGGTCCTAGGCCACACTTCCTGATTGGCAATATGCCGTTGGCCAGTCGTGACCCTCTGGCCGTGTTCACTCGTTGGGCCGGAGAATTCGGCGACGTCTTCTACTACCGCGCAGGATGGATCCAGGTTTATTTCTTGAACCATCCCGACCTGATCGAATTCGTTCTGGTTCGCAATCACCAGAATTTCCGGAAGGACCGGGTGATCAGAAACAGCCGCTGGTTTTTTGGTGATGGGCTGCTTACGAGCGAGGGTGAGCATTGGAAGAGGCAGCGAAGGCTCAGCCAGCCCGCGTTTCATCGCGACAGAATCGCTTTCTATGCGAGCGTCATGACGAATTATACGCAGCGGATGCTGTCGCTTTGGCAGGACGGCACAGTGATCGACGCACATCAGGAGATGATGAGATTGACTCTGCGCATTGTTGTGCGCGCTTTATTCGGTGTGGAGGCCGACAAGACGGAGGAGATCTCTCGATCCTTGAATATCATGATGCGAAACAGCACCGGTGCCCGACTGCTGCTTCCGCCGTTCTTCCGTCAACTGCCTTTGCCCCGGATGTTCGAGCTCCGCCGTGCTGTAACCAAATTGAATGACACCGTCTACAGAATCATCGATCTGCGTCGGAGGAATGAAGGAGACTCTGGAGACTTGCTTTCTGTGTTAATGGAAGCACGGGATGAAGACGGCAGCCGCATGGATGACAAGCAACTTCGGGATGAGGTTATGACCTTTCTTCTCGCTGGCCACGAAACAACTGCCCTGGCGCTTTCGTGGGCGTGGCACCTGCTCAGCCAAGATTCACAGGTTGAGCACAAACTGCATCAGGAGTTAGACCGTGTACTCGGAGGGCGCATACCAACTGTTTCTGATGTGTCGTCCTTAACGTATACCGAAGCAGTAATCAAGGAATCTATGCGGCTCTATCCACCGGCGTGGAGTGTTGCCCGTACGGTGATCAAAGACTTCGAGCTCGGTGGATACCGCATTCCCGCGGGTGCGAACGTTGTGATGAGCCAATGGATTATGCAACGTGATCCCAGGTTCTTCTCGGATCCGGAAAAGTTTGATCCAGACCGGTGGAGCAATGAAAACATACAGAAACTGCCAAAGTTCGCATATTTCCCCTTCGGCGGTGGTCCAAGACAATGCATCGGAGCATCGTTCGCGATGATGGAAGCTGTAGTCCTACTCGCGACTATCGCAGGACGGTTTCGGTTGAGCAAAGTGGAAGGACAACCGATCGTTCCTGTGCCGAGCTTCACCCTGCGACCAAAGGAAGGCATTTACGTGGAATTGAGGAAAAGACCCTATGGCACGACTAAATGCCTTCACCCCATTGGCTAACTAAGGAGCAGTGGACGGGATAGAACGTGATTCGGAGTGTCGCGTGCCGCGCAAATTACAACCGATTTCGAACGCGATCCAGGCGAAACTGGAAGTGGCCAGGGTTGCGCGCCTTGCAACACTGGATGCGGAGCATGGACCGCATATCGTGCCAGTCTGTTTTGTGTACGATGGCAAGGTCTTTTACTCGGCAGTAGACCGGAAACCGAAGCGTGTTGCACTAGAAAGGCTCGCGCGACTGCGGCACATCACGACATCGCCACAAATTGCACTGATTATCGACGAGTACCACGAAGACTGGGGACAACTCTGGTACATCTTGGTGCGTGGGAAGGCGAAGCTGATTCCGAGGTCAGCACACCAGGAACGTGCCCAGGCCATCCTTCAGCTCCGGGCGAAATATCCGCAGTATGCGGAAGCAATGCTTCCCGATGACGCACCCGTCATCCGGATCACTCCCGAGCGCATCAGTTCCTGGGGCAGGATTTAATGGCTGGCGAATTCTTTTCGCCCACGGATTGGAGCGCCCGGTTCAGGTTCCTACACTAACTTGCGAAACCGTTCCATCAGTGCAAGCCACTCTTCCAGCGACTGCGCCAGGAAAGTTGGATCAAAGAAGAGTTCATGCGCTCCAATCCGCTTGCATCCGGCAATGTCTTCTTCGATCTGCTCGATTGTGCCGGTAAAAATCATTCGCTTGTCGCCCAGCGGTTTGTCGGTAATCTCCAGATTGGCGCGCACCACCATGACCAGGGACGACGGGTCACGGCCCGCCTCCTTCGCCATTTGCTTCACAGCAGCGAACATTTGTGCCATGCCGTCCACAGGAATCGCCACCGGATTCCATCCATCGGCCACTGTCGCCAAGCGCTTCATTGCGGCCGGGGCAAAAGCCGCCAGATAGATTGGAGGGTGGGGCTTCTGTACCGGCTTCCGGTTTATATAGGACTTTGGAATTTGGTAGAACTTCCCGTGAAATTCGACCGGGTTGGTGGTCCAAATGGCTTTCAGCGCCTGCAGAAACTCATCCGCCATCGCGCCGCGCTGCTTCATGTCCGCGCCGGTGGCGTCCATTTCGTCCTTCGACCAGCCCAAACCAAGCCCCACCCGCAGGCGCCCATTGGATAGGAAGTCGATTGTGGTCAGCCGGCGCCCCAGCGTGACCGGGTTATGATAAGGAATATCGAGCACACTCGTGCCGAGGGTAATGTTCTTGGTGTGGGCGGCTGCGAACGTCAGCGTGTCCAAGGGATCGAGAATGTATTTGTACGGTTCCGGGAGCAATCCATCGGGTGTAGCCGGATAGGGTGTCTGCGGTTTGACCGGCCAAAGCAAGCGCTCAATCGTCCAAAGGCTGTCGTAGGCCAGAGCTTCAGCACGCTGGGCAACCTTGACCACAGCCTCAGCTGTTGCGACCGGCCCGATGTTGGGAAGAGCAAACCCAGTCTTCATCGCAAACTCTCCTGAATTACTTGCAAGGGACTTGTTGGTCGTTCAAGTAATCGACGTCGGGCGTCTCTTTCACGCCGCCTTTGGCCGTCACGTTGCGCAGATCTGGGACACAACCCACACTCTTGCTTCGACCGGATCGGAGACCCTAACAAAATGATCAGATTGGTCATCGGTGAAGCAGCTTGAAGCGGGATCAGCATTTCCGGACCCTTGAGAACGCAAACGACTGCGACGAAACGTTTCCCGACCTTCCATCACTCGTTAATTCTATACATTCTCGACGGGGTTCAGCATGGCAGACGCCGTATCCTCGACTACGGATCTTTCGGGGTCGATCAAGAATGCCCAGGCTACGGCTCCTGTCAACAGGACGCCCGCATTAATGAAAAATGGTGTAACCCAGAATCCCCGCTGAACCAGAAACCCAAAGATGATGGGGGAGAGTGACGCCGCTAGACTGCCCGCCATGTTCATTACGCCCGATACCGTACCGCTGTATTCGCCGCCGACATCCATGGGAACAGCCCAGGCCGGGCTGATGACAAGTTCCAGAAAGAACAACGATGCGGTCAAACAAAATA
>Ga0210384_10003456_pt1 | contig 18259 bp, 20 predicted proteins | sample IncBWH2MmetaG_FD_160574 | JGI IMG/M metagenome (GOLD analysis project Ga0210384, IMG submission 160574) | Forest soil microbial communities from Barre Woods Harvard Forest LTER site, Petersham, Massachusetts, United States - Inc-BW-H-2-M | ecosystem: Environmental > Terrestrial > Soil >...
AAAGCGAGGCTGAAGAAAAAGGGCTGCAAGATCGTGAAGGATGAGCCGGATTTTCCGAGATGCTACGTGAGGGATCCAAACGGCCTGATTTACAATCTGACGGAGTGAGCTGGCTCGGGAGAAAAACCGCCGTTGTTACAATGGCTCTTGATTTCATTGTAGAATCGGAAACTCCTTTATCTTCAGTGGAGTAGCTAGAGGACAGGGGCTGCAAACATGACCGGTCGACTTCGTGGCGCAATCCTAATTCTAATAGTTCCAATCCTTGCTGCCTCGATTCCATTACGCACGGGCGCGGAAAAGACGAAGACACTCGCGCTGGTTGGCGCGACGGTTTATGCTTCGCCCTCTGCAGCGCCGATTCACGACGCGGTGGTACTCACGTCTGAAGGAAGCATTACCGCCGTGGGTAAACGCGCGGATGTGGAAATTCCCAAAGATGCGCGGGTGATCGATTGTGCGGGAAAAACCATCGTTGCGGGTTTCTGGAATAGCCATGTGCACTTCAGTGAAGCGGTGTGGAATAACGCGGCTACGGCGGCCGCCGTACCGCTTGAAAAGCACATGCAGGAAATGCTCACGCAGTGGGGATTCACCACGGTGTGGGATCTTGGCTCCGAACCAGGTAATTCACTGGCGCTGCGCCGCCGCGTGGAATCGGGCGAAATTCCGGGTCCAAGGATTCTTCTGGCAGGCGACATTTTCCCGAAGAACGGCCATCCGGTTTATTTGCCGCCGGAGATGAAACTGCCGGAAGCCGGGACGCCGGACGAAGCGGCGCAGATGGCGCGCGACGATTTGAAGATGGGCATGGACGGAATGAAGCTTTTCGCAGGTGCGTTCATGGGCGACAAACCCGTAGTGAATATGGATACGGCGATTGTGAAGGCCGCGGTGGACGTTACACACGCGCAGGGGAAACCGGTTTTCGCGCATCCGCAGAACAGAATCGGTGTGGACAACGCGATTGGCGGCGGAGTGGATGTGCTGGCGCATACGATTCCGACGGAGCCCGGATATACGGCGGAAGAGTTGGCGCGTTTCAAGGCGCAACACACGGCGCTGACTCCTACGCTTTCGTTGTGGACCACGGTTGTTCGCGACCCTGCAGTTGCCGAACGCATCGTGCAGTCTGGGGTGGACGAGCTTAAGAATTTCTCTACGAGCGGTGGCGTGGTTTTGTTCGGCACCGATGTCGGGTTCATCACGATCTACGATACTTCGCTGGAGTTTGAGTTTATGCACCGGGCGATTTCGGAGAGCGAAGTGCTGGCTGCACTGACCACGAATCCTGCCGGCTATTTTAAGGCTGCAAAGAAAGGACGTGTGGAGAGAGGATTTGACGCGGACTTGGTGGTGCTGGATGGGGATCCGATGAGTGGTATTCGAAATTTGGCCAAGGTAGCGTATACCATCCGAGACGGGAAGATTATTTATCAGAAGTAAGGATTAGGAAACGATCGGCGGATTCGGGCCTGCCAAGAAAAAGAGATCCCTGAGCACCGACCGGAGTGTCTGTGCCACGCTTTAGGTATGGCTGAACAGCTTGCTGAAAATGGCGAAGGCGTTTCCTCAGGGGCTAAAGCCCATTTACGGCCACGCACCTAGTGCCGGAGCTAAAGCTCCGACCCCCGTTGCCCGAACACGGGTAGGAGTTGATAGGAGAAGATGAGCGGATTCCCCGAAGCCCACGAGCGTCTGACGTCCGTAGCGACTCTGAAACTATTCTTGTTCTAGTTTGATTTGGCCTATGCCGCCTTCTACGGTCAGGTGTAGGGTGTTGGGGGATTTGCCGTAGGCTGCATTTACGTATTGGCCGTCTTCTTCCTTCAAGCCGCGAACGTCGATGGAGCCCAGGCCGCCGTGAACAACGGCGACTACCCCGATGTTTTTGGGGAGGCGCACGACGGCCTCGCCAACACCACCGTGGAGTTCGGCCTGCAGATCCTTGCCGCGTTCGCCGGTGAGATCGACATTGACCTGGCCAGCGCCAATATTCACTTTCAGGTGCGAGAGATCGATACGCGCAAGATTTAATTCTCCGTGTCCGGCGCCGAGATCAATTTCCAGGTCCAGCGGGATATTTTCGGCAAGCTTGAGGTTCCAGGCGTTATCGGAATTGGTGGCAAACTGATCTCCACCGTGTTGGCTGAGCGTCAGATCGCCCGTGCCAGATTCGACGATATATTCAGCGCTGGGAGTCGTCCAGGCGGCACCGTGGTAAAAGTCCGCCTCGAGCAAATGCTGCGCACCACCCTGGATGCGTAGCTGGCCCACGGGCATCTGTACCGAGACGCGGGCTGCCTTTGCGCCTTTGGCATCGATCCACTTAGTGTCATGTGCACGTCCGGCGGAAACTACGAAGCGGTTGCTCCGGTGATCGAAGGCGTGGCCGCGCCAAAGCAATCCGGAGAGCACAATCAGAAACAGGACGGTACCGATGGTGGAACCAACCGGAAATTTGGGAGCAGATTGCGGGTCGCGCTGGCGATGCAGGCGGTCCCAAAGCATTCCGGCGCCGACGAGAATCAAAAAGAGCGGCCAATATTTATCGAGCACTGGCCAGGGATAGAAATCCGGGTGCCACAGCCATAAGAGCATCAGCGCGCCGAAGGCGATCAGCAGGATGGGAAAGACTACGGAAGTACTGCGCACACGGGTGGTGGCTGGCATACACGTCTCCCCTGTGATTCTATACGCATTGGGCGGCCGAGAAGTTCCTCTCTATCAGGGAGGGACCCCTCCGCTGCGAGGCGCGGAATGCGCGCCTCTCCGGTCGGGATCTCCTCGGGGCAGGCGCGAATTAGGAGCCGATCTGATAGCGGCGTGTGTCGGCCTACAGTTTCGGGTGCTAGATTGCAGGGTGCTTGAAGGAGCGCGGGTATGGCAAAGTTTGACCGGGTAATTTGGGTTGTGCTGGATAGCGTGGGGATCGGGGCGTTGCCGGATGCGGGCGATTACGGGGATGTCGGGCGAAATACCTTGGGGCACATTGCGGAGTCGCGGCCGCTGCGGATTCCTACGCTGGTGAGCCTGGGACTGGCAAACATCGCGCCGTTGGCACATTTGACGGCAGCTGCGAAGCCGCTCGCGGCGTATGGCAAGGGAGCTACACATTCACCGGGGAAAGATACAACAACCGGGCACTGGGAAATGGCGGGCGTTTGGCTGGAGCAGGCGTTTCCCACGTATCCTCGGGGGTTTCCGGCCGAGGTGATGAAGCCGTTTGAAGCGGCGATTGGCAGGAAGACCATTGGAAATAAGCCGGCGTCCGGGACGGAGATTATCAAGGAGTTAGGTGAGCAACATGTGAAAACAGGGAAACCGATTGTGTATACGTCGGGCGACAGCGTTTTTCAGATTGCCACACATGAGGACGTGGTGCCGATTCAAGAGCTGTACCGGATGTGCGAAATTGCGCGGAAGATTCTGGATGGCAAGCATAGGGTGGGAAGAGTGATTGCGCGGCCGTTTACCGGCGAGGTCGGACATTTTGTGAGGACCGCGCGGAGACATGATTATGCGGTCGATCCACCGAAGCCGATGCTGCTGGATGTGCTGGCGGAGAAGAATGTGCCGGTATTCGGGATTGGCAAAATTCACGATATTTACAACGGGCGGGGGGTGGCGGAGTACGTAACGACGAAATCCAATCCGGATGGGATGGAGAAGCTGACGGTGGCGACGCAGCAGCGGAAGAGCGGGCTGATTTTTTGCAATTTGGTGGATTTCGATATGTTGTACGGGCATCGCAAGGATGTAGAGGGATTCGCGCGGTCGTTGGAGGAGTTTGATGCTGGGTTGGCGGAGTATTTGCCGATGCTGGGGCCGCGGGATCTTTTGCTGATTACCGCCGATCATGGGTGCGATCCGGATTTGCGCTGGGAGACGACGGATCATTCGCGGGAGTATGTGCCGATATTGGCGTTTACTCCGGGGACTCCCGTCGGCGCGAGCTTGGGAGTGCGGGATACGCTGGCGGATATGGGGCAAACGGTTGCGCAGAATTTTGGTGGGAACATTTCTCGTGGGAAGAGTTTTTTGGGGCAGAATTAGCGCCGCGGAACATGGGTGCAGAGAACAGGAGTAAAACCGATCCTGGCGATATTGAGTTGCGCCCCGTGAGATCTCGCCACGATCCCTGCGCTTCGTGGTGGCTGAAGCAGCCCCTGCTCCGGTCGGGATGACAGGAAAGAAATTTGCCGGGTTTCGCTGCAAGAAATGAAAGCAAAGCTCGCAGCTTTAACCGCTAAGGGGTGTAGTCCCCGGTGACGCTTTGCAAGAGACAAAGCGCAAAGGGTAGTCCACCAATTAGAAGGATTGCCGGGATTCTAGTCCGTAAAAGCGGCGGCACGACCGCACTCCAAATTATTTGCCGGCGGCGGCGGATTTGACTTGGGGGGCGTAGTAGCCGTTGCGGGTGCGGGCGACGAGTTTGCCGTGTCCGCGTGGTGGGATGACGTCAACACGAACGGAGCGGAAAGTGCCGTCTTTGGCGGAATTCGACGGGTAGTAGGCCAGCGTGTACTGATGGCGAATGTCGTGGGCGACTTGTTCGCAGATAGCGTGGACGTCTTCGACATTTTCGGGGAAGAAGGCGATGCCGCCAGAGGCCTCAGCGATGGAGGTCAGCGCTTTTTTGGCGTTTTTGGCGCTCTTTTTATTTTCCTGGCCCAGCAAGCCGATGGTGTAGATCACCGTGTCCGTTTTCTGAATTTCACGGACGGTTTTTTCCAAGGAGTTGCGGCTGGTGTTGTCTTCGCCATCGGTGACGATCAGTAGGACTTTCTTTTCCTTGGCGGCTTTTTTCAGGTGATCGAGCGAGCCGATGATGGCGTCGTAAAGAGCGGTGCTGCCGCGCGCGTCGATGCGTTCGAGAGCTTCTTTCAGTTCCGGGATGCTGCTGGAAAAGTCCTTGTCGAGGTCGAGATAGAAATCGTCGTTGAAATTGACGACAAAGGCTTCGTCCTGGGGATTGCTGCTTTGCACCAGGGTGAGCGCCGCTTCATTCACGCGAGGGCGCTTGTCGCGCATGCTGCCACTGTTGTCGATCACCAGGCCCATGCTTACGGGAATATCCTCGCGCTTGAAAACGGAAAGCTTCTGCTCGGTTTTGTCTTCGTAAACGCGGAAATTGTCCTGCGTAAGTCCTTCGACGAATTTGCCGCGATCATCCAGCACCGAGGTGTGCAGCACCACCAGGTTGACATCGACTTTGATGCTGGCGCCGGGCTGCTGCTTGGCGGGTTCGATGGGAGGAGGGGGCGGCGGTTCGCTGGGAATTTGCGCGGGAACAATTCGCGCGCCTAGCAACGTAGAGGCAAACAGAAAGGCGGCGAGGGAAAGCGAGATTCGCGAGAATAAACCGCGCTCAGTGGGCGGGAGCGTAGTAGCCGGTCTTTGAGTAGACCGTGAGCGGGGGCAGGCCCTTGGGCGCGCGCAGCTTGACTTTGATCTTGCGCCAGCGCGCGTCGTGAATGTGATTGCTAGGTTTGTATCCCAGGACATATTGATTTCGCAGCTCCATGCCGATCTTGGACGCAATGTCCGGCAGATCATTTAGATGCTCGACAGAGAAAACACGGCCACCGGTCAGGTCGGTGATTTCCGCAAGCAATGAGGGGCCGTTTAGTTCTTCGGGCGTCCGATTGCGATAGCCGAGCGGGTCGAAGATGCCGATGGCATAGAGCTGGGTGTCGGCTTCCTTTACCAACCGCTTGATATCGTTCTCGTTGTACCTACTATGATTATCACCTCCATCGGAAAGGATGAGCAAGGCGCGCTTGGCGTTTCGTGCACCCCTCATCTGGCTGAGACCCAGGTAAATGGCGTCTAGGAGAGCGGTGCGGCCCTTGGGGGCGGTCATCATCATGCGGCTTTGCAGGTCCTCGATGCTATTGGTGAATTCACTGGTTAATTCAGCGCGTTCGTTGAAGCTCACAAGGAAGAACTCGTCCTGGGGATTGGCGGTCTTGAAGAATTGCAGGGCTGCTTCGCGGGCCTTGTCGACCTTGTTGGCCATGCTACCGCTGAAATCGAAGATCACGCCGATGGAAATGGGGACGTCTTCGGAGGAGAATGTGACCACTTCCTGCTCGTTATTGTCTTCGAAGACGCGGAAATTATCCTGCTCCAGGCCCGTGACCAGGCGATTGTAAGGGTCAGTAACGGTGACGTTTACTAGGGCCAGATCAACATCGGTGCGAATCATTTTTCCGTTTTGCAGGCGCACTGGCGGGGTGTCTCGAGTGACGTCGCCGACTTTCGATGGGGGCTGGGGCGGTGGAGCTTCCTTGTTTTGTTCCTTGGGAGATTCTTGTGAGTGGCTGGAGGAGTCCTGCGCGTGGAGAGCGCAGGGCAACAGGGACAAGCAGAGGCAAGCTAGTAGCGGGACCCTGGTTAAGTAGGAAAATACGCGAAACCTGCACCGATCGCGTTTCACGGCTCCCCCATCTCTCCGGTTCACCAAAGAGGCCGCGCGGATAGGCTGATGATAAGCACTGCCGGAGCGGAAGGCAAGGCCCCTGCACGATCGGTTTCGAATAAGAACTGTAGAAGCCTAGAAAATATTGTGTAGCCCGCAGTGTGCTAGCATCGCGGGGCAAAACGCCCTGATATAGAAGACTACCAGATGTTCCCTCTAGGAGCATTGTGATGTCCACCCGTCAACCACAAGTCGTCATTGTGATCCCCGCACGATATGGGTCCGTGCGGCTACCCGGAAAGCCGCTGGTACCACTGGCCGGGAAGCCCATGGTGCAGCACGTCTATGAGCGCTCGAAACAGGCCAAGGCGGCGCACCGGGTGATTGTGGCTACAGACGACCAGCGCATCGTGGATGCGGTGAAGGCGTTCGACGGGGAGGTGCGGATGACTCGCGTGGACCACCGAACGGGCACGGAGCGAATTGCGGAAGTTGCCGCGCATGAGCCGGGTGATGTCTTCGTGAATGTGCAGGGGGATGAGCCGCTGATCGATCCGGAGTCGATTGACGCGGCGATTGGAGCGTTGCTGGAAGAGCCCGGCACGCAGATTTCGACGGTGGCAACGCCAGTACGGAATCTAGCTGATGTGATGGACCCAAATGTAGTGAAGACGGTGTTGGATTTCGACAACAATGCGCTGTATTTTTCGCGCGCGCCGATCCCGTGGGTGCGCGATTCAGGGCAGAAAGTGCATGTGAATTATTGGAAGCATCTGGGGCTCTATGTGTTTCGGCGTGACGCATTGCTGGAGTACCCGACTCTACCGCAGGGGGAGCTGGAGAAGATCGAGCAGTTGGAGCAGCTGCGGTGGATGGAGAATGGCTGGAAGATTCGGGTGGCGGAAGTGGCGCATGATGCGGTGAGTGTGGATGTGGCCGCGGATGTGGAGCGGGTGAACAAGTTGCTGAAGGGGGAGGGGCAGGCGGCGAGGTAGATTTTGTCGAGGGAGGGCAAACAACCGCAGGGTGCGCTCGATCTCGTGACATTGGGTTGTAGAGCGATCAGATCTCGCCGCGATCCCAGTTCGCAGCGGCAGAAAGAGCCGTTGCTCCGGTCGGGATGACCGCAAGGGAATGCGTTGTGTGGCTGACTAGGAAAAGCCAAAACTCGCACCCTGAAAGGAGCTGGCTGCAGTACCCGGGTCGAGAAATCCTAAAACAATTCAACCCTATGTGGTTGCGGACATGGGGCGCAGCGTGCTGCGCCCCTACACGGAAAACTAGGGTTGGATGGTGACAATGCCGGCGGTGGTACGGCTGCTGTTGGAGCAGACCAGGTACATGGTGTTGGGATCGACGTAATACCCCTGGTAGTTGAAGGTGAAGGACGGCGTGCCGTTGATGGTGATGGTCAAGGCGTTGTTGTTGGTGCCGTCGCCGGTTACGTTGAGCGCCCCGGTGGTGGAGAAGTTAGTAAAAGCGGGGTTGGAGCTTAAACCGAGCTCCACGAAGTCCACCACGCCGGTGATGTTGTTGCTGGAGGCGCTGGTCAGAATGTATTGGCCCACGAAATCTTCTTCAAAGGGTACGGCCGTGGAAGAGCCGAGCTGCACGCCACTCCAATTGAAAATGTAGTTGCCCGCGGAACCGGCGACCGTGAAGGGTCCGGCGGCCTGGGCATGAAGCGGGCCGTCGCTGATCAGGCCGAGGCTGGTGTCTTGAATGACGCCAGAGGAAGCTGCACTGAGATAGAAGACCAGCGTAAAGGTGCCAGCGGAGGAGTCCTTAAAGGTTGCAGTTCCACGGCCGCTTCCTGCGTGTGCGGTGTCGATGCTGTAGGTGGCGGCGGAAATATTCGACCCTTGAGAAATATGAGTGTACGAACCGGTATTGTTGTCGTCGAGCGAGATTGCGCTGAGACCACCGTTGCCATCCGCGGTGAACCTGGCAACACGCGCGACAGGACCTTGCGCGCCAGAGGTTCCGGCACCGCCGACGAGGTAGACAAACCCGCCGGTGAAGCCGGCGTTGTCGACAGGCACGGTCGCGGTCTGGAGAACTGCGTCGCCAGAGGAACCACCGAGCAGATCCTCCTGCAGCAACTTCACGCGCGTGTTGTCGACCAGGTAGAAGACGTATGCGCGGCCATCGAGCGCCAGGGTGCCGCGGCCGAAGTTAGTGCCGTCGCCATTGCTATCGAGAGCAAAGCTGGTTGGCGTGAGGGAGAGCGGACCGGACGGAGCGGGTTGATTGCCATCGTTTTCGTCGATCGTGCCGCCCGTCAGACTTGCGGCGCCATCGGCAGCGAACTGTCCGATGATGGAAATAGGCGCCGCCGCCGTGGCGGTGAAGGAAACTCCCGAAACGTCAAAGGTGTAGTTGCCTTTGAAAGAAGCGGCGGTAAAGTCCGCGGGAGTCTGCAAGTAGAAATTGCCGCTGGCGGCCGAGAACAGATCGGTTTCTATCGCCAGACCTTGCGTTGTGGATTTGAGCGAGATGCTCATTTGCAGAACGCCGCCACCGGTGTAGAGGACTTTGATTTGCCCGCGACCGTTGGCCTGAATCTGATATGTGCCACTGGCGAAAGTGACTTCCGAGGCGGGCGTACTGTTGCTCAGGTCCACGATATCGGCCAGGCCGCCACTGATATTGCCCACGCCGTCGGCGACGAAGCTGCCTACTTGCGCATAGTATGCGCCGGTTGAACCGTTAACGCCCGAAAGAGAGAAGGCGTATTGGCCCTTCAGGCTGGCGTTGGAGAAATTGCCCGAGGGAGGCGGAGGAGCGGGGTTGGAACTGCCGCCACAAGCAGAAAGCCAGATCGCTGCGAGGGTGGCGAGTGTGAGGAGAAGGCGCTTCACTTCACACCTCCCTGCCGAGCGGCTGCCGCACTCTTGTGAGGAGCCGTGTAGGAAAGAGGTATTCCGCGGACGCTACGGAGCATGAGGGCTTGCGTGCCTTTCTGAATTACGCGTGCAAGGAATTGCGTGGCACCGCCGTAGGCGACGTTTTCTCCGATAACGCGAATGCTGTCGCCGGTCTGAATCTGGAAGTGATTCGCGTTCAGAAAGCGGGCATCACCGAGGTGAACGTCGACGTTCCCTGCTGGAGTACTGAGGAGCACGTGCGCTCCGAGCGGGGGTTTGTCGACCGAAGACTGATAGGAAACGACGGTGCCAACCAGGGTGACTTCGCGAGCAGCGTCATAACTGGCGGCGGAAGAGGAGTTTTGTTGTGCGCAAACAACGCTTGCGGTTGCCGCCATGCTTAGAATCAAGCCACTCCGAATTATCTTGCGTAGTGCCATGTAGTTCATTCCTCTCGTGAACGCTGTATTTTGCAGCTGCAGCGGCGCGGCCTACCAGTATGTACGTGCGAACCGCTTGCCTGTGGGCTGACGGTTCGTGCGCGGAAGATAGCTCTAGAACAACCACGACAAGAATAGATGCGGCGCACCCCAGATTTAGTTTCGCCGAATTGGAGAACTAACTGGCGAAATGAATTGCACATACCTACTCTTTTTATTAACCCTTGCGGCTTGAAAAGTTCCTGCGAGTCAGAAAAATTCTTGATGGGCGAGGGTTAAGAGTACGCATTGACAGCTTTCGAGCTTGCGAACATAATTGTATGTACGTCAATCCTGTGGAGGTCAAACAAGCTCACTTCTGCAAGGTGGAAGGCGAGCAAACCTGGATGGCGCCAAAATATATATTTGTTACCGGTGGTGTTGTTTCCTCTCTTGGCAAGGGCGTAGCTGCCTCCTCTATCGGATGTCTCCTGGAAAGCCGCGGATTTAAGATTACCATCCAAAAATGCGATCCGTACCTGAACGTGGATCCCGGCACGATGAGCCCCTATCAGCATGGCGAGGTTTTCGTCACGGATGACGGGGCGGAAACAGACCTGGACCTCGGGCACTACGAGCGATTCACGCACGTCAAACTTTCCCGCGACAACAACTGGACCACCGGACGTATCTACGAAACGATCCTGATCAAGGAACGCCGCGGGGACTATCTTGGCAAAACGGTGCAGGTGATTCCCCATGTTACGGACGAAATCAAGCGCTGCATCAAGCGTGTTTCAGAGGGTGTGGATATCGTCATTGTGGAGATCGGTGGAACGGTAGGCGACATTGAATCGCTGCCCTTTCTGGAAGCAATCCGGCAAATGCGCCTGGAACTGGGTGCGGAGAATACGTTGTTCGTGCACGTTACGCTGGTTCCCTACATCGCCGCTGCGGGCGAACTGAAAACCAAACCGACGCAACACAGCGTGAAGGAAATGCTGGGTATCGGGATTCAGCCGGACGTGCTGCTATGCCGTAGCGATCGCCACATTTCGGCGGACTTGAAAAAGAAGATCGCGCTATTCTGCAATATTGCCGAGGCTTGCGTTATCTCGATGGAGGATGTGAAGACCATCTACGAAGTGCCGGTGGAGCTGAGCCGCGAGGGGCTGGACGCGCAGATTTTGCGGCTGTTGCGGCTGGAAGAACGGCCGGCGAATATGCAGCCGTGGCTGGACATGCTGGATCACTTGCAACACCCGGCAGGCGAAGTGCGCATCGGAATTGTCGGCAAGTACGTGCAACTCGAGGATGCGTACAAGAGCTTGCGCGAGGCGTTGCTGCACGGTGGGATCGCGCACAACCATCGGACCGTTGTGGAATGGATTGAGTCCGAGGAGATTGATTCGCCGGAGACAGCGGAGAAACGGCTTCGCGGGTACGATGGGATTCTGGTGCCGGGCGGATTCGGGAAGCGCGGGATTCAGGGGATGGTGTACACCATTCAACATGCGCGCGAGAACAAGATTCCGTTTTTTGGCATTTGCTTGGGTATGCAGTGCGCCACGATTGAGTACGCGCGCGACGCGGCAGGATTGAGCGATGCCGACAGCACGGAGTTCAACCCACACACACCGCACCGCGTGATTTATAAATTACGGGAATTGTTGGGCGTGGAAGAGATGGGCGGAACGATGCGGCTGGGCGCTTGGCCATGCAAACTGGAGCCAGGATCGTTTGCGTACAAAGCTTATGGGAAGACGGAGATCAGTGAGCGGCACCGGCACAGGTATGAGTTTAATCGCGAGTATGAAAAGGTTTTGACGGCAGCGGGATTGCGGATTACCGGGCGCACGCCGGATGAGAATTACGTGGAAATTGTGGAGGATCCCGAGCATCCTTGGTTTCTGGGCTGCCAGTTTCATCCGGAGTTTAAGTCGAAGCCATTGGAGCCGCATCCGCTGTTCGCGGCGTTTATTGGGGCTTCGCTGGAGCATAAGTTGTTACGCTCGCGGCCGGCCACGGCTGCGAGCACTGCGGAGGCGCAACCCCCTGCGCCCGCGTTGCGGGCTACGCCGCACGCCTCGGCTTAGTTACTTTTCAACAGTAGAGACCGGTTCAGTTCATAGCCGTGTAGTGCAAGTGTAGTGCAAATGCACTACCCTGTAGTGCATGAAGACGGAGGTTTACAGTTGGCGCCTTTCCCGCAGGCTCAAGTCTGATTTGGAACGTGCGGCCCGGGCCCGAAAAGTTCGCGTCGCGCACGTGCTGGAGACTGCTGTGCGCGAATGGCTGGCCAAGAACACGACCGATATATCCGACGACGAGCAGCAACAAAGACTCCATACTGCCGCTGCACGCTTCTTCGGTGTTTTTGCCTCAGGGAAAACGGCGAATTCCAAGAGGGTTCGCGAAACAATCCGCAAAAACCTGAGTCGCAAGTATGGCCGCTGATGCCCTGATCGACACGGGGGCGATTCTGGCCATTCTGAACAAGGCAGATCCTTGGCACGTCCTGCGTCGCAACGGTCCGGCAGTTGCGACTGCCACTTCTGACCTCGGAAGCTGTACTGACTGAAGTCTTTCACATGGTGGGCGGTTCCCCGTTCCGGGAAGAGGAAACATGGCAATTCATTCGCTCCGGGACAATCGCGCTCACATCCATTCAGCATTCGGAAATCCCTTCCATTCACGCGTTGATGACCCGTTACGCAGACCTGCCCATGGATTTTGCGGACGCGACGCTGGTGTATCTGGCAGCCCGGGAGTCTTTGGAAACGGTGCTCACGATCGATCAAACGGATTATTCCCTGTACCGCATTGCGGGCAAACGGCGATTCCGAGTCCTGCCCGTCGAACGCCCTTAGGCTGGGCTGTGATATGTTCGATTCATTCATGAGTGATACTCGCGAAATAACTCTGGGGTCGCTGCGGCTTGGCGGCGGGAACCCGTTGTTTCTGATTGCCGGGCCGTGCGTGATTGAGTCGGAGGCGCACGCACATGCGATGGCGGAACGGGTGGCGAAGATCGCTGCGGACGCAGGGATTCCCTACATCTTTAAGGCGTCGTACGACAAGGCGAATCGCTCTTCGGGTAAGGCGTTTCGAGGGCCAGGGATTGCGGAAGGCTTGCGGGTGCTGGCAAAGATCAAGGCTGAGTTGCGCGTGCCAGTGCTGACGGATATTCACGAGGCTTCGCAGGCCGCGCCGGCGGCGGAAGTGGCGGACATTTTGCAGATTCCCGCATTTCTTGCGCGGCAGACGGATTTGCTTTTTGCTGCAGCAAAGACCGGGCGCATCGTGAATGTGAAGAAAGCGCAGTTTTTGTCGCCGTGGGACATGGGCAATGTGGCGGAGAAAATTGCGGCTACTGGGAACGAAAAGATTATTTTGACAGAGCGGGGCGCTTCGTTTGGGTACAACAATCTTGTGGTGGACATGCGCAGCTTTCCGGTGATGAAGAAATTCGGGTATCCGGTGGTTTACGATGTTACGCATTCGGTTCAACTTCCCGGCGGCCAGGGCCATGCGAGCGGCGGTCAGCCTGAATTTATCGAGCCGATGGCGCGGGCGGGTGTTGCGGCGGGAGCGGATGGGGTTTTTCTGGAGACGCACGACAACCCCGCCGCGGCTTTGTCGGACGGGGCGAATGCTTTGCCGCTAGCGGAGTTGCCGGATTTGCTTGCGCGATTGAAAGAGCTTTCGACGCTGGTGCGGCGGTGGGAATCCGCATGAGCCTGGACGCTGCCCGGCGCGTGTTACGCATCGAAGCGCAGGCGATTGAAGACGTGCTGGCGCGGCTGGATGCTTCGTTTGATCACGCGGTGGAACTTCTCTTTGCGTGCAGAGGACGCGTGGTAGTGACCGGCATGGGGAAATCAGGGCTGGTGGCGCGGAAGGTTGCCGCAACGCTTTCGAGCACGGGAACACCGTCGTTTTTTCTGCATCCGGCGGAGGCGCTGCACGGAGATTTGGGAATGCTGGCGCGGGGCGACGCGCTGCTGGCGATTACCTACAGCGGGGAAACCGAGGAAATCCTGAATTTGCTGGAAGCGCTGAAGCGGCTTGAGATTCCCATCGTGACGCTTACCGGCAATACCAAGTCTACGTTGGCGCAAGCGAGCGATGTTGTGCTGGACGTAAGCGTGAAAGAGGAAGCTTGTTCGCTGAACCTGGCGCCGACGGCTAGCACTACGGTAGCGATGGCGGTGGGCGATGCGTTGGCGGTTTCGTTGCTGGACCGGCGCGGATTTCGACCGGACGATTTTGCGGCACTGCATCCCGCGGGACGGCTGGGGAAGAAACTTCTGCGTGTGGAGCATCTAATGCATTCCGGCGACGCAATGCCGCGCGTTGCCCCGGAGACGCCGATGCCCGCGGTCTTTCATGAGATGTCCGCGAAAAAATTGGGCATGACCACGGTGGTGGCGAAGGATGGGACGCTGGGCGGAATTTTGACCGATGGGGATTTGCGGCGATTGATGGAGACGCATGGGGGAGCGGCACTGGCGATGACCGCGGGGCAGTGCATGGTGCGTTCGCCTCAGACGATCGGGCCGGGGCTGCTGGCGAGCGAAGCATTGAATTTGATGGAGAAGAAGAAGATTACGTCGGTGGTTGTGGTGGATGTGGCGAAGAAGGTTGTGGGCGTGGTGCATTTGCATGATTTGTGGACGTTGGAATTGATCTGAATTGGCTTCTGAACAATTCGTCCATTAGAACGCTAAAAACCGCAAATGAGGCCGATCTAAAGATCGGCCACTACGATTGGCGCAACCTTTTAGTATAAAGGAAGGACGGCGGATGAAAGTTTCTGTGGGCTTGAAGAAGCGGGCGGCGCGAATTAAGGTGTTGCTGATGGACGTGGACGGCACGATGACCGATGGTGGGGTCATACTGCTTTCGCAGCCCGATGGGTCGGCGCTGGAGATCAAGAATTTTGATGCACACGATGGGCAGGGATTAACCCTGGCTCATACGGCGGGGATGCGCACGGGATGCATCACCGGACGCACGAGCGCTGCGCTGCTGCGGCGCGCGAACGAAATGAAGATGGAATTCATCTATATGAACCAGCCACTGAAAATGCCGGCTTACGAAGAGATTCTGAAGAAGGCGGGGGTGAGCGACGCGGAAGTAAGTTACGTTGGCGATGATTTGCCGGATATTCCGCTACTGCGGCGGGTTGGGCTTGCCGTGGCGGTTGGCGATGCGGTTCCGGAAGTGAAGAAGGCCGCGCACTATACTACGAAAGCGCTGGCCGGGCACGGAGCGATCCGTGAGGCGATTGAATTGATCCTGAAGTCCAAGGGCGTTTGGGAAGGGATGATCGACAAAGCCCGCGCGTAGGCTGGCGAAGATTCGGAAGCACAGTTCTGGCGGTTCTCTGATACCATTCCCGCGGTAATCGGCCCTGCGTCTATCCCATCCCTTCAGGAGCCAAATGATGAAGACAAACTATGCCGCTATTGTTGTGGCTGCCATTGCCTACTGGTTGCTGGGCGCTGTGTGGTACGGCGTGTTGTTTGCAAAGCCGTGGATGGAACTGGAACACATGAGCATGGAGCAGGCCAAGAGTATGAATCCGGTGCTGCCGTATGTCATTACGTTTGTGCTGAATTTGCTGATTGCATACGCCCTGTCGCAGGTTTGTTTGTGGCGAAATGCCAATACGATCGGGCGAGGCGCGGCGGTTGGGGTGATGATCTGGATCGGAATTGTGGGACCGATAACGTTCACGACCTACATGTATGAGATGCGACCACCGACACTGTTCGCGATCAATGAGTTTTACCCGCTAGCGGGATTGGTGCTGATGGGCGCGATCCTGGGCGCTTGGACAAAGAAAGCTGCGTAGGCTTCGGTCCTTACTTTTCCTCGCTTCTCAGGCCATACTAGTAACTGCCCGAATCGAGAGCGAGGTTCCATCGTGTTTCATGCATGGCATGACGTTTCACCGGGGAAAGAACTGCCCCGCGATTTCCAGGCGGTGATCGAAATTCCGCTGGGATCAAACGTGAAGTACGAGTTGGATAAACCCACCGGCTTACTGAAAGTGGACCGCATCATTCATTCCGCAGTGTTTTATCCGGCCAATTACGGATTCATTCCGCAGACGTATGCAGAGGACAACGATCCTCTCGACGTTCTGGTGCTCTGCCAGGAAGCGGTGCAGCCGCTGGCGTTGATCAAGGCGCGGGCGATCGGGGTGATGACCATGATCGATGGCGGAGCGAGCGATGACAAGATCATCGCCGTTGCTACGAACGATCCGGAGTTCAACAATTACCTGGAAGCGCGCGATTTGCCACCTCACCGTCTGCTGGTGTTGAAGCGATTTTTTCAGGACTATAAGCAACTGGAAGGCAAGCAGGTGCAGGTGGAAGACATCAAGCCCGCTTATGCGGCAATGAATATTATCGAGAAGTCTCTAGCACGATATAAAGCGTTGCGCGATGAACTTCGCGCGCAGTCGAGCTACTGAGCAACCGGAATTGAACCCTATGCTCAAATGGAGTCTGATTGCGATTGCGGTGCTGGTGGTAGCGATCTTCGTTGGCTTGAGCTTGATGGCTGGCGGACCCAAGGATGCGTTTTACATGGTGCGGTACGCGCTGCCGCACATGCACGTTGGGAAATTGAAGGTTGGGGATGAGGCGCCGGATGCGCGGCTGGTGGCGCTGGATGGAACGACGCGCTTTCACATTCGGGAGCGCACCAATGGCAAGCCGCTGGTGCTGGTGTTCGGCAGCTTTACTTGACCACCGTTTCGTCGCCAGGTTGGCGACATCGCGCAAATCTACAACGACTACAAGGACCATGCGGATTTTCTGACGATTTATGTACGCGAAGCGCATCCGACGGACGAGTGGCAGATGAAGTCGAACCTGAAGGAGAAGGATGACGTTTGTTACGCGCAACCGAAGACGCTGGAGCAGCGACTGGCGATTGCGAATGATTTCACGAAGCGATTCAAATACCCGGTACCGTTTGGGATCGATGAAATGAACAACGCGGCGAACGATGCGTATGCGGCGTGGCCGGAACGGTTGTACGTGCTGGATGAGAATGGGCGAGTTTCGTACAAGGGTGGGAACGGCCCTTTCAAGTATGACCCGAAGGAAGTTCGGGCCTGGCTGGCGCAGCGTTATGGCGAAGTGAAGCATCCGGAGGCTGCACCCGCGGCTGCTGCGCCGGAAAAGAAAAGTTAAGACGTTCAAATGTTGTGAAGACTCCTCCACGCAAACCTCGTAAGCAATTCAATGGCGGGCGAAAGACGGTTGGGTTGGCGCGAGCCCTCTCGAAATTAGGACATTGTTCGCGGTCGCAGGCCTTTGCGTTGATACGCGACGGAAAAGTGCGGCTGAATGGAGTGTATCCGCGGAATCCAGATACTCCGGTGAGACTCGGTGTGGATCGGATTGAGATTGATGGGGCGGCCGTGGAGGCGGCGGAGAAAATTTATTTGATGATGAACAAGCCGCGAGGGCTTGTGACTACGGCTGACGACGAGAAGGGGCGCGAGACTGTGTATTCGCTGCTGCCCAAGAATTTGGCGTGGATCGCGCCGGTTGGGCGGCTGGATAAGGCTAGCGAAGGGTTGCTTCTGTTTACGAACGATTCGGCGTGGGCGGCGAGGATTACGGATCCCGCGTCGCATTTGGACAAAACCTACCACGTGCAGGTGGATCACCCAGCGGATACTGATTTGATTCGGGATTTAGAGAGCGGCGTGGAAGTTGGCGGCGGCGAGCCGCTTCGGGCGAAGAGTGTTCGGATTTTGCGGAGTGGGAGCAAGACTTCGTGGTTGGAGATTGTGTTGGATGAAGGAAAGAACCGGCAGATTCGGCGGATGTTGGAGGGGCGTGGTGTGGGGGTATTGCGATTGATGCGGGTGGCGATTGGGGGATTGCGATTGGGGGATTTGCGGAAGGGTGGGTGTCGGGTTTTGAATGCTGAGGACAAGAGCAGTTTGGAGTAGGCGTCGCAAAAGGCGGTCACTGCACGGTCCCCCTCGGGACCGATCTAAAGATCGGCCACTACAAGAGAAAGTTCGGCAAGCACATCTGATCTCGCGGACGTGGGCGACCCTTCGCGTCTCAGGGTAAGGCAGTGCTACACCCCCACATGGAAGGTTTGTCGGGGCGAGAATGCGGATGCTCGATTTCTATTTTGTCGCAGGATCTAGTTCGCTGCTGCCGTTAAGGGGCGAGTCTTTAGGGATGGGTTGGTTCCAGATGTAGAAGTTGAACCAATCGAGGTTGGATTGTTGGAGTGCGCGAAGGGACTTGGGTTTGTTGATGCCGTGGCCGAAGCCGTCGTAGAGGATGAAGCGCGACGCAACGCCCTGATCTTGGAGGCCGCGGTAGAGTTCGAAACTGTCGGGCACTGGAACGCGCTGGTCGTTGCTTCCCTGTTGAATCAGAGTTGGAGTTTTTGCCTGCTTGATGGTGGTGATTGGGGAGGTTTTCGCGTAAATCTCCGGGTCGTCCCACGGGGTGGCGTGGAGATACTGGCGGGTGAACGGAGTGATGTCAGTATTCACG
>Ga0210384_10003457_pt1 | contig 18254 bp, 15 predicted proteins | sample IncBWH2MmetaG_FD_160574 | JGI IMG/M metagenome (GOLD analysis project Ga0210384, IMG submission 160574) | Forest soil microbial communities from Barre Woods Harvard Forest LTER site, Petersham, Massachusetts, United States - Inc-BW-H-2-M | ecosystem: Environmental > Terrestrial > Soil >...
GTATCGGAAGCGCTGAAACTCACCCCGCGCATGTGCCAGGCGACCCGCGACCAGTAGTCCAGACCTTGCAGTGGCAGGTGGATATCTTCGTCGGCCTTCAACTCCACCACCGCCAGCCTTCCGTCGCGTGTTGTCGTCAGCACATCGATCATGGCGCGGTCCGAAGCGGAAAAAGCGGGCAGCTGGGAATAAAGGCTAGTGGCGTCGAGACGCTCGTCCACTTCAGTTACGTCCTGCACCACCAGCGATTCCAGCCAGCGCTCTGGATTGCTTGCATGTCCATGAACCCGCTGTCTGTGATGTGTGACCATTGTGAACGGCCACGCGGGGTGCTGAACGAGCGGACCCCGGTCCTCCCTCGAAGCCCTGTGGGATAATGGAAGAAACCCTGGGAGTCTTTCCCAGTGCAAGGACATCTAATTTACAGTGGACAAAAATCGGTTCTTTTTCCAGCACTACGGCCTGACGGAACATGACCTCGAGCGCTATCTGGCGGCGGCCCTTTCAGCCGGCGGAGAATACGCCGACCTTTATTTCGAGTACCTCTCGTCCACCTCGCTGATGGTGGACGAGTCCATGGTGAAATCCGCTTCTCAGGGCATCTCCGCCGGTTGCGGCGTCCGCGTGGTGGTTGGCGAGCGTACTGGCTACGCCTACACCGACGACCTTTCCTCAGAGCGCATTTTGCACGCCGCCCGCACTGCGGCCCTGATCGCCAGCGGACCCTCGAAAACTCCAGTGGTGGGATTCCAGGAAAAACCTGCCCGCAGTCTTTACCCGGTAACGCTGCCATCTGTGGACGCCGAGATTACCGCCAAAGTTGAACTGGTGATGCGCGCCGACACCTCGGCCCGCGCTTATGATCCGCGCATCAAGGAGGTTCGCGCCGGCTACTCCGACGAGTTGCGCAACATCCTGGTGGTAGGCTCCGATGGCACCTTCGCCGAAGATTCCCAACCGCTGGCTCGCATGAACGTTTCCTGTATCGCTAAGACCGAAGGAAATTCCGCTCGTGGCAGCTCCGGCGGCGGCGGACGCGTCGCGCTCGACTTCTTCTTCGGAGAGAAAACTCCGGAATATTTCGCCAAGGAAGCATCCCGCCAGGCCATACTGCAACTCGACGCCCGCGAAGCCCCAGCCGGCGAAATGGAAGTGGTGCTCGGTCCGGGCTGGCCCGGCGTACTTTTGCACGAAGCCGTAGGTCATGGACTCGAGGCTGACTTCAATCGCAAGCAGACTTCGGCGTTTGCCGGGCTCATCGGCAAGCGTGTAGCCAGCGAAAAATGCACCGTAGTCGACAACGGCACCATGCCCTGGCGCCGTGGATCGCTCAACGTGGACGACGAAGGTCAACCCACCCAGAACACAGTCCTGATCGAAAATGGAGTTCTGAAGGGATACCTCAGCGACAAGCTCTCTTCCCGCCTGATGGGAATGGCTGACACCGGCAACGGCCGTCGCGAAAGCTACGAGCACATTCCCATGCCTCGCATGACCAACACTTACATGCTCGCCGGGCAGGACGATCCCGAAGATATCATCCGCTCGGTCAAGCACGGTGTGTACGCCGTGAACTTCGGTGGCGGCCAGGTAGACATCACCAGCGGAAAATTTGTTTTCTCCGCGTCGGAAGCCTATCTGATCGAAGACGGCCACGTCACCGCTCCCATCAAGGGCGCGACGCTGATCGGCAACGGACCGGATGTCCTCACGCGCGTCTCTATGGTCGGCAACGATCTGAAACTCGACGAAGGTGTCGGCACCTGCGGCAAGGACGGACAAGCCGTACCCGTCGGAGTCGGCATACCCACGCTGAAAGTGGACCGCCTCACCGTAGGTGGAACGGCAAAGAAAGATCCCGGCGGATTCATGCAGTAACCGAAATCATCATGCCCCAAACCGAACTGGCAACCAAGAACCAGGAACTGAAAACTGATCTTCGCGAAGTTGCTCAAGACATCGTCCGCCGCGCCATAGCCGGAGGCGCCACTGTCGCCGAATGCGTAGTCCGCGAGGGTGATGAATTTTCCACGCTGGTCCGCCTCGGCCAGGTGGAAACGCTAAAAGAAGCCGGCTCCCGCTCCATTGGCGTGCGGGTATTTCGTGGGCAGCGTTCCGCCAGTACCTATTCCAGCGACTTCTCGAGCGAAGCGCTCGATCGCATGTTGAAATCCGCGCTGGAGTTGGCCAAGATCACCTCCGAAGATCCTTTCAGCGGCATACCCGAGGCCTCGCAACTCGGCTCTCTCGCCGGCGATCTCGATCTCTACTCCGCTGACGTCTACTCCTTGCCCGGGGAAGAGCGTATCAACTACGCCCGCCGCGCGGAGAAGGCTGCGCTCGACTACGACCCTCGCATCAAGAATTCGGAGGGCGGATCGTTCGACGCCGCCACCGGCCACAAAGTGCTGGCCAATTCCCACGGGTTTGTGGGCGAGTACCGACGGTCTTACTGTTCGGTTGCGGCGGTACCCATCGCGCAGTCGGAGAATGGCGCCATGCAGCGCGATTACTGGTTCTCGGTAGCCCGCAACCTGGGCCGCCTGGACCCTCCGGAAGAGGTAGGAAGGATCGCGGCCCAACGTACCTTGAGACGCTTGGGCGGACGCAAGGTAAGAACGGCGAGAGTTCCCGTCGTCCTCGATCCCATGGTTGCCACTTCCATCCTGGGTCATATTTTCGAAGGCATAAACGGAGACTCCGTCTATCGCGGCGCTTCGTTCCTGGCGGGCAGGCTGGGCGAGAAGATCGCGAGCGACCAGGTCACCGTGATTGACGACGGCACCATGGTCGGAGGCTTCGGCACCTCTCCTTTCGACGGCGAAGGCATTCCGACACGCCGCACGGTCGTCATCGAGAAGGGTGTGCTCAAGGCTTATTTACTCAACACCTACACCGCCAAAAAGCTCGGCCTTCAGACGACGGGCAACGCTTCTCGTGGCCTCGCCGGTACTCCGGGAATCGGGCCGGGAAATTACTTTCTCGAGCCCGGGAAGAAAACCGCGCAGGAAATCGTTGGGGGTATCTCCGAAGGCCTCTACGTTACGGAATTTCTCGGCCACGGCGCCAACCTGGTTACGGGCGACTATTCGCGGGGCGCTTCCGGGCTATGGATTTCGGGTGGTGAGCTGACCTATCCCGTCGAAGAGATCACGGTGGCGGGAAATCTCAAGGAGATGTTCTTCAATATCTCCGAAATCGCAAGTGATCTCGTCTTTCGCGGCGCCATGGCCTGCCCAACCATCCGCATCGACGGCTTGATCGTCGGCGGCGAGTAGCTACAATTTCCGATTGCAGATGTTGGATTTCAGATTGAAACAGTGCGGCACCTGAAATCTGAAATCTTCAATCTGTGATCCTCGATCTGCCTCAAGAGTACAATCGTCTCATGGGAAGCCTGCTCCAGCCCTCTCCCGCCGCGACGGCGGAGGACCGCGATTCCAACTGGCTTCCGATCGTGTTCGGTGTCGTGCTTGTGGTCATCGTGGTCGTGGTGGCGTCCCTGATGTTGCGCACTGACTCCAAGATTGCCAACGCTCCCGATCCTTACGCCGCCAACATCAAGTTCTCCGACATGAAGATGAGCGCCGCGGAAAACTTTGTAGGGTCAACTGTGACCTATCTCGACGGCACGGTCACCAACGCCGCGGACAAGACCGTCACGCACGCCATGGTGCACGTCAACTTCAAAGATTCGCTCGGCCAGATCGTCCAGGCCGAGGATGTTCCGCTGCGCATTCTCCAGACTAACGGGCCGTACCCCGAGGCGGTCGACCTCAGCGTTGCGGTGCTGGCCCCGTCCCAGAGCAAACCCTTCCGCCTGACTTTCGAGCACGTAACAGCCGACTGGAACCATGAATATCCGGAGGTGCGAGTGACAGGTGTGGCAGTAAAGTGACTGGGTGAATCGAAACGCCAGGAATAGAGGACGACGGGCGGGGACGCCCGGCCTCCAACTTGAACTCGACAATTTCTTTTAGAATATTCCCCATGCCTGACGTCAAAAGCATCCGCCTCACCGAGACAGTCAAAGCCGGTGGCTGTGCGTCCAAACTGAGCCCCGCCGTCCTCGACAAAGTTCTGGGGAAGTTGCCCCGGCAGAACGATCCCAATGTTCTGGTTGGTTTTGATCACGCCGATGACGCCGGCGTTTACAAAATCGCTCCCGACCTCGCGCTGGTGCAGACCGTCGACTTCTTCACCCCCATCGTGGACGATCCCTACACATTCGGCCAGATCGCCGCCACCAACGCCTTGAGCGACGTCTACGCGATGGGCGGCCGCCCCATCACCGCACTGGCTCACGTGTGCTTCCCGGCCAGCGGCGAGCTCGAAGTCCTCGAACAAATTCTCGCCGGCGGTCTTTCGAAAATGATGGAAGCGAACTGCACGGTCGTAGGCGGCCACAGCATCCGCGACGAGGAAACCAAATTCGGATATTCCGTCACCGGCCTCATTGATCCCGCCCGGGTGTTTACCAACGGCGGCGCTCAACCCGGTGACCGATTGCTGTTTACCAAGGCGCTGGGCACGGGCGTCATCTCCACCGCGATCAAGCAGGGAACCGCAAAGCAGGCCTGGATAGACGCCGCAACGCGCTCCATGACAACTCTGAACAAGACTGCCGCCGATGTGATCACGGCTTTTTGCAAGACCACTGCCCATGTGGGGACGGGTCTCAGACCCATCCAGGCCGAGCAAAGCTCGGCAAGGTTTCCCATCCACTCCCTCACCGATGTCACCGGCTTCGGCCTCATCGGCCACGCCCGGGAAATGGCCCTGGCATCGAACGTCTCGCTCCGTTTCCGCCTCAACCAAATCCCCCTGCTCGAAGGCGCTTTGGATTGCATTCTCGCCGGCAACATCCCGGGCGGATTGAGGAACAACCGGGACTTTGCCGAATGCGTGGTTGGATACGAAGAAGGAATTGCGGAGGAGCTTAAGGCAATACTGTTTGATCCGCAGACCGCCGGCGGCTTGCTGATCTCAGTGGCAAGCGAACATGGATCGGAACTCCTCCGCCTTTTGCGAGCCGGCGGAGTACCCGCCGTAGAAGTTGGCGAAGTCCTCGAGCGGACAAGGCTCCTGATCACGGTAGCGGACCAGATCGTTTGCGGTGACAAGTTGGAGTTCTGAGCGGACACAATTCTCTCCCCGGAATCGTTTCCCTGGCAGTGGTGCATAGTCCCGGAACGCGGTAGAGTATCGCTCGCGAGGACCACTCATCAGCATGGCGAATGACCAGGAAAAAGAAGCGGCTGCGCACGCCAGTCTGCGCTTCGTGCGCGATGGCGATATCGTCGGTCTGGGAACGGGATCAACCGCTGTCTACGCAGTCCGCTTTCTCGGCGAACGAGTACGGGCCGGGCTAAAGATCCGCGGCATACCGACGTCAATTCACACTCAGGAACTGGCGGCCAGCTTGGGGATACCATTGACCACGCTCGATGAGGTTCAGCAGATCGACGTCACCATCGACGGCGCGGATGAGGTCGGTCCTCAACTGCAACTGATCAAGGGCGGAGGTGGGGCGCTGCTGCGGGAAAAAATAGTGGCCTCGGCGACCAGAAAATTTGTGATCATCGCCGATTCCACCAAGCAGGTCGCGATGCTGGGCAAATTTCCTGTTCCGGTGGAAGTGATCAAGTTTGCCGAAGCTCTGGTGGCGAAAAAGATTTCCGCGATGGGCGCGGCGGTCAAAGTGCGCGCGGATGCCTCCAGCCGCAAGTTCATCACTGACGAAGGCAATCACATCCTTGACTGCCATTTCGGCCAGATTCCCGATCCGCCCGGGCTGGCCCGCAAGCTCGAAACCACGCCCGGAGTAGTTGAACACGGCCTTTTCATCGGGATGGCAAGCGTCGCCCTGATTGGCAAAGGCGATCAGGTTCTGGAAATACCGGGCACGGACAAAGAATAGAGGGCAAAGTTAAAGCGCCTCAGCTCGAACCCGGCGAGGCTAGCCGGCAATCTCTCGCAGGGCGCTCAGAAATCTCTGCACTTCCTCGGCGGTGTTGTAATGGGCCAGACCAATGCGCAGGAAGCCACCGTCCTTCTCCACGTCGAGCCGCTCGGTAAGATTCAACGCGTAATAATTTCCGTCCCAGGTAAAGAAGCCGCGCTCGCCCAACTTGGTGGCAAGTTCCAGCGGAGTGTGGCCAGCGATTCGCACCGCAACTGTCGGACAACGCTGGGCAAGTTTCCCCACATCACGGATGCCGTAGAACGTCAGCCCTGGAATGGTCAGCAATCCGCTGATCAGAGCTTCCGCCAACCCGTGTTCGTGTTGCTGGATGGCGCCGTAAGCCGCCAGCAGCGCGGCGCGGCGAGGAGAGGCCGAAGGGTCCACCTGGCGCCCCAGATCGGCCAGATAGTCCACACACGCAGCGATTCCTGCGATGCATTCGTGATTCAGCGTGCCCCACTCCCAGCGGTGGGGAATGGCGTTGGTGTTGGCGCGCACCTTGTAGGGTTGCAGGCGCTGCAAGTGCTCACGCTTGCCGTAAAGAATCCCCATGTGCGGTCCAAAAAACTTGTAGCTGGAACACACCAGGAAATCACAATCGAGAGCCCGGACATCGATTGGACCGTGGGGCGCATAGTGCACAGCGTCGATGTAGGCGAGCGCGCCACTCTGATGCGCCAGCCGGACAATTTCTTTCACGTCATTGATCGTGCCCACCGCATTCGAGGCATAGCCGACGGCCGCCACGCGTGTCCCGCTGGTGATCTTCTGCGCCAGATCGGCCAGGTTGAGGGTGCAATCGTCCTCATTGATTTCCGCGAAACGAATGGTCACGCCACGCTCCTCGAGCGCGCGCCAGGGAGAGACATTGGCGTCGTGATCGAGATGGGTGAGCAGAATTTCGTCGCCCGGCCCGAGTTCGCGTCCGATAGCGCGGCTGACGGCGAAGGTCAGCGTGGTCATGTTGGGACCGAAGACCACTTCATCCTCGTCGCAGCCGAAAAAATCCGCCATGGCGGCGCGGGCGCCGGCGATTACGCAGTCGGTGCGCTGGCTGGTGGCGTAGGCGCCATGGGTGTTGGCGTTCGAGTTCTTCAGGTAGTCGCTGATCGCGTCAATCACCCGTTGCGGAACCTGGGTACCCCCGGGGCCATCGAGGAAAACCGCCGGCTGCGCAGCGACGGTCTGGGACAACGAAGGAAATTGAGAGCGCACGCGGGCAATATCGAGCGCGGTGATGTCGGTCTGTGCGGTCGGCATAAGAGTCGTCGCAGCGCCAGCGTCCCGCCGGCTGTCCCGAGGGCATTCTGCCCTCGGAGGGTAATCCTCAGTCCACCATCAGCCCATCATGGTCGTATGTTCGGGCTGGATCTTGTAGATCACCCTCTGTTCCGTCGGCTGCCGGTACGGATACTTGTCCACACCCAAATATTTCTTCGCCATCTTGTCAATGTGAGCGTCAGCGCCCTCTTCGGTGATTTCGACCACCCGGCCGCGGATTTCCAAATACCGGTAGGGATTCTCCGGATCGACAATCGCTAGCGCCACACGGGGATCGCGGCGCACGTTGCGATCTTTCTGACGACCCTTGGCGGAATTGAAGACGACCAGATCACCTTCCAGATCGCACCACACCGGCGTCACCTGGGGACGGCCGTCGGGCATCAGCGTGCCCAGACTGGCGAACGCTCGCTTGCTGAACAGATCACGATATTTTTCGGGGATGGCCGAGGACATGCATACCTCCTGGGTTATGCGTACAGCACTGAGGGATTATAGACGGGAGACGCCCGGGAGAAGCAACCGCCCAAGATCTATAGCCGCGGCGCAATTTTAATCAAGCCCCAATACCCTGTCATCCTGAGCGAAGTCCAATCCATTCGCTCGCGAATGGATCGACGCAGTCGAAGGATTCCCGCATCTCCACCGGAACCCGACCACCTCCGAAATCCAGACCGTAGTTGTGTATCTTTTTCAAGCTCCAGTAAACTACCAGACACTCCCAGTTCGGAGTGTCGGGTTGCACGAGTGCACGACTTCCGATCACAAAACTATGAACCGCCATCGCCTGTCGCAATTTCTTCTCGGATTGAGTCTGCTATTTTGCATCGCCGGGCGGATACTCATCGCACAAACCGCCGCGCCGGCACATCCTACAGTCGTCTTCATGACCGACTTCGGCGTGGTGGACGATTCGGTGGCGCTCTGCAAAGGCGTGATGTACTCGATTGCGCCCGAGCTGCGCATCGTGGATCTCACTCATGAGGTCACGCCATTTTCCATACTCGACGGCGCCCGCTTCCTCTACGGCGCGAGTCCCTACTTTCCCGCGGGCACGGTGTTCGTAGTGGTCATCGATCCGGGAGTTGGAAGCACACGCAAGGCGGTGGTGGTGAAGTCGAAGCGGGGACAGTATTTCGTACTGCCCGACAATGGCCTGATGACGTTGATCCAGGACCGGGATGGCATCGAAGCGGCGCGCGAAATCACGAATCGCGACTGGATGATCGGTACGGCGTTGTCGTCGACGTTCCACGGACGCGACATCTTTTCTCCGGTCGGCGCGCACCTGGCCCACGGCGAGGACTGGACGAACATCGGACCCGAGTTGGCTGCGAGCAAGTTAGTCCGGCTCGATCTGGTGGCTCCCCGACTCGATGAGCATGGCTTGAGCGGCGAAGTGATTGCCACCGACGGCCCCTTCGGCAACCTCGTGACCGACGTCAGTGGCGACGATTTTCTCAAGCTGGGTTACGGACATGGACAGAACGTGCACCTCACCATCGGCAAGACAGAGATGAATATTCCTTTCGTCCGGACTTTCAGCGACGTACCTCTGAAAAAGCCGCTGCTGTACATCGATTCGCGAGGCGATGTGGGTCTGGCTGTCAACCAGGGCAGCTTCGCGGTTGCGTATTCCATCAAGCTCCCTGTTCCGATTTTCTTCTCGCGCGCGAAAAACTAAGCCCTGGCCTGAGAATGGTTGTGTGGGCGCGGCCGACTCGGCCGCGCCCCCGGCACTGGGAAATTAGTGAGGGACCAGCGATTCTTCGACGTCCTTTGCCATTTCAGGCAACACCACGCGCAACAGGGCGATGAAATCGCCGGTCACCCGCTTTCCCGTCTCGAGCACTTCTTCGTGGTTGATCACCTGGTCGAGAATTCCCGCGGCCATGTTGGTGACGCATGAAATCGCCAAAACTTTCATTCCCATGTGGCGCGCCGCGATCACTTCGAGGACGGTAGACATCCCCACCAGGTCAGCGCCAATCGCCCGCAAATAGCGGATCTCCGCCGGAGTCTCGTAGCTTGGTCCCAGCAATCCCGCGTACACGCCCTGATGAAGGGTCTTGCCTGCCTTCTTCGCGGCCGCCAGCGCGATCTCGCGATAAGGCTTCGAGTACGCCTGCGTCATGTCAGGAAAGCGCAGGCCGAAACGTTCGTCATTTGGCCCAACCAGTGGATTGTGCCCTTGCAGATTGATGTGGTCGGTGAGGACCACCAATGCACCCTGCTTGTATTCCAGACGGATGCCACCGGCCGCGTTGGTAAGAACTACGGCGCGAATATTCATGCAGTCAAGTACCCGCATGGGAAAAGTGACTTCGTGGGCGGAGTAGCCTTCGTAGAGGTGCACCCGTCCCTGCATCACCGCCACCGGAACTCCCGCGGCGTTCCCGATCACCATCTGCCCGGCATGTCCAACGGCCGTCGAGCGCGGGAAAAAAGGAATATTGGTGTACGGAATCTGCGTGGCATCGGAGAGTTCGTCGCCGAATCCGCCGAGACCCGAACCCAGCACCAGCCCGATCCTGGGGCGAACAACAGTCTGCGAGAACAAGAACTGCGCGGCCGCACCGGCTTTGGTAAAGTCGTCCGTCATTTCACGATCACCATCTCCGCCCCATGCCCCCAGGAGTCTTTCGGGGCAGTTATCGCCGCTTTTTTGTCTTTGCCTGAGTCTTTTTCTTGGGTGCGATCTTGCCCGATGCTGCTTTCTTTGCCTGCACATCCGCCTTCATCAGCGCCATCAACTTGCTCACCGACCCAACCTTTTCCAAATTCCAGATCGCCTGCTTCAGCTTCTTCTGCGCGCCCTCCGACAGGACTCCTTCCGCCAGCGCCGCGAACTTTTCTTCGACTTCAGCATCGGACAGCGGGTTGCGCGGGTCGCCCTTGGGATAATCCAGTTGCTTGGTAAACGTGCGCCCGTCGGTGGTCGTCAGATTCACGATCACGCGCTGCAACGCAGGGAAAACTTTCTCTATTTCCGGATCGGCCACCACTTCGACTTTCTTTAGCTGCGCCCGGATGGTCGGGTCCATGATCTTCTTCATCTCGAACTGCACCGGCGTGACCTGCCGGTTGGCTATTGCCGCAGCGATTACATAGGGCAGCGAGTGGTCCGCAGTCTCTTTCGAGCGCGGATCGTACTTGCTGGGATCCGAAAGAATGTCGGCAGCACGCGCCAACGACCGAACCTGGACCTTCTCCACTTGCTCCGGCTTCAGATCGTTCGACTTGACGATATCGAGCACCGCGGAAATCGGCGTATGGGTAAGCGCCTCGGTCGGGAACGCCTTCATTCCGCACTGGGTAATGCGCCACGCCTCGCCCAGCCCATCGGTCAGTAGATTCAACTTCCATGACGGCCCGAAACACTGGGCCAAGCCTTCCTTGCCATCGACAACATGCTCAGGTCCGGTGTAGCCCTTCTCGGCCATGAGCGCGGCCAGTACCCCGCTTTGCGTGGCCATGGGATCGACCGTGTTCTTCATCATGGTCAGCTTGCCGGCGGTGACCGCGCCCAACGTCGCATGACGGCTGGCCGAAATTCCGATCGCGTGCTGGATCTGCTCCCACCCGAGATGCATGGCGCGGCCCGCGACAATGGGCGAGACAAACGCAGTCAGCGTAGCGTGATGCCAGCCGCGCTCACGAATCCCTGGGAATGCAGCCTCGCAGAAACGCATCTCGAACTCATGCCCGAGAACGAGGCCGACGATCAACTCTTTGCCATCACTCTTCGCGCGCTCGCAGCCAGCCAGCGCCGCGGGAAAAATGTCCGACGGATGAGACGGGTCCTGCTTCCAGTAAATGTCGTTGTAATCCATGCAACGGATCATCAATCCGTTGGCCAGCGAGGCTGACACCGGATCGATGCGCTTGCCCGTGCCAATCACGGTGGCCAGCCCGCGCCCGGCGATTTCGTCGAGCACCGCCAGAGCGATTTTCACATCGTGCTGCTGATATCCGCCCAGTGCACAGCCGACGGAATCGAGCAGAAAGCGTTTGGCCTGATACACGGCTTCCTGCGAGAGCTGCGCATAGCTCAGACCGGCAGCCCAGCGCGACATCCTGGCGGTGATGGTTTCTTTGGCGGCAGCTTCTTTCGTGGCCAACTCGAGGTCCCCTATTTGAGCTTAATATTCTTTGGATTCTTGAAGGGCAGGAACGCCATGAAGTCGGCGTGGTGCACGATGTACGCCTCGGTGGTGCGCTTCACCAGATCGCCTTCAGCTGCGTGCGCGGCGATGATGTGGCAGACGGCATCCGGCACACCACATTCGAGCGCCAGCGCAACCCCGGTAAAAGGATGGCGCAACGCCTCTCCCCGCTCGCTCTGCCGGCTTTTGCCGTCGGCGCCCAGTTCATATTCCAGTAGTTTCCCTACGTCCGCCAGGATGGCACCCGCAACTACGGTGTCCATGTCGACGGGCAACGCGCGCCCCATAAATTGCTGCATAGCTTCAGCGCTCTGGCGCGCGATGTGCACCACGCACCGCTTGTGCTCCATAAAAGTGATCGGACAGTTCGGCACCAGCAGTGTGAAAGGAATGCGATTCAGATCGTCAGGCTTCAGCGGGCTGCGCTCCAACGCCTTGCCCCAGGTCTCGATGACCTGGCTGCGCAATTTCTTGTCTTCGATCCACAGGATCTCCGGCCAAAGCTTGGCGACTGCCTCGTGCATTCGTAAGCCCTCCGCGACGAAACAATTCAGCTTACCGTGACGACGCAGCAAGAGTCGAGGGGGAGAGAGTGACCGCACGGCCGAAACTGTCCCTGGGGCCGCCATAAGCGCGAACTTAAGCAAGTGCGACAATAGGACGTGCGCTTCCGGCAAGACGGCACCTTCGGTTGCACTTGGGGGTTCGAATGCATACTGCGTACGTCGTAATTACAATCTTCTTCGCGGCCATAGTCGCGTTTTCCGGCGTCGGGAAAATCCGCCGCGATGCGCATCAAGTGCGAGTGATCCACGAAACGGTGGGCGTACCGTTGAAGTTCTTTCCACTTCTGGCCGCTTGCGAGTTTGCCGGAGCTTTGGGCCTGCTGGCGGGGATCGGGTGGCCTCCGTCAGGGGTCGCGGGCGGCATTGGCCTCGTGATCTACTTCGTGGGTGCGGTCGTGTCGCATCTGCGTGTCGGCGATTTCAAAGGCATTGGATCTGCCGCCTTCATGCTGGTGGTCGCGGCGGGAGCGCTCGTCATGCGGATCCTGACATACACGCCGGGCGTTCTGTGACAGGCAATTTGTCAGCGAGCCACTTCGTCCAAGCTCGGGTGTGCGAAGTCGGCATGCTCCATAGGCGCTTGGCCACGCCCGAGCACAGATCCAAAGAAAAATCCTCCCGTTGCTTCATTTCATCAGCAGGGGTTAGCATGGCCGCCATGACCAGACCCTTCGCATCGTTCCCGTTCCCGCTCCTGCTCATGCTGATGCTGCCCGCGGCAATTGTCACCGCACAGAACGCAAATCCTTTGGCAGCGGATGCCGTCTACCCCATCCGCGAAGGTTACGTAAACGCGCACGGCGTCATGATCTATTATAAGAGTTTCGGGCGCGGCAAGCCGTTGATGCTCCTGCACGGCGGGCCCGGGGCGTCCCATGACTACTTCCTGCCTTATCTGACCCCTCTCGCCCGGCACTACCGGCTCATCTTCATCGACGAGCGCGGCTCAGGCCGCTCGCAGTCGCTCGAGAATGTCTCCGGCTACACCGTCGAAAATATGGTGGAGGACGTCGAGTCTGTGCGCCAGGCCCTGGGACTCGGCCAGATCAGCATGCTGGGACACTCCTACGGCGGCGTGCTGGCACAGGCCTATGCGCTCAAGTATCAGAAGAATCTTTCGCGGCTGATTCTGGCCAGCACCTTCGCCAGCACGAAAGCAATCAACGAAGTTTTCCTGCGTATGAAAGAAAAGATGCCAGCTGATGTGCGCGAGCGCATCGACAAGATGGAAGCCGAAGGGCTCTACGGCCACGGCAAGGACTACGAAAAAAACCGCTACACCGCCGAGTACATGACCGCGGCCTGGGGTTACGGATACTTTCCCTATCTCTATCAGAACCGGCCCGACGCGAACTACGATCCGATTGACAACGGAAAAATGTCGTGGGATCTTTACCGCGAGATGTGGGGTTCACATGGAGAGTTCGTGATTGACGGCAACTTGAAGTCCGTCGAATACACCAACCGGCTACCCGCCATCAGAGTTCCGACGCTCATCCTGGTCGGGGACCACGACGAGTCGGACCCGTCGCTCTCGCAGACGATGCACGAAAGAATCGCTGGCTCGAAGCTGGTAATTCTACCCAAATCGGGACACATGACCTTCGTCGACCAGCCGGGAATGTTCGAGAAGTCGGTCGAGGACTTCCTCGAGAAGTAGGCGAGGAGCGCAGGAAAATGAAGGGGGGCGTCCCCGCCCGTCGTTCCGCGCCTGCGTGATCTTTCCGGTCTGGGGCCAGTCCAGCATTGTCCTTCCGGGCGGCTTCGAAATATCCATCCAGTGTTAGAGTGCCATCTAAGGCCCTATGAAGTTGAAACTCACGCGATCACTGATTCTGGCTCTTAGTCTGATCGGATCATCTACGGCGCAACAGGGCGCGGCCACGGGGGAACCCATCGTCTTCGCGACGGCCCCGCTTCCCAAGGGATTCCTGCGCCAGCCCTATCACTTCAAGCTGGAGGCCCAGGGCGGCATTACCCCTCTCCGATGGGAAGTGACGAACGGATCGCTTCCCGAGGGCGTCGAACTGACCCCAGACGGCACCCTCAGTGGCGCGCCCACCGAGGTCGACAGTTTTGTTTTCGTAGTGACCGTAACCGATAGCGGCAAGCCTGTCGCTCAAAAAAAGAAGGAATACACCGTGGAAGTGGTGGCCCCGCTGGTCGTCGAGTGGAGCAAGAAACCCAGGATCACCGGCCACCGACTGGACGCCGCTATTCGAGTTTCCAACCAGACCGGGGAGGATTTCGATTTCACTCTGGTCGCGTTGGCGGTCAACGAAAATGGCCGGGCCACGGCCGTCGGTTACCAGCATTTCACCCTGAAAAAGGATACGGATGAGTTTGAGATTCCGTTCGGGGAAAACCTGCCGCAGGGAGCCTACGATTTGCATGTGGACGCGGTCGCTGAGGTGGAGTCCACAAATACTATCTTTCGCGCCCGGCTGGCGCCGGCGGACAAACTGCAGGTAGTACAAGGTCCCTGAGCGATATGACTAAGCAAAAAATAAGAGCCCCGAGGTGATGTTATGCCCATTCATCTCGGCCAGTAGCTCGCTTTAGACCCTCACCGACCTGCTCTCGTTGCTACCCTTGCGGGCTGCTCCGCGCGATCATGCTTGGGCTCCGGGCTTACCGCCAACCGGACAAACCTGCCTAACGCCTCGGGACTCTATCCTGCCTCCGACATATCTTCGTGTTCGCCTCGACCAGCGCTTTGCTATAGACCCTTGCCCGCCTTCCCTCCGTCATCTTGCGATGCGAAGAGTGACTTGGCTTGAGCCCCGGACGCCGCACCAACCGGGAAAACTTCAGAAGCTGTCAAAGAACGAGTTTGTTTCTACTCCTTTCATTTTTAGAGTCAATAAAAAAGGTGGCGTTTTATCTGCTTAGAAATCAATCGAGTGCAGGCCGTCCACAGGCGGGTGCCGCATTGATGGTGCAATTCGCGAATAACCCACCAGCCTTTTCTTTACCTCGGCCGCGCGTTTTCCCGGATTTCTTCCACCTCCGGGAGGGACTGCGAGCAACCGTGCAGATCCTTCGACTGTGAAAATCCAGGCAAGATACTGCTGGAAGCCAAGCCTGCCCCGTTTCAGCGCCCTCGTCCTTGCGTCCCTTGCGGCCTCCTTTGCGACCTTTGCGGTTAAGAGCTCTCGACAGCAAAGATCGCAAAGGACCCACCATCGGGTAAAATGCCCGTTCGAGCAGGAGGGATTGTTTGCGACCAATGGCGGGATTGCTGGCTCTTGCGCTGCTGTCGGCGCTAATCAGCCTGGCGGAACAGAAAAGCCCAAACGCCGAGCAGCGAACCGCGCGCCATTTCGATTCGATCCGCCTGCAGCCGGGACTTCTGCTCGCATTCTTGCGGGAGATGCCGAAGGGCGGCGATCTGCACATCCACCTCGCCGGAGCGATTTACGCCGAGAGTCTTATCGACTTCGCCGCCCAGGACGGTTTTTGCGTGGACCGCACGACTTCCGTTCTGATCGCGCCCCCCTGCGACGAGGCCTGCGACCGCTATGCCAGCAAGCCGGCCATCCGTTGCGCTTACCAGGACCACGTTCTCTACAACTCCATCGTCGACGCCTGGTCCATGCGCAACTGGGCCGGCGAAGAGCCCGGTCATGACCACTTTTTTGCCACCTTCGACAAATTCCTTCCGGCCATGACCAATCACCTGGGCGATTCAATCGCCGAGACAGCGGAACGCGCGGCGGCCGATCATCTGCAATATCTGGAACTCATGCACACTGCGGACGGAAATCTCGCGCCGGAACTGGGAGCCCGGGTCGGCTGGGACGATGATTTCTCCAAATTGCGGGAGAAGGTGTTGGCCAGTGGACTTAAAGACATCGTCGCCGCCACTCGCCAACAACTAGATCACGACGAAGCGAAAATGCGCCAGCTATTGCGCTGCGGTTCGCCCCAGTCCAGTGCCGGATGCGGCGTCACCATCCGTTATCTGTATCAGGCGCTTCGCGGACTGCCGAAAGAGCAGGTCTACGCTCAAATCCTCCTCGGCTTCGAGCTGGCACAGGCCGACGCGCGCTTCGCAGGATTGAATCTGGTGATGCCCGAAGACTGGTACGTGCCCATGCACGATTTCGATCTGCACATGAAGATGCTCGACTACCTGCACGGAATCTATCCCAAGGTACACATCAGTCTGCACGCCGGGGAGCTGGCTATGGGCCTGGTTCCGCCCGATGGTTTGAGTTTCCACGTTCGCCAATCAATCGAGAAAGGTCATGCCGAGCGCATCGGACACGGCGTGAGCGTGATGAATGAGCGTGACGCTCCCGGTTTGCTCCAGGAAATGGCCCGGCGTAAGGTGCTGGTCGAAATCTGCCTGACCTCGAATGACGTGATTCTGGGAGTACGAGGCGAAGAGCATCCCTTGCCGGTATATTTGCGTTACGGCGTACCCGTGGCCCTGGCGACCGATGATGAAGGCGTGTCGCGGTCCGATATGACGCACGAATATGTGCGCGCCGCGGAGACCTATCATCTGACGTATGCGGACCTGAAGCGCCTGGCGCGGCAGAGTCTGGAACATAGCTTCCTGGCCGGTAACAGTCTTTGGTCTGACAAGCAGCTGCCTGACGCTCAGGGATATCATGCAGTCACTGCCTGTGCCGGCGACGGTCCTGGAGCCGCCAGCGTCTCCGCCAGGTGCCAGAAATTTCTCGATGCCAACGACCGGGCGCGGGTACAGTGGAAATTGGAACGGGAGTTTGCTGAGTTTGAAAAGAAGTTTTGACGTATTGGTTTTGGGTGGAGCAGAGCCTTGGCCCTGCACTAGCCGTCCCAGCGACGAGGGCTTCAGCCCTGAGGTACTTATTCCATTTCTATTTTCCTCAGAGTGCTGCACTGGTAGTCTTTCGGCCGAAGCGGGTGTTTCCTTTTGGGCGGCATCTGCCGCATAGGTATTCAAAGCTGCCGAGCTTGGCTCGGCTTGACCGGGTCGGGGACCCGGTCCCACACGACCAGGAGCGCCTAATGGGTCAGACCATCGTTGAAAAAATCGCGCAGGCACACCTCGCCGAGGGGCCCAAGCGTCCGGTACGGACCGGAGACTTCGTGGCCATCCGCCCGCACCGCGTGATGACTCACGACAACACGTCGGCCGTGATCAAGAAGTTTCAAACCATTGGCGCCAAGAAGATCCAAAATTCCAAACAACTGGTGTTCGCTCTCGATCACGATATCCAGAACCAGGACGCTTCCAACCTGAGCAAGTACCAGGCCATCGAGGGTTTTGCCAAACATCACGGCGTGGATTTTTACCCCGCCGGTTCCGGCATCGGTCACCAGATCATGGTCGAGCGCGGATATGTCCTGCCCGGCTCCTTTGTGGTCGCCTCCGACTCGCACTCGAATATGTACGGCGCGCTGGGAGCAGTCGGGACTCCCATCGTGCGCACCGACGCTGCCGCTGCCTGGGCGACGGGCGATTTCTGGTGGCAGATTCCGCGCTCCATCCAGGTGGTTCTCGAAGGCGCATTGCCCGCGGGCGCAACTGGCAAAGACGTGATCATCACGCTGTGCGGACTTTACAACCACGATGAAGTCTTGAACGCCGCCGTCGAATTCAGCGGACCGGGCGTCGCCAGCCTCTCCATGGATGCGCGCTTTTCGATCTCAAACATGTCCACCGAGTGGGGACCGCTGGTGGGCTGGTTTCCGGTGGACGAGGTCACGATCAAATATTTGCAGGGCGTAAAAGAGCGTCTGGCGGCCCACGGTATCGAGCGCTTTACCGATCGCAACATTGCGAACTGGTCTGAGCACCCGCCGCATCCCGATCCGGACGCAGTCTATGCCGCGCGCATCGTGCTCGACCTGTCACAGGTCACGCCCCATGTATCCGGACCTGACACGGTTCAGATCATGGCGTCGCTGGCCGAGATCGAAAAACAGAAGATTCCGATCCAGAAGGCCTACCTGCTGTCCTGCGTCAACTCGCGGGTTGAGGACTTGGCGGCGGCGGCCACCGTGCTGCGCGGCAAGAAAGTTGCGCCCGGGGTAAAGCTGTATCTGGGCGCGGCCAGCAAATGGGTACAGGAAGAAGCGGAGCGCCGCGGCATCTGGCAGACGCTGCTCGACGCCGGGGCGAATCCTCTGCCTGCAGGATGCGGGCCATGCATCGGCCTTGGAGTCGGACTGCTGGAGCCGGGCGAAGTAGGGATTTCCGCCACCAACCGCAATTTCAAGGGCCGCATGGGATCGCGCGACGCGAAATGTTATCTCGCCAGTCCGGAGGTTGTGGCTGCT
>Ga0210384_10003459_pt1 | contig 18246 bp, 13 predicted proteins | sample IncBWH2MmetaG_FD_160574 | JGI IMG/M metagenome (GOLD analysis project Ga0210384, IMG submission 160574) | Forest soil microbial communities from Barre Woods Harvard Forest LTER site, Petersham, Massachusetts, United States - Inc-BW-H-2-M | ecosystem: Environmental > Terrestrial > Soil >...
GCAGGGGCGTCTGCTCGCGACCACAACCCAGATCGCGTATTTCAAGGCGTAGTTCTGACAAGCTTAATTTCTGACCGAAGTGCGAAGTCTTCGCGTGCTCGGGACCACCTCTCCCCTTGTGGGAGAGGTCGGATCGCATCGACAGATGCGATCCGGGTGAGGGGTTATGGCCTATCGAGGGACCTGAACCCCTCACTCACCCCAACCCTCTCCCACAAGGGGAGAGGGAGCTCACCGCCGTCGTGGAAACATTGTACCAACACTCGCGGCCAGCGCGCCGATCAGGTGCTCTGCGTCGCATTGCCTTGGACCAGGCTGGTCTCGCCGGTCACGGGATCGGTCACCGCGTTTCCGATCACAGCCTTGCCGGAGCCGGTCAGCGCGAACTTGGTGTTGCCGATGCGGAACGAGGAATTTCCGATCAGCACCTGCTGATACTGCACGGTCGAGCCGCTCTGGTATTTGACCTGGGCGCGAAAGCCGTTGACGTTCGAGATCGTGAATTCGAATTTCTGGTTGTTCGAATAGGTGCCGGTCCAGGTGCCCTGATAGCTCTTCGGATCGACAGCGGTGTATTTGGTGGTCGTGGGTGTCAGCGGCGCTGTCGCATAGGCGGACGAAAGAACGCTCATAATGTCGGACATGCTGCTCTCCGCGTCGGTCGATCGCGAGGGGCACTACACGGCGTTTTCAGTTAAGGCGGGCTTAATCCGCGTTGGCTCCCGGAATCGAAAAGGGCGGCCTCGGCCGCCCCTTCTTGATTCACAACGCTGGCGCGTCATTCGGCCGCGAGCTTCACTTCGGGAGCGGCGGCGCGGACATCGGCGTCGACCTGCGCCTCGAACTTGGCAAAATTCTTCTGGAACATCGCCACCAGCCCGCGGGCGGTCTTGTCGAACTCGGCCTTGTCGGCCCAGGTCTTGATCGGATCGAGAATATGCGGCTCGACGCCGGCCAGCGAGGTCGGCACCGCGAAGCCGAAATATTTGTCGGTGCGGAAATCGGCGTTGCGCAGCGAGCCGTCCAAGGCCGCCGTCAATAGCGCCCGCGTCACCTTGATCGGCATGCGGCGCCCGGTGCCGTATTTGCCGCCGGTCCAGCCGGTGTTGACCAACCAGCAATCGACATTGTGCTTGGCGATGAGGTCGCGCAGCATGTTGCCGTAGACCGAGGGATCGCGCGGCAGGAACGGCGAGCCGAAACAGGTGGAAAATTCCGGCTGCGGCTCCTTGCCGAGCCCGCGCTCGGTGCCGGCGACCTTGGCGGTATAGCCGGACAGGAAGTGATACATCGCCTGCGCGGGCGTCAGTTTCGCAATCGGCGGCATCACGCCGAACGCATCCGCCGCCAGCATCACCAAGTTTTTCGGATGCGGCGCGCGGCCAGTCCTCGAAGCATTCGGGATGAATTCGAGCGGATAGGCCGAGCGGGTGTTTTCGGTCCTCGAGCCGTCGTCGAAATCCGGCTCATGGGTATTTTCGCCGAGCACCACGTTTTCCAGCACGGCGCCAAACCGCTTGCTGGCGGCATAGATCTCGGGCTCCGCCTCCTGCGACAGCTTGATGCATTTGGCGTAGCAGCCGCCCTCGAAATTGAAGACGCCGTCCGAGCCCCAGCCGTGCTCGTCATCGCCGATCAGCGTGCGCTTGGGGTCGGCGGAGAGCGTGGTCTTTCCTGTCCCAGAGAGGCCGAAGAAGATCGCGGTATCGCCATTGGGCCCGACATTTGCCGAGCAGTGCATCGGCATCACGCCGCGCTCGGGCAGATAATAGTTCAGCGTGGTGAACACGCTCTTCTTCATCTCGCCGGCATAATAAGACCCGCCGATCAGGACGATCTTGCGGGCGAAATCGATCGCGACCACGTTCTCCGAGCGCACGCCGTGACGTTTCGGATCGGCGCGAAAGCTCGGCAGGTCCATGATTGTGAGCTCAGGCACGAAGCTTGCGAGCTCGGATGCATCTGGGCGGATCAGCAGCGTGCGGATGAACAGCGAATGCCAGGCCAGCTCGGTAAGGACGCGGGTCTTGATGCGGAAGCTCGGATCGGCGCCGCCATAGAGGTCCTGCGCGAACAGCGTCATGCCTTCGGCGTGCTTGAGAAAGTCCTTGTAAAGCGCTTCGAACTGCTCCGAGGTGATCGACTGATTGCCGGCCCACCACATGTTCTTGTCGGTCAAGCCATCGCGGACGGTGAACTTGTCCTTAGGGCTGCGGCCGGTGAACACGCCGGTGTCCGCGCACAGCGCGCCGTCGGAGGACAGCACGGCTTCGCCCGCGCGCAGCGAATGCTCGTAGAGCTGCGGCGCCCCGAAATTCCAGTTCACGCCCTTGAGTTTTTTTAAGCCGAATTTATCGGCGCCAAAGGCACCGTTATGCACGCCCGTCTCTTGCACTAAGAACCCTCCTCGAACCCGCATTTTTCCAGCGCGAATGCAGCCAACGCGCCTCGGTCGCGGTGGGCGCCAATATAGCCCTGTAAGCCCGGTCCCGCGATCTAATACTAATGAACGCCTGGCTTGCCAAGCCGATCCCAAAGGTTTGGTTTATTCGAAGCCCGGTCTGTGATCCCGCTCAAACACTTGCCGCAGCGCGGGGAATCGCCTCAAGGGCAGGCTCGCGCGGCGATCGGCCGCAATTCCTAAGACTTCTCCTGAGGCGCTGGAGCTGATTTTCGCTATTGCGGCGCACAATCACAATTCCAGAGCATGATCCGGAAAAGTGGGCACCGGTTTTCCGAAAAGATCATGCTCAAACAAAAAGCTAGAGCGGGTGACGATTCGAAGAAAAGTCATCCGCTCTATAGCGTGCGGCGCCCTCTCCGATCAGGGCAAACGGACCCCAAAGGGCGGGATAGGCGTTTCTGGGTGACGAGGCGTCATTGAGATAGGCAAGCATCGCTTGCCGCAACGCTTCGGCGCGGCCCATGTTCGGATTCGATTTGAGGCGATCGAAGGTCGAGGTCGTGAGCCTGGTCGCGGCTTCGGACGAGACCGCCCAGTGCGACACCAATAGCGCCCGGGCGCCAGCATAAAAGAACGCGCGCGCGAGGCCCGACAGCGCCTCGGCTCCCGGCTTGTCGCCCGCGATCGTGTTGCAAGCGGACAATACGACCCAGTCGGCGTTGAGCTTGAGCTGCGCGACCTCGCTTGCGGTCAACAGGCCGTCGTCATCGCTGGACAGCTCGCTTGGAATGCTGAGCGCGAGCGATGGTTCGGCAACGCCCTTGACGTCGCCGGCGACGAGGCCGTGGGTCGCGAAATAGATGATGCCATAGTCGTCGAGCTTCGCATGCTTGACCGTGAATTCGCTGGCGTCGGCGCCGAGATGAATGTCGGATGCGTCAACGCCAAGGTCCCTGGCGACCGCTTTCAGTTCGTCGGCGGTGTCGGGCAGTTGCGGCAGCGCTTGCGCAAGCCGCGCCCGATCGACGCCGGCGCCCTGCCAGAAATCGGTATAGGCCATGCTCGTGACGCTGCGGGACGCGGATTTGGTCGCGGCACGCTTGTCGCTGCCACCCGGCGCCGGGTTGAACAACGGATCGCCAAACCCGGTCATCGGCTTGACAACCTGGTCGTTGCGCGCGAACGCCCGCAGCGCCTTCAGGCTGGAAACCGACGGCAATACCGACACCGCCTGCCGCTTCAGCAACCAGGCGGCATCGCGATAGCCGTCGAGTTTTTCCGGAATCGCGGCAACAGGCTTCTCGGTCACCAGCAGATGGAACGGCAGCGCCGTCAGCGCGCCCGACGGCACCACCAGAAGGCTGCGCTTGTCCTTGGTAAGTGGTTCGACCGGCGCAAGCAACGTCACATAGAGCTCGTTGGCGAGCGCCAAATCAAACAGCCCGGACTTGCCGGACGCGTCCATCGCCTTGCTGACATCGAGGCCGCGGCGGAACGCGGCGACTTTTTTCGCGAGCGCATCCGCGCCAAGCGGAACAGGCTTCCAGTCAAAGCCGTCGCGCGTCAGCGCAAACACGTAGCTCTCCTTGTCGGCGACCGAAAACAGCACCAAAACTTCGTCGGCGGACAACAGCGCCTGGGTTTCCGCATACGTCACCGGCAGCGGGTTCGACAGAGCGGCATAATCGGGGAATTCGGCGGCAAGCGTCGTTTGCAAGGAGGCACGCGCGGCGGAAATCGCTGCGAGCCGCGCCCTGCTCCGCTGCCCGACGCCGGCGTCACGCTTTGCGGCGTCCTTGGAGACGGCTGCGATGATCGCCTTGTCGAGCCTCTCCGCCTCACTCGCCAGATCCTGGTCCTGCCGCACCAATTCGGCGAGGTGATCGCTGCCGGCAGCAAGCCGTACGGCGAGCTTGTTCACGGCGGAGGCTGCGGACGACTGGGTGCCGCGCTGAATGACGTTGAGCGCTTCGTCCATCGCCTTTTCGATCGAAATCAGCTGTTGCCGCTGTGCCGCCAGCAATATCGGCAGCGCCACGCCCAACTGCGCGCGTCCGCTGGCGATCAACGGTTCGACCAGCGGCAACGCATCGGCGGTGCGGCCCTCGGCCTGGTAGAGCGAGGCCAGATTGTTGGCCGACGCGATGGCGTCCGGATGATCCGCTCCGACGGCCGCCTCGCGGATCGCAAGCCCCCGCTTGAACAGCGGCTCGGCCTCGGCATAACGGCCTTGCCGTTGATAGAGGTCGGCAAGATTATTCAGCGACCGCGCGACGTCGGGATGGTCACGCCCCAGCACCTTTTCGCGGATCGCAAGCGAGCGCTTGATCATGGGCTCGGCCTCGGCCTCGCGGCCCTCGGCCTTCAGGACCTGGCCGAGATTGTTCAGAAGTGTCGCGGCCGCGGGACTGTCCGGGCCGGCCGCCTTCTCGTAGATGGCGAGCGCGCGCTTAAACAGCGGCTCGGAATCGGCGTGGCGGTCCTGTTTTTCGTAGTGCGTGGCCAGATTGTTGAGGGCTCGTCCGATGTCGGGATGGCCGGGCGGAAGCGATTTCTCGCTCAACGCCAGCACCCGCTTGAACAGTGGCTCGGCCTCGGCATGGCGGCCCTGCCGCTGATAAAGCGCGGCCAGATTGTTCAGTTCGGGGGCGATGTCGACGGAGTTAAGACCTACCGCTTTCTCCATGATGGCGATCGCGCGCTTGTAGAGCGGCTCGGCATCGGCCTCCCGGCCCGCGCTGCGATAGAGCTCCGCCAAATTGTTCAGCGCGCCGGCATAATCCCGGCTGGCCGGGCTCTTCTCCAGGTTGGCCACCATGGCCTGCGCGAGCGGGATAGCTTCGGCATATTTTCCGGCATCGCCGAGTGCGTTGATCCTGGCGCTCTGCGCCGCCAAGCCTTGCGCTGACGCCGGCATGCTGACCCAAGCAGCGGCCAATGCCACGCACACCGTCAGCGCCAATCGATTGCCGGTTTTCATGATCAGTCTCGCGCACGAACCTGCCTTAAGTCGCGGCAAGGCGCGCCGGCGTTCAACCGCACAGCGGACGGGTGTCCCCGCGCTATCCCTTGGCGCGGGCTTGTTCTGCGAGCTTGACCAGAATCTTGCGCAATTCGCCCGGACCCGTGACCCGTTCTGGAAAATCCAGCCGCAGCGTCACAGTACCCGCCTGCATATCGATGCCGTCGGGGTCGCAGCCGGTGCAGCGCCAATCCGCCGGCTCCGCACCGAGAAGCCTGGTCGCGTAGAGGTTCATGGCCTCGCGGTGGTCGGCATCCATGTGCTCGACTGCGCCCTGCTCGGCTTCCAATAGCGCCCCGGCATCGGCGATATCGGTCAGGAACTGCTCGGGCTTGAGGTCGACGATCCGGCCGAAACCGGCCACCAGGTGTGCCCCGGAAGGGCGGATCCGGAAGAAGGAAAAATCCTTGAAATTTGCAAAATTCTCCGCGGACGGATGGGCGTTGAGATAGCGACGGCGCAGCGTGTCGAGCTCCCCCTCGCTGGCCTCTTCCGCCTGCCCGGCCAGCATAATCCGCGCGCCCTCGAGCGGGTCGCCTGGTGCCCGCTCGTCCAGCATCAGCGAGACCCTGGGGTCGGCCAGGATGTTCCTGGTATGCACGGCAAGGCGCGAAATCAGCAGGATCGGCGAGCCGTCGGGGTGGCTTGCGACATTGACCAGCGAGCAATAGGGATCGCCGCTGCCGGCCATCAGGGTGGCCAAAGCCCCCTGCCGGCGCCGCCGCAACAGCGATTTAGCCAGGTTCCCGGGGTCGAAATTGGCGGTGATTTGCATCGATATTAACCTAGTCATCCTGTTGCAATGAGGGGCATTTCTCGGGTAAACGAGCTTTCATATGGGTGGAGACGCTTCGCGAGTGGGGCGTTTTTGCGGAACTCGGTCACACTTCAGCCCAGCTTGCATTGCTCGTTGACCGTGTAAGAAGCCCATTTTTGGCGGCGCATCGCTGGATTGCTCGCCGTTTCAGCCACTGTCTATCTGAAAGCAGGCTCATGCCCACAATCGCCCTGGTCGATGATGACCGCAACATTCTGACATCCGTTTCGATCGCCCTGGAAGCCGAAGGCTACCGCATCATGACCTACACGGATGGTGCCTCAGCACTTGACGGCTTCCGCACCAGCCAGCCGGATCTGGCGATCCTCGACATCAAGATGCCGCGCATGGACGGCATGGAGACGCTGCGTCGGCTGCGCCAGAAATCCGATCTGCCGGTGATCTTCCTGACCTCCAAGGATGAAGAGATCGACGAATTGTTCGGCCTCAAAATGGGCGCCGACGATTTCATCCGCAAGCCGTTCTCGCAGCGGCTCTTGGTCGAGCGCGTCAAGGCCGTGCTGCGCCGCTCGCAGCCGAAAGACCCGACCGCGGCGCCGAAGGAGAACGACGCCAAGGCGCTGGACCGTGGGCTGTTGCGGATGGATCCGGAGCGGCACACCTGCACCTGGAAGAACGAGCCGGTGACGCTGACGGTCACGGAATTCCTGATCCTTCAGGCGTTGGCAACGCGCCCGGGCGTCGTGAAGAGCCGCAACGCGCTGATGGACGCGGCCTATGACGACCAGGTCTATGTCGACGACCGCACCATCGACAGCCACATCAAGCGGCTGCGCAAGAAATTCAAGGTGGTGGACGACGATTTTGAAATGATCGAGACCCTTTACGGCGTTGGCTACCGCTTCAAAGAGGCTTGATTTCAAGGCGCTGTGATTTCAAGGCATCATGCGCGCCTTGCCGACTGACGCCACCGTCAGTCTGGGGTAGGCTGTCAGGGGACGTGCATCGCAAGACTATCGGGTGGGCACTAGCCATTGCTTGATCGAACGCAGCCTGATCCAAGCGTGAACACCGAGGACGCTTCGGCGTCGCTCGTGCTCGACAACGCTGCCCTCGAAAGCCCGCCCGCGCGGGGCTGGCAGGGGCCGCTGCGCTTTTTGAGCCGCGCCGGGCAGTTCCTCTTTACGCTCAGCTTCTCGAGCCTCACCCGCCGCATCGTCTCGCTCAACATTGCGGGCCTGCTGGCGCTGGTGGCAAGCGTGCTCTATCTGTCGCAATTCCGCGCCGGCCTGATCGACGCCCGCGCGCAGAGCCTGTTGGTACAGGCCGAGATCATTGCCGGCGCGATCGCGGCTTCCGCGACCGTGCAGACCAACACCATCACCATCGATCCCGACCGGCTGCTCGACCTCAAGCCCGGCGAAAGCTACGGCGCGCCGGACGAATCTTCCGGGCTCGATTTCCCGATCAATCCGGAGCGCGTCGCTCCCGTGCTGCGCACGCTGATCTCGCCGACCAAGACCCGTGCGCGAATATACGATCCCGGCGGCGGGCTGATCCTCGACAGCCGCAACCTCGAAAACGTGGTGCGCTTCGACCTGCCGCCACCGTCTTCGGAGAAGCCGAACATCGCCGAACGCGCGATGATCGCGATCCGCACCTGGCTCAACCGCGGCGACCTGCCGCTGTACCGCGAGCTCGGACCGGAAAACGGCAACGGCTACGAAGAGGTCATGAACGCGCTGAAAGGCCAGAAGCGCAGCATGGTGCGCGTCAATTCGCGCGGCGAGGTGATCGTCTCGGTCGCAGTCCCCGTGCTGCGCTCTCGCGCCATCCACGGCGCCTTGATGCTGTCGACGCAAGGCGACGATATCGACCAGATGGTGACCGCCGAGCGGCTGGCGATCCTGAAGGTCGCCGGCGTTGCTTCCGCGGTGATGATCCTTTTGTCGCTATTGCTCGCGAGCAGCATCGCAGGCCCGGTGCGCCGGCTTGCCGACTCAGCCGAGCGGGTCCGCCGCCGCATCAAGACCCGCGTCGAAATTCCCGACTTCACCCGTCGCCGCGACGAGATCGGCCATCTCTCGGGCGCGCTGCGCGACATGACCGACGCGCTCTATAACCGCATCGAGGCGATCGAGATGTTCGCCGCCGACGTCGCCCACGAACTGAAGAACCCGCTGACGTCGCTGCGCTCCGCGGTCGAGACGCTGCCGCTGGCGCGCAACGACAACAGCCGCTCGCGGCTGCTCGCCGTGATCGAGCATGACGTCAAGCGGCTCGATCGCCTGATCTCCGACATTTCCGACGCGAGCCGCCTTGATGCCGAGCTGCAGCGACAGGACATGGCACCGGTCGATCTGCGCCGCCTGTTGACGACGCTGGTCTCGGTCGCCAACGAGACCCGGCTCGGCCACGACGTCGCGGTCGAGTCCCGCTTCGAAGGCAGGGGATCTGCCGACACCTTCTCGGTGCCGGGACATGATTCGCGGCTCGGACAGGTGATCTCCAACCTGTTGTCCAACGCGCAGTCGTTCTCAAGCGCCGGCGGCAAGGTTCGAATCACCTGCCGGCGGGCGCGTTCCGAAATCGAGATCCTGGTCGACGACGACGGACCCGGGATCCGTCCCGACGCGCTGGAGCGGGTGTTCGAGCGCTTCTATACCGACCGTCCGCACCAGGGCTTTGGCCAGAATTCCGGGCTTGGGCTCTCGATCTCGAAACAGATCATGGAAGCCCATGGCGGGCGGATCTGGGCGGAGAATCGCCTCGGCCCGATCGGACCCGATGGCGAGCAGACCGTGAGCGGCGCACGCTTTGTGGTCAGGCTGCCGGCGCCATGACGGACGGCGGCGGCCCGACCGTCCACGCCTCCGCGGTCAGGGTCGGAAATCGAGCGGTGCTGATCCGCGGGCCCTCGGGCTCGGGCAAGTCGCAACTGGCCTTCGATCTGATCCTGAGCGGCCGGTCCGGGCAGGTCGCGCAGGCGGTTTTGGTCGGCGACGACCGTGTCCATCTGGACACAGCTGCGGGAGAATTGCACGTGCGCCCGGCGGCGGAATTGGCCGGCCTGATCGAGATCCGCGGGCTCGGCATTCGCCGCTGCGAGTATGCCGAAGAAGCCATCGTCGGCCTCGTGGTTGATTTGGCGGCAACCGACTCCGAGCGGCTGCCGGCGCCGGAAGCGCTCATGACAAGCATTTTTGGTGTTTTAATACCGCGAATCCCGGTGGGAGCGGGCTATTCGCCGCTGCCGCTGGTTGTCGCTGCACTGACGACAACCGAAAGTTCATCTTCCGGTAACCATTCCGGCAATTGTTTGAAGGGAATTGGTAACCATATCAGGCCCACTATCGCGACCGAATAGACCGGCGCAGCTCCCCCTCTAGCCATCCGATACAAGGGAGATCCGCAAACATCCCCTCTTGCGCGGGGGCTCTGGATGGTCAAAGTGGCGCGTTCGTGCGGTGCACCAAAAAGCACCCGCGAGGAGTTTCCGATGATTGGCCTAGTACTGGTGACCCATGGGCGCCTTGCCGACGAGTTCCGGGCAGCGCTCGAACATGTCATGGGTCCTCAAAAACAAATCGAAGCGGTCACGATCGGTGCCGAGGACGATTCCGATTTGTGTCGAAGTGACATTATCGAAGCGGTTAACCGCGTCGATAGCGGCGATGGCGTCGCCATCCTGACCGACATGTTCGGCGGCACGCCTTCCAACCTAGCGATCTCCTGCATGAGCCGCCCCAAGGTGGAAGTGCTCGCAGGCATCAATCTTCCCATGCTGGTCAAACTCGCAAAGGTTCGCGAGGAGCGCTCGCTGCCTGACGCCATCGCCATGGCCCAGGAAGCCGGCCGCAAATACGTCACCATCGCCAGCCGGGTGCTCGCCGGCAAATGAACGACGACGTCCCGGCGCCCGAGAATATCCCCGGGCCGAGCGTGCCGGCTGGCGCCGTTTCCCGCGAACTTCTCATCATCAACAAGCGCGGCCTGCACGCGCGTGCGTCGGCCAAATTCGTCCAGACGGTCGAGCGCTTCAGCGCCGAGGTCTGGGTGACGCGCGGCAGTGAAACCGTCGGCGGCACCTCGATCATGGGGCTGATGATGCTGTCGGCGGCGCCCGGGACCAAGATCGTCGTCTCCGCGATCGGCCCGGAAGCCGAGGCCGCGATCGAGGCCATCAGTGAGCTGGTCGAGAGCAAGTTCAACGAAGAAAGCATGTGAGCCGCAACGGTTCGCACAATCTATCCCCGTCATCCTGAGGAGCGAGCCTTGCGGTGCACTTGCACCGCTGGGCGAGCCTCGAAGGATGAACGGCCGACATCCGGGCCGTCGTCCTTCGAGACGCGCGCAAGGACGCGCTCCTCAGGATGACGGTGATGGCTTTTCAAAACGGATTGGTGACGATGCCGCCGTCGACGCGCAGGGCCGCGCCGTTGGTGGCGCTGGAGGCTTTCGAACAGAGATAGCAGATCAAATTCGCGACCTCCTCCACCTTGATGTAACGCTGCAACAGCGATGCGGGCCGGCGTTCGCTGAAGGTGCGCGCCACCAATTCATCGACCGTCGTTCCCATGGCCTTGGCGCGCGCGCCCAGTCGCTCCGGCGTCAACTCGACCCAGGTCGGGCCCGGCAGCACCGAATTCACCGTGATGCCGCTTGATCTGGTTTGCTCGGCGGCACCCCGCGCGATGTAGAGCAGCGCTGCTTTCGAGAAGCCGTAATGCACCATCTCCTTCGGCACAAAGATGCCGGATTCGCTCGAGACGAACACGACGCGGCCCCACTCCTTGTGGTCCAGCATCGCCTTGAGATAATGCCGCGTCAGGCGCACCGCGCTCATCACGTTGACCTCGAACATTCTCATCCAGTCGGCATCGGCGATCTCGAAGAAGGTTTTCGGCTCGTAGAATCCGAGATTGTTGACGAGGATATCGACCTCGGGAAACTGCGCCACCAGGGCGGCGCAGCCTTCGACACTGCCAAGATCGAACGCGGCGGCGTGCAACTTGGCCGACGGCGAAGATTGCCTGATCTTCGCGATGGCCTCGGCGATCGCCGCATTGTCGCGCCCGTTGACGATGACTTCGGCGCCCATCTGGGCGAGCCCCGTGGCTGAGGCGAGCCCGATGCCTCGCGTCGAGCCGGTGACGAGTGCAAGCTTTCCTGTCAGATCGAGATCCATGCATTACCCCCAATTCCCAGCACCGCCTATTTCACAGGCGGGGCGATATAGATTTTCCAGTTGATGGCCGGCCCCGGATGGCCGCGGAAGAAGCGCTGCGTCGTCATCACCAGCGGCTCGGCGTTCGTCGCATTCTCCTTCATCCAGGCCTCGCAGACAGGCAGCCGCCCATCCGTGGTGTCGCAGATGCCGATGAACCCAAGGCGCTTGGCCTCCTCCAGCGAGGTCAGCCCCGACGACCACAATTCGCCCGGCGTGAACGGCGCCGGATGGTCGGGGCTATAGAAGGTCATGGGCTCGCCGACCTCGGTGGTACCGGCAACCACCGCCCAGCGCGAACCAAAACGATCGTGCCAGACTTGCGTGAGCTCGCGCGCCAATTGCGCGCGCGCCCCATAGGTCGATGAGTTGTTGGGATATTCCGCCATCTCGCGCTCGGCGATGGTGGGCGCGGCGGCAAGCGTCGCGAGCGTGAGCACGAGCCAGATCGCGGTAATGCGAAACAGCGCGGCTGCCGGGATGCGCAGCGCGGGGATCGCCACCAGCGCCAACGGCACGAGGAAGAACAGCGAGATCCCCCAATCGGTCTTCATGTAGACCGTAAAGATCAACCCACCGAGCGGCGGCCCGATCGCGACGATGAGTTGGATGATCCAGACGTTGAGCGCCTGCGAGAGGTTCACGCCCGGATTCGCACCGGGCGACCAAATCAGCGAAAGCCGAGGTCGGGGCAACAGCAGTGCCAGCGCCGCGAGCGCCACCGGCACGGCGAGCAGCGCCAGATTGTGCCCGACATAGCCGAGCACGAGCCAGGCGCTTTGCGCGCGATTGGAAAGGCCGTAGACGTCGCCGGCATAGGTCAGCGGCACGAAGTCGACGCTCTTGAGCCAGATCAGATGCGGGATCATCGCGACCCCAAGCGTCGCAATCGCAACCCACGGCGCCGGCGAGCGCAGGAATTTTATTCGCTCGGGGTGAATCAGCGCCGCCAGTCCGATCGCGCCGATCATGGTCAGCACCCAATATTTCGTCATCAGCGCCAGCGCGCCGGCGAGCCCGAGCCATATCCCGGACCGCCATGTGCGTTTCTCGAAAGCGTCGAGATAGGCCAGCACGACCAGCGGCAGGGTGACGAGCTGCAACAGATCCGGATTGTACTTGAAACCCTTGAAATTGAAGATCGGGTAGAGCGCGAGCATGACCACGACAAGGAACGCGCGGCGGCGATCGACGACGCGAAGCGCAATGAACCAGCAGATCACGAGGCCAACACCGAGCGTGGTCATCGCCAGCGCATAGGTCGCCCAATCCTTCACCGGGAACAAACTGAACCACGCCCCGGCGACCCAGCCGGCGAGCGGCGGATGCTTGCCGTAGCCGAGCTGGAATTTCTGTCCCCAGGCAAACGCCTCCGCGACATCCATATGGACGTCCTGCGCGGCCTTCAGATCGATCAGGATCAAGGTCCAGAGCAGGCCATGCACCACGGCAAAGCTGACCACGAGCCAGAGCCCGGTCTCGGGGCGGGTCGCGCGCGCGACCAGCCACGCCGCCAGCCGGCGGAAGCTCAAGCGTCGGCGCGCGCGCGCGGTCGCGGGCAAAGTTGATGCAGTCGACATGGTTCAATTGCGTAGCGCGTTTTTGCCGCAAGTGGAATCAGCTTGGCGTGAAGATGCGCTGTAAAAACAGCGCAATATGGTTGCCGCGCCAAAGCGTGAATGCTATCCCGCGCCCATGACGACCACCCCTATTTCCAACATCCGAAACTTCGCCATTGTCGCCCATATCGACCATGGCAAATCGACGCTGGCCGACCGGCTGATCCAGATCACCGGCGGACTTTCGGACCGCGAAATGGCGGGCAAGGAACAGGTGCTCGATTCCATGGATATCGAGCGCGAGCGCGGCATCACCATCAAGGCGCAGACCGTCCGGCTGAACTATCGCGCCAAGGACGGCAAGGATTACATCTTCAACCTGATGGACACGCCGGGCCATGTCGACTTCGCCTACGAGGTCTCGCGCTCGCTCGCGGCCTGCGAGGGATCTTTATTGGTGGTCGACGCCAGCCAGGGCGTCGAAGCGCAGACGCTTGCGAACGTCTATCAGGCGCTCGACAACAATCACGAGATCGTGCCGGTCCTCAACAAGGTCGACCTGCCGGCGGCGGAGCCCGAGAAAGTCAAGCAGCAGATCGAGGACGTGATCGGCATCGACGCCTCCGACGCGGTGATGATTTCAGCCAAGACCGGTCAGGGCGTTCCCGACGTGCTGGAGGCCATCGTCACCCGCCTGCCGCCGCCGAAGGGCGACCGCGACGCGACCTTGAAGGCGCTTCTGGTCGATAGCTGGTACGACGTCTATCTCGGCGTCGTCGTTTTGATCCGGGTGGTCGACGGCGTGATGAAGAAGGGCAGCCGCATCCGGATGATGGGCACCAACGCGGCCTACGACGTCGAGCGCGTCGGCTTCTTTACGCCAAAGATGCAGCAGGTCGAGGAGCTCGGGCCCGGCGAGATCGGCTTCATCACCGCGGCGATCAAGGAAGTCGCGGATACGCGGGTCGGCGACACCATCACCGACGACAGAAAGCCGGTGACCGAGATGCTGCCGGGCTTCAAGCCGGCCATTCCAGTGGTGTTCTGCGGCCTGTTCCCGGTCGATGCCAACGATTTCGAAAGCTTGCGCGCGGCGATGGGCAAGCTGCGGCTCAATGATGCGAGCTTTTCGTTCGAGATGGAGACCTCGGCCGCGCTCGGCTTCGGCTTTCGCTGCGGCTTCCTCGGGCTGCTGCACCTGGAGATCATCCAGGAGCGGCTGTCGCGCGAATTCGACCTCAATTTGATCGCGACCGCGCCGAGCGTGATCTACAAGATGCATCTGACCGACGGGCAGGTGATCGAGATCCACAATCCCGTCGACATGCCCGACGTGGTCAAGATCGCCGAGATCGAAGAGCCCTGGATCGAGGCCACCATCCTCACCCCCGACGATTACCTCGGCAGCGTGCTGAAGCTTTGCCAGGACCGGCGCGGGTCGCAGAAGGAGCTGACTTACGTCGGCTCGCGCGCGCTGGTGAAATACGACCTGCCGCTCAACGAAGTGGTATTCGATTTCTACGACCGGCTGAAATCGGTCTCCAAGGGCTACGCCTCGTTCGACTATCATCTGACCGACTACAAGCCGGCCGACCTCGTCAAGATGCAGATCCTGGTCAACAGCGAGCCGGTCGATGCGCTGTCGATGCTGGTGCATCGCACCCGCGCCGAGGGCCGCGGCCGCGCCATGGTCGAGAAGATGAAGGAATTGATCCCGCCGCACATGTTCCAGATTCCGATCCAGGCGGCGATCGGCGGCAAGGTGATCGCGCGCGAGACCGTGCGCGCGCTGCGCAAGGACGTCACCGCAAAATGCTACGGTGGCGACGTCACGCGCAAAAGAAAACTTCTGGAGAAGCAGAAGGAAGGCAAGAAGAAGATGCGGCAGTTCGGCAAGGTCGACATCCCGCAGGAAGCTTTTATCGCCGCGCTAAAGGTGGATAGTTGATGCTGGCCGCCGCCACGACCGTCGTTGTTGTTCAACTTGGAAGCTGAAGGTGGATAGCTGAGGCGGCGGCCTGCTTCCAGCGCGCTTGATGCCGTCGTCGCCTCGACAACATTGAAGCGCTTCTGGATTTGAATCGCATTGGAGCGGCAGGCCGGTTATTCTGCGCCGATGTCGTGCATACTATCCGTATCGATCGCAATTTTCCTGTCGGCCGTGCCGGCCGTCACGTCAGGCGCGCCCGCTCAGAAGCGACATGTCTCTCATTGGCATGGCTATGGCTTCCTGCCCGGCTATCATCAACCGCCCAACAACAGCGTTCCGGTTTTTGGTGCGAAGGGACCACCCGGAGCACGCCTGATTATACCCCCAGCTATTGGTATCATGGCGAGCGATACTATTTTGGCCAGCCCGGGTTTTACCGCGGTCGCTACAATGGCGGCAGTTTCGGCCCGTGCTGGAGCTGGACGCCGATCGGGCCAGCGTGGAATTGCGGGTAGAAACCCAAGCTGATCACGCGTGTGGCTTTATCGCTACGCTGAAAACCACCAACGCGGTCATTCCGGGACATCGCGGTAGCGATGGACCCGGAATGACGACGGACATCTTGCCCTTCCGCCAGAGATAGACCACCATGGCGCTAATTGATCACTCGATAAAAAGAGCGAGGAAACGCCATGAACACGCTTCCCGGCTTTGGCCTGGTCGAGCGCGCCCGCGCGCTGCAGCCGCTGATCTTGCGCGAGGCCGATGAAATCGAGCGGACGCGGCGCCTGACATCAGCCGTGACCTCCGCGCTGATCGAGAACGGGCTCTACCGGGTGCTGTTGCCGCAGAGCCTTGGCGGCGCCGAGGCGCCGCTCGAGATCTTCATGCAGATGCAGGAGGAGATCGCCAAGGCTGACGCCTCGACCGCCTGGTGCCTCGGCCAATGCAGCGTCTGCGCCATGACCGCGGCCTATCTCGATGCCGACGCGGCCAACGAGATCTTCAACACGCCGCCCGGCATTTTGGCCTGGGGCGCGATCGCCCATGAGGTCCAGGCCGTTCCCGGCGGCTACAGAGCGAGCGCGCGCTGGGATTTCGCGTCCGGCTCGCGGCAGGCGAGCTGGCTAGGCGCTCATGTCCGTGTCGTCGAAGCCGACGGCAGCCAGCGCAAGAAAAAGGACAGCTCGCCGGAAATCCGCACCATCCTGTTCCCGGCGGCGAGCGCCACCATGTATGACGTCTGGGACGTGATCGGGCTGAGGGGCACCGGCACCGATTCCTATTCGGTCGACAATCTGTTCATCCCGGAGAAATTCGCAGCGCTTCGCGACGATCCGGCAGCGGTGCGCGAAAAGGGCCCGCTCTACAAGCTTCCCACCCATTTCGTATTCGCGATGGGCTTTGCCGCGACCGCGATCGGCGTCGCGCGCGCCACGCTGGATGCGGCGATCGAGCTCGCCCGCAAGAAGCAGCCGCAGGGACTGTCGGTGATGCGCGAGAATAACGCCGTGCAGGGCCTGATCGGACGCAACGAGGCGAGCTTGCGCGCCGCCCGCGCCTATCTCTATGCCACCGCAGGGGAGGTCTGGCGCGACCTCGCGCGAGGCGACGCCTTCACCGAGGCGCATCGCATTGCGCTGCGCATCGCCGCGACCTGGACTATTCATCGGTCGGCGTCCGTGGTCGATACCGCCTATCACATGACGGGCGCCACAGCCGTATTCGCGGCAAATCCGTTCGAGCGGCGTTTCCGCGACATGCACACGATCGCGCAGCAGATCCAGGCCCGTGACACGCACTATGAAGACGCCGGCAAGGTGATCCTTTCGGGAAGGCTCAATACGCCGCCAACCACGCGATAGTCGCGCGTCCCCGAATTGCTATGGTCGGAGGCATCAGCGACTCCATCCAGGAGAGTCGGTCGCCACCGGCGCATGGGCGTCGGCGCTTTCCGCAGGGCTCAATTTACTGACTTGTTAAGCACTTTCTGGAAACTTTCCGAATCGTCCCCCTCGCGAGGCTTCGGAAATCCCATGTTCAAACTTCGATCGATCGCAGCCCGCCTGATCCTGGTCATTTCGCTGACCGTTGCGGTCGCCTGCGCCATCCTGGGGACCTTCTCGATCATCCAGCAGCGCACGCTGATGCAGCTCGCGCTCGACCAGCAGCTCAAGCTGCAATATGACAGCGTGATCGCCGCGATCGACTATGAAGGACGCGCCACGCTCGCGGTCAGCGCCGTGGTCGCCGGGCTGCCGCCCGTCGCCGACGCCATCGCCAAAGGCGACCGTGGCGGGCTGGCGGCGCTGCTCGACGGTCCGATGAAGGCGCTGACGGCGCAAGGCATCCCGCTGATCACCTTCCAGACGCCGCCGGCCCTGGTCTTCTACCGTGTTCATGCGCCCACGGTCTTCGGCGACGACATCTCGGCGCGCCGCAACACCGTGGTGGAAGCGATCAAGACCGGCAAACCGATCGTCGGCGTCGAACCGGGGCGGGAGGCACTGGGCATTTTCGGGATGACGCCGATCGTACGCGACGGCAAGACGGTTGCGAACATCGACGTTGGCGCCGCCTTTGGCAAGGAATTCGTCGATCGGGCCAAGAAGCGCTTCGGCATCGACCTTGCCGTGCACTCGTTCGACGGCAAGGAATTCAAGAAATTGTCCTCGACCTTCGGCGACACCGTGGTCGCGAGCCAAGACGAGCTCAAGAGCGTGTTCGACGGCGCGGCGCTGCATCGGGACACCAGCTTCGACGGCCACCCCGCGGCCCTCTATATCGGGCAAATCAGGAACTATGCCGGCCAGCCGGTCGCCGTGCTCGAAGTCATCAAGGACACCACCGAATACGAGGCGGCGGCAGCAAGTTCTCAACGCACTCTGATCCTCGGCACCCTCGTCATTCTCGCCGCCGCCGCGCTGCTGGCGTTCCTGCTCGGCCGCGGCATGTCGCGCCCGCTGATCGCGATCACCGCGGTGATGAACCGCCTCTCCAGCGGCGACACCGACGTGGCAATTCCCGGCGGCGAGCGCAAGGACGAACTCGGCACGATGGCGCTGGCCGTCGACGTGTTCCGCCGCAACATGATCGAGGCCGGCACCATGCGCGCGGCGCAGGAGGCCGCCAAGGATCAATCCGAGCACGAGAAGAAAGCCTTGCAGCGCCAGATGGCCGACCGGTTCGAGGCCGACGTCAAGAGCGTGGTCGGCGCGGTCGCCAAGGCGACCGCCGACATGCGGCGCGTCGCGGACGAGATCACGGCGAGCGTCAACGGCACCTCGGAGCGGACCACGGCTGCGGCGGCGGCCTCGGAGGAGGCA
>Ga0210384_10003461_pt1 | contig 18243 bp, 13 predicted proteins | sample IncBWH2MmetaG_FD_160574 | JGI IMG/M metagenome (GOLD analysis project Ga0210384, IMG submission 160574) | Forest soil microbial communities from Barre Woods Harvard Forest LTER site, Petersham, Massachusetts, United States - Inc-BW-H-2-M | ecosystem: Environmental > Terrestrial > Soil >...
CGATCTTCCCCTCGACCGAAGAGTAACGGACCGGCACCACCCCGAGGGCACCGTGGACGCCCCCTGCCGAGGTCTGGATCGTCACCGCGAATCCGTCGTGGGTCTCGGCCACCGTCCGACCGTCGAACCGGGCGAAGTACGATTCTACGTGGGCGATCTCGTCGGAGGAGGGACGGAACTGGCGCTCGAACTGGGACTCGGTAAGGAACCGGTGGTACCGTGGGCTCGACGGATCGATGATCGCCGCATCGAACGCCGCCAGCGACTGGGAAGCGCGGGGGGCCAGCACGATCGTCAGGGTGACGGGCGTCGAGTCCGCGAGCGGCCGCACCAAGGCCGAGGGGGGCAGCGGGCGCGCGTCGGTGAACAAGGGGACCGCCGCGGAGTGGATCTGGGGCGCGGGCATCTCGGAGTGCGAAGGCAGCCCGGCGCCGATCGGTCCGAATCCCAGCACGACCAGCAGGAGTATCGCGTATCCGGGGGACACATTCGGGCAGAGAGCGGAGCCGAGATAAGGCCGGGCCGCGAGGATCCGACGGCCGCCCGTCGTCAAAGATTTATCTCTGGCCCCGCGTCCGTCGTCGATGGCCGAACGGGGAGCGGCGCCCCCGTGCATCTTCTGCGAGATCGCCGCCCAGCGTGCTCCCGCCCACGTGGTGTATGAGACGCCGGGAACCGTCGCGTTCCTCGACCTGTTCCCCTACACCCGAGGGCACCTTCTGGTGGTGCCGAAGCGCCACGTGGACCGGTTGACCGATCTGAAACCGGAGGAGTACCGGGACTTTTTCGGCTCGCTTTCGGAGATGTGCCGACGGGTCGACCGGTTCTCGAGGCACTACAACGTCGCCCTCAACCAGGGGGAGAACGCCGGCCAGGTGATCTTCCACCTCCACTTCCACGTCATTCCCCGGCCGACCCGGGAGAACCCGTTCCTCGCCCAGCCTCGGTCCCGTCTCGAGGAAGCCGAAGCCCGCCGCGTGGTCGCCGAGCTCGCGAGGCCATGAGCGCCGCTCCTGCGCGACCCCCCGCGGTGGCGGGGCAGTTCTACGACGCTGACGGTCGACGTTTGGCGGCCCAGGTCGAGGCGTGCTTCCTCGACCGCCGAGGGCCGGGCGAGCTGCCGGTCCGGCACCGGTCGTCGGGACGCCGGATCCGAGCGATCGTCGTGCCCCATGCCGGCTACCAGTACTCCGGGGCGATCGCGGCCAAGGCGTACGCCGCCATCGCCGCAGAGCGCCCGCCCGGGACAGTCCTCGTGCTCGGGGTCGATCACCACGGTCTTTCGCAGATCGCCGCCCTATCGGACCGCGACTGGCAGACCCCGCTCGGCCCCACCCATCTCGACCACGACCTCGCGCGGAGCCTCGCCCAGCCCCCGATCGTCGTCGACGAGGAGGCCCACCGGGCCGAGCATTCGATCGAGGTCCAGCTCCCGTTCCTCGAGTATGTGCTCCCGAAACCCCGTTTTGTTCCCCTGATGGTCCGATTCGGGTCGGCCGCGACGCTGCACCAGGTCGGATCGGTCGTGCGAAACGCCATCCGGGGAAGGGATGTCCTCCTCGTCGCGTCGACCGATTTCAGCCATTACGTTCCGTCAACGGTCGCCGAACGATTGGACCGGATGGCCATCGACCGGATCCTCGCCCTCGACGCCGACGGGTTGTACGAGACGGTCCGCCGCCACGACATCTCGATGTGCGGGGTGGCCCCGACGACGGTGCTCCTCGCCGCCCTGGCGGGCGAGCGCCTGAGCGCTCGACTGCTCGCCTGGGGTCACTCCGGCGAGGTCGAAAGGATGAGGGACGTCGTCGGCTACGCGGCGGTGCTGATCTCTTCGGAGACCGACCTCTAGGTCGGGGCGCTTCGGGAGGCCGCCCGGACGATCCGCTCGAGCACGTAGGGTAGGAGACCACCCGCGCGATAGTAGTCCATCTCCACCGAGGCATCGACCCGAGAACGGGTCAGGAAGGTCCGGACGCTCCCATCGGCGGCCTTCGCTCGGACCTCGACGGTGGAACGGGGCTGGAACTCCGAGCCCGTAGGCAGCCGCAGGTCGAAGGTTTCGTGGCCGGTGAGGGAGAGCTCCTTCCATCCCTCGCCCGGTTCGAACTGCAGGGGGAGCACACCCATGCCGACGAGATTGCCGCGGTGGATCCGCTCGTAGCTCTTCGCGATCACGGCCCTCACCCCGAGGAGCATCGGCCCCTTCGCCGCCCAGTCCCGGGAGCTTCCCTGACCGTACGAGCCACCGGCCAGAACGATGAGGGGGGTGCCCTCGTTGCGATAGCGCTCGGCCGCCTCGTAGATCGAGAGCTTCGTTCCCGACGGGACGTGGATCGTCCATCCGCCTTCGGTCCCGGGCGCAAGGCGGTTCTTCAGTCGGATGTTGGCGAACGTGCCTCGCACCATCACTTCATGGTTCCCCCGGCGCGTCCCGTAGGTGTTGAACTCGGCTTTGGGGACCCCCTGCTCGATGAGGTATCGCCCCGCCGGGCTCTCCTCGGGGATCTCACCGGCGGGGGAGATATGGTCGGTCGAGACCCGGTCCTCGAGGAGGGCGAGCGCCCGGGCATCGGAGACCAGCCGGCCGTCGGTGGGGGCCACGGGGGCGGGCAGGGAAAAGTACGGGGGGTGGCGGAGGTAGGTCGACTTCGGGTCCCACCGGTATTCGGGACCCGCGACGGTCGGCAAGGAGTCCCAATGCGGATCGCCCTGGGTGATCGTCCGGTACTTCTCGCGGAACATCCCCGGTTCGAGCGACGCGTCGACCAGCTCCCGGATCTCCTCGGCCATCGGCCACAGGTCGCGCAGGAACACGGGACTTCCGGCCGTGGACGTGCCCAACGAATCCTTGGTGAGGTCGATATCGAAGCGCCCGGCGAGCGCGTAGGCGACGACAAGCATCGGCGAGGCGAGGTAGTTCGCCCGGACCTGGCTGTGAATTCGGGCCTCGAAATTTCGGTTGCCGCTCAGCACCGCCGCCACGTACGCGTCCGACGCCTCGATCGCTTCGGCGACCTTCGGCGGGAGCGGCCCGCTGTTGCCGATGCACGTGGTGCAACCGTAGCCGACGAGGTCGAATCCCAGCGCTTCCAGCGGTCCCATCAGCTTCGCGCGCTCCAGGTAGGCCGTGACCACCTTGGAACCCGGCGCGAACGAGGTCTTGACGTGGGGCGGCACCCGCAGCCCCAGTTCGACCGCCTTGCGCGCGATCAGTCCGGCCCCGACCATGACCGACGGGTTCGACGTGTTCGTGCAGCTCGTGATCGCCGCGATGACCACGGCGCCATCCGCGATCGATCCCCCGTTGGACGGCGCGCCGGCCGGCTTCGGGTGCTCGCGACGATAGGCCTGCGAGGCGGTTCGGAACGAGGCCGGGGCCTCGGCCAAGGAGACGCTTTCCTCGGGATTCCTCGGGCCGGAAACCGTCGGGACGATCCGGCTGAGATCGATCGTGAGCTCGTCGGCGAACTCGGGGTGCGCGGTGGTCGCGTCGCGCCAGAGGCCCTGGCGTCGGGCGTAGGCCTCCACCTCGCGAACGTGGGCGGGTTCGCGACCCGTGCCGGTCAGGTAGGCGAGCGTGGCCGCGTCGATCGGGAACAGCGCGGCCGTCGCGCCGTATTCTGGGCACATGTTGGAGATCGTCGCCCGGTCCGGGACCGAAAGGCAGTCGAGCCCGGGCCCGAAGAACTCGACGAACATCTCGACGACGCCCTTCTTCCGCAGCTCCCGGGTCACCGTCAGGACCAGGTCGGTCGCCGTCGCCCCTTCGGGGAGCGAACCGGTGAGACGAACCCCGACGACGTCGAGCGGGGGGAGCAGGCACGGCTCACCCAGCATGGCGGCCTCGGCCTCGATGCCGCCGGCGCCCCAGGCCAGCACGCCGAGACCGTTGATCATCGTGGTGTGGGAATCCGTGCCGATCAGCGTGTCGGGGAAGAGTTCCACGACCCCGTCCCGTTCCCGCCGGGTGGCGACGGTGGCCAGGTACTCGAGGTTGACCTGGTGGCAGATCCCGTTCCCCGGGGGGACGATGCGTAGCCCGGTGAACCCCTGCTGCGCCCACCGGAGGAGGTCGTAGCGCTCTCCGTTCCGCTGGTACTCGCGGTCCAGGTTGATCAACCCGGACCGGCGGTCGCCGAAGCTATCGACCTGCACCGAGTGGTCGACGATCAGATCGGCGGGGACCACCGGATTGACCCGGGCGGCCGGCACGCCGCGAGCGGCCGCCGCCGCCCGGATCGCCGTCAGGTCGACGAGTACGGGAACTCCCGTGAAGTCCTGCAGGAGCACCCGGGCGGGGTAGAACGGCAACTCGGTCTCGGGGGAGATCGGTTCCCCGTGGGCCACACGGAGGAGGAGGGAGGGGGCTAGGGATCGATCGTCGAAGTTGCGGATCAGGTTCTCGAGGACGACCTTGACGGTGAGAGGCCGTCGAGCGAGCTTCGCCTGGTCCACCCCGGGCAGCCGGTCGACCGGGTAGACCATGGGGGATCCGGGCTCCGTCGAGAGCGGCTCGGCGATCCCCAAGGCGTTGCGTCGCCCCATGGGGCGGGCGATTCCCCGCCCCTTCTTGGGCTCTGGGGTCGCGTCCGGGCGCTGAGACCGGCGCGCCCACCGGTCTCGCTCCGCCTAGCGCGGCCGACTCCGCGAGCTAAAGAGCGGGAGAGGTTCCTCCCGCCTCGACCGGCATGATCCTCAGCGACCGCAAGATCCGCGAGGCGATCCAGGGCGGCCAGATCGTCATCCGGCCCTATCGTCCGGATTGTCTCGGGTCGAACTCGTACGACGTCCACCTGGGTCCGTATCTGGCCACGTACCAGGACGGGGCCCTCGACGCGAAGAAGGCGAGCCCGATCGACGAGTTCCGGATCCCGAAGCGGGGGTTCGTCCTGGTCCCGGGCCAGCTGTACCTGGGGGTGACCGAGGAGTACACCGAGACCCATCGTCACGTCCCCTTCCTCGAGGGCAAGTCGAGCGTCGGACGCCTCGGCATCGACATCCACTCCACCGCGGGAAAGGGCGATGTCGGGTTCTGCAACTACTGGACCCTGGAGATGTCGGTGAAACTCCCCGTTCGCGTCTACGCGGGAATGCCGATCGGCCAGCTGATCTACTTCGAGGTCTCGGGCGTCGTGGACCACCCCTACAACGTGAAGAAAGGGGCGAAGTACAATCGGGTCAGCGCCCACCCCACCCCATCCCGGATGTTCAAGAATTTCGGACGACCCGCCCCCCGTCGGCCACGCCGCCGCTGAACGTCAACGGGGCGGCGCCGACTGACGTCCCGACAGGTAGAACGCCGGACGCCCCGGTCGGGCCCGCTCCCGGCGGCGGAGCGGGTCATGGGCCGCCGCGTCCGATTCCGGGAGAACGTCGACCCGGGCGAACCCGAACCGTTGGGCGAAGTAGGCCTCGGCGGACCTCAGCACCCCGAGCTCGTCGACCGGAGGACCGGTGACCGGGCGCTCCCCCCGGAGCATCGGGGCGACGCGGCCGACGTATTTCGGGATCTCCGACAGGTAGGCGCTGAGCTCAGGGTGGGATTTCGCCCGCTCCATGATCGTCCGCACCGCGGGCGAGCTCGGGTCCGGGGGCTGCTCCCGCAGCCACGCCTCCACGGTGGCCTTCCAGGGCGCCGCCACGAAGAACGAGACCCCGTCGGGCAGCTCCCCTCTCGCCTGGGCCGGCTTGAGGACGCTCCGCAGGTCCTCCTCGACCAGGTCGAGGAACGACTCGTTCCGAAGCATCCGATCGGAGTGGGGGAGTTCCGTCGGGTCCGGGAACGGTTGGGATGCCACGAGCGAGGGGAAGTGACCCTCTCCGAGCTCTTCGGCGAGGTGAGGAGTGACCGGACCCATCGTTCGGATCCAGACCGAGGCGACCCGCTGCAACGTCGCCCCCGGCGCGCCGCCCCGTAGGAGGTAGCGCCGCACCAACGCCGGGATGGTCCCGTAGATGCGACCCGACGCATCTCGGATCGCTTGGCGGTGGAACGCATCGCGGATGGCCTCTACTTCGTCGTGCAGGGCGCTCGTCAACCACGCGTTGAGCTCCGGGGGCCCGTCCGGCCCATCCTGCCAGAGGGTCCGGGCCATGCGCTCGATCTCGCCGAGGCGGGTGGCCGCGACATCGACGAGAGCCGGGTCCCACTCGATGTCCTGGTCGGGGTTGGCGGCCTCGGTGTAGAACAGCCGCAACGCGTCCGCTCCCCACGCGTCGAGCGCGGACTGCAATAGCGGGATCCCGGCGCCCTTGCCGACGGCCTTCTTTGAGATCTTCTCCCCGCCCGCGCGCGTCAGCCACCAGTGGACGAACAGGCCCCGGGGTCGGAGCTCCGGCGGCAGAAGGAGAGCGTGGGTGGCGAGGAAGACCGGGAAATGCACCCGCTTGTGCTCCTTGCCGCCGATATTGAGATCGAGAGGGTACCAGTACAGGAACTCCTCCCGGACCGTCGCCTGGACGCCGGGGTCGATGGTCGGCTCCCCCGGACCCGCACCGAGAAAAACGAAATTGAAGAACGGGTCGGTGAGGGCGGCGACCGGGACCCGACCGTCGGCCACGAACCGGCGGACGATGTAGTAGGCCGGATAGAACGTGGAGTCCGCGATCGGCTCGATCACCCAGGAAGGATCGAGGGGGAACGGGGTCCCCAACCACTTGCCGCGCCGGACACACGGTCGGTCCCCGAACCACTCGATGACGGACGGAAGTTCCCTACGATACTCCTCGGGTTGGACCTCGAGCGCCCGCACGAGCTCCCGCGTCCGCTCGCGCCATGCCGGGTCGGAGTATCGGAGGAACCACTGGTCGGGCAGCTTGCGGATCACCACCCGATGCCCGTTGCGGCAGATCACCGGCTTCGAGAACTCCTGAAGCTCGATCGCATCGCCCGCCTCGGTCAGCCGGCGGGCGATGTTCTCGCGCGCCCGCACGACCGTGGAGCCGTTTTCGAGATCGGCCCGCATGCGCCCCCGGGAGTGCTCCACGCGGTACAACCGATGGGTCGCTTCCTCGACCTCCGTGGTCCGGGTCAGATCGATGGCGTGGGTGGCGCGGACGGCTCGCTCCGCCGGAACCCCATCGCCTGCCAACAGAGTGCGCTCCGACTCCGTGAGCTGTTCGAGCGGGGGGAGTTCGACGACGACGGGCGGCGCCGCCACCTGCTCTCTCCACCGGGGCTCGAGCCCCTGAACGGCCAGCCAGTCGACGGGGGCGTGGGCCGGTACGGACATGACGACCCCCGAGCCGACCCCCGAGCCGACCTCCGGGTCCACCAGCGGACTCGGGAGGACCGGGATCTTCGACCCGGTCAACGGCGCGGTGACGAGAGACCCGAGGATCGACCCGGGATCTACCTCGTGTCCCAGCCGGCCTCCGTGTTGTTCCACGAGGCGCTCGCCGCCCGAGCGGCTGACGAGGAACTCCTGCCCATCGTGGTGCCAGACGATGAGCGGAGACGACGGGTGCACCCAGAGGTTCGTCGCACCATAGACGGTCTCCGGTCGCAGGGTGGCCGCCAGCAATCGACGACCGTCGGCCAGGGCAAAGACGATCGCCGTGAACGAGATCCATTCCGCGTCGCCGCCGGAAGAGAGATCCGTCTCCGACGGGTCGACCGACACGGGGCCGCAGATCGGGCATACCGAGGCGAAGTGCGGGGCCTGCACCAACGCCCCCGCCGCCGCAAGGCGCCGGAACTGCCAGCGAATGAAGGCGCTGTAATCCTCGTCGATCGTGGTGACGTACGCACTTTCATCGACGAGCAATCCCAACGTACGAAACACCTCCAAGTAGCGCCGACCGAGGAACCGGGCCGCTCCCTCGGGCGATTCTAAGCCCGGCCACTCCGACTCCGGGACGGCGTTGTCCCGCAATTGCTGGACCATGCCACCCTCGCGCTCGCGCACCCGCTGGGCGAACGTGACCGCCGGGAGACCGGACGCGTGCGTCCCGCTCGGAAAGAACACGGCCCGCCCTCGCATTCGATAGTACCGGTGGAGCGCATCGGCGTAGGTCAACCCCCGGAAGTGCCCGATGTGGAGGAACCCGCTCGTTCCGGGGTAGGCGACGATGGCGTAGAATTTCTCCCGCGACTCGTCCCGTCGGGCCCGAGCGATCTCGGCGCGCGCCCACGCCTGCTCCCAGAACGCCTCGCGGCCGCGCTCCATCGGTGGCCGCGAGACGGATTTCCGTATTTGAGGGGTGACGTCCCTGAGAGAACCGATTTACCCGCGCCTCCGTTCGCCGCCGGCGTGCGGATCATCGAAGTGTTCCACTCCGTGCAGGGGGAGGGGCCGCTCACCGGGCTCCGAACCTCGTTCATTCGGACCGCGCGTTGCAATCTGAGGTGCTCGTGGTGCGACACCACCTACTCGTTCGGCCCCGGACGCGAGCGGAGCGTGGCGGCCCTCGTCAAGGAGGTCGCGGGCCATCGGACGAAGTTCGCCTGTCTAACCGGCGGCGAGCCCCTACTCCAACGAGAGTCGGTCGAACTGCTGAGGGCCCTCTCCGATCGGGGGTTGACGACCGTGGTCGAGACCGGGGGTTCGTTGGATGTCGGACCCTACCTTTCCGTCCCGAAGACGGTGCTGAGCGTCGATGTCAAGTGTCCGGGTTCGGGCATGAGCTCCCATAACCGGTGGGAGAATCTTCCAAAGCTCCGGCCGTCCGACGTCGTCAAGTTCGTCATCGGGGACCGCGCGGACTACCTGTACGCGCGGCGCGTGGTCCGGGAGCGGCCGATCCGTGCTCCGGTCGTGTTTCAACCGGTCTGGGGCACGAACGCCGCGCGGCTGGCCGACTGGGTGATCAAAGACCGGCTCGACGTCCGGGTCATGCTCCAGGAGCACAAACTCCTCTGGGGAGATGTACCCGGACGGTAGCACGGCGACCGGCCGATGGAAGGCTATATAGCCCGCCCCCCTCCCCGGCCGACCCGGGCATGGGCACCGATTCCCCGGCCGTTCGTACCTCGATGAGCGGGCGGGAGAGCCCCTTCGGCAAAGCACGTTCGATGGTGTTTCCGCGCACGGTCTTGGCGGGCCATGGGGTCCTCCGGGAGATCGGCGAGGTGGCGCATACCTTCGACTTCCCGTCTCGGGGAGTCGTCGTGACCGGGCCCCGGACGGCCGGAATCGCGGGCAACCGGGCGGCGGAACTGCTCAAGGAGAGCGGGTTCGATATCTCGACCCTTCTGGCGGGAGACGCGACTCCCGCGGAGGTCGACCGTCTCGCGGTGGAGGTGAAGGGACTCGGAGGCCGGTTCCTGGTCGCGGTCGGGGGGGGCAGCAAGATCGACCTCACGAAAGTCGTGGCCGCCCGCCTTCGCATCCCGTACATGAGCGTCCCGACATCTGCGGCGCACGACGGGATCTCCTCCCCTCGGGCGTCGTTGCGCGAACCGGACCGGGTGACGAGCATCGAGGCCGTGGTCCCGATCGGCGTTCTGGCGGACACCGAGATCATCGTCCAGGCCCCTTTCCGCCTTCTCTCCTCGGGCTGCGCCGACGTGATCTCCAATGTCACCGCCGTGCTCGATTGGAAGCTGGCGGCGCGGCTGCGGAACGAGGAGTACTCCAGCACGGCCGTCACCCTCGCCGAGTACGCCGCGCAGGAGATCATCGACCACCAGAACCTCATCAAGCCGAACCTGGAGGAATCCGTGTGGATCGCGATCCGCCCGATGATCGTCGCGGGGATCGCGATGAGCGTGGCCGGTTCCTCTCGACCCTGCTCCGGGAGCGAGCACCTGTTCAGCCATGCGCTCGACCGCTCGGCCCAGAAGCCGAGCCTGCATGGCGAGCAGTGCGGCGTCGGGGCGATCATGATGATGTACCTGCACGGGGGCGACTGGCGAAAGCTGAAGACCGCCCTCCACGCGATCGGGGCCCCGACCACCGCCCGCGAGCTCGGAGTCACCTCGGAAGAGGTGATCGAGGCGCTCGTCTCGGCGCACAAGGTCCGCCCCGAGCGCTACACGATCCTAGGGGACAACGGCCTGACGCGCGACGCCGCCGAGCGGCTCGCAACGCTCACCGGGGTCATCGGCTAGGGAGGGTCAACATGGCGGACATAACGCTCATCGCCCAGGGCCAAGCGCATCCCGGATTCGAATTCGTCTACCAGGGACCGGCTCCGATCTGCCGCACCTGCCCGTACCGGCACGCCTGCCTCACCCTCGACGTGGGCCGGCGCTACCAGGTGAGCAAGGTGCGCCCGGTCACCCATCCGTGCGCCCTTCAGGAGACCGAGGCGGCGGTCGTCGAGGTCTCCGTCGTCCCCCGCCAGCTCGTCGTGGAGCCGAGGATGGCGATCGTCGGGAGCTCGTTCGACGGATCTCGCTATTCGTGCAGCCGCGTGGACTGCCCCAACTGGGACGCGTGCGCCGGCCCATCGGTGCCGGGAAAGCAGCGGTATCGCATCGAAAGGGTCCACCCCGAGGCGGCCGAATGCCGCATCGGGCGGAGCCTTAAGCTCGTGGACGCGGTCTAGCACCGGATGCGGGGCTGTGGGGTAGCTACGGGCTCGGGGTAACCCCCCGGCGCGCTCTACTGGTCCATCCTTCGGGCTTTGGGAGCCCGGGACCCCGATTCAAATTCGGGCAGCCCCATCCACCCCTATCGGGCCCCGTAGACGCTGCGGGGCAACCATTTGAATACGATACACTTCAAAATCATGCGCACGAGACTGGACAGACCCAACCAACCACCGGATTCTCAGTGCTCATGAGAACTCAGGTTCCCCACTCCGGTTCGAAAGTAAGTTCTTATCTGCGTTGAATTCTTACTTTCGCCAATGGCGCCACCGAGGAGAACGATGGCCCACTGCTACCGGTGCGGCTTCTCCTGGTTTCCCCGCTGGAATCCGACGCGGATGTGCGCCCGCTGCAAGTCCCCGTATTTCGACACGCCCAAACTCCGAGTCCCAGTGCTCGGCTCTGGTCTAGGTATTGAGGAGGTCATCGGCGAACGTCGCCGAGCCATCCTGCGACTCGCCGAGCGTTACGGAGCTCGGAACGTCCGGGTCTTCGGTTCGGTGGCCCGGCGGTCGGCAACTGCGAAGAGTGACCTTGACCTCCTCGTCGACCCGGTGCCCTCCCGCCTCGATGTCGTGCGCCTTGGTCTTCAGCTGGAGAAGCTGCTAGGCCGACGCGTGGACGTCGTTACCGAGGGATCGCTCGGCTGGTACATTCAGCCTCAGGTAATCGCCGAGGCGGTCCCACTGTGACCGCCGACGACCCCTACCATCCGCTCTCCCTCGCCATCGAACATCTCCAGCAGGCTATCGAATACGCGAGGCGAGGAAAGAAGGTGTTCTTCGACCCCGAGAACCCGGACACGGCTCGCCTTGTCGAATCGGAGCTCCGTAAGGCGTACGAAGCGATGAACCGTCTCGGGCAGCCACTGTTCCGGGCCAACCCGACTCTACCGGCGGACGAAATCGGGAGGGTGCGGCAGCTCCTGACGCGTGACTATGGGGACGTGATCTTGGAGGAGGTCTGGCGGACGGTCTCTGATAGAGCTCCAAAGCTCCTGCGCCTGCTGACCAAGGTCAAGGTCCCCAAGCGAGACTGAGGCCGGTCCAGCCGGACCGAGTCTTCTCCGAGTCGGCCGCACGCAGGGGTGGTCGCAACCGATATCCAACCTTACCTGCTCTGCAAGATCGGCGACGCGCCAGGCCCGATCCAAACCGGCTTTTTCTATCGACGACCTCAAAGCCGGCAGGATGATCCTCTCCCAATACCCCCACGTCAAGTGGCGCCCTCTGGATCGTCCAAACCGTCCGCTCGGTGCCTTCCGGTACGCGGGGGGAAAGCGCCTCGTACTTCAGTCAGGTGGGGCGCGGGAGGCAATCTCCAGGCGCCCGGAAACCCGAAAAATGTCGTGTGTTTGTACACATTATTATACAAACACGGTCAGCCCCGATCCAGCCTGGAGGCTATCCCCCCGACGCGAACCCTGCCGTCAGATCCCCATGAGGACGGCTGCGCGGGCAAATCCCCGCCCGAACCCGACCTCGGGTCGGGTTCCGCTGGCAGCGCAGAGACAGACACCGAGGAGCCCGTCCCTCTATCGTGCCGAGGCGGCTGCCCCCGCGCGGAAGCTATCCATCTCACCTCTTCCCCGATCAACGCGGGTCGTTCCGAGATTCCGTCCAGCGGAACGCGATCTGGCGAGCCGTTGTTCGAATCGTCCTCCGCGCCTCGGAATGCGGCGCAGTCGGCGTCGTTCGATGGAGCGACGTTGTCCGTCGGGCGGAAAGGGATGGAGTTGGGCGTTTGCCTACCGCTCAACCAGACCTGGATCTTCATGGTGGTTGCCGGGTGAAAGAATGGCGACAATGCGTTCGTGGTCAAGGTCGCGGTGATTGACCCGGCATGCTTCGACCTCTGACACCCCCCCCCGCCCGGATGTGCCGGGTCGGGCCCGGGTCTGAGGGGCAGTCGGTCGGGGCCTTGGGTTCTGCCAGTCCGCGGCCCCGGCGCCTCGTCTGTCGGGGCTAACGGCTAAATCTCCCGCCGCGTCCGAACCGGACCTATGGTCGAGCAGGCGACGCCGCAGCCGGCTCCGGCCTCCGCGGTCCATTCCGCGATCATCTACTGCGAATCGTGCCGTCGCGAGACGGAGCACCGGATCCTCAAGGTCGCCGGCGGCGCCCGAGCGCACGGCGAGCTCCGGGGGCTCGCTCGGTGCCGCGAATGCCGCCTCACCCATCCGTTCGAGGACCGGCCGCGCCAGACCGTCGAGGTCGGCGAGGTCGTCTCCGAAGGCCGCACATCGACACCGGGTCGCCGCCGGCTCCCGGAGGATTCCCGGGTCTACGTGGGCGCCGGCATCCCCGGTTCTGAACCTCCCGTGGCGGTCCTGCGGATCGACCGGAAGGACGGCCGCCGCGTCCAGGAGGCCGCCGCGACCGAGATCGCGACGCTGTGGGTCCGCGTGGACCGCGGGGCGGTCGTCCCGGTGTCGATCATCGAGGGTCGGCGGACCCGGGCGGAGCGCCTGGTCGTTCCGCCCGAGACGGTGTATGAGGTGGGAGGACCCCTGCGGGTCGAGGAACGGAGCCTCACCATCGTGGGGCTTCGCGCGCGGGGGGAGACCTGGAGGCACCCTGGCGCCCGGTTCCGCGCGGAGGAGGTACAACGGATCTACGCTCGGCGGAGCGTGAGCCCCCCCGAAGGAAGCATCGATTGGAGCCGGTCCCGGGACAGGCCGAGCTCACGCGAAAGTTCGACCTCGGCGTCGGACCGATTCCGCTCGTCGCCCGGGGTCAGCAGGTATCGCACCTCACCCCGGGCTCGCAGCGACGCGGGCGGTCCGACGGACCACAGTTGGGAATCCTCGTAGCGGATCTCGCCGATGGCGAGCTCGGTCGGCAGATCCTTCATCGGGTGCTTGGTCCCGTGGATCACCCACGCGCCCCGGGCCACGAACTCGCCGGTCCCGGCCGATTTCGAGACTTGGTCCGCCTCGACCCAGAACGCCGACGCCGACGCCAGACCGGCGCGCCACGCTTTCGAGAATGCCACGCCGAACTGCCCGGCTTCGGCGAGCGTCACGTCGCTCGGATCGGGAGCGGGCGGGGCCGGGTGCTTCACGACGACGCTGGGCGCTCCGTGGAGGTCCGCGTGCACATAGCGGTCCCGCGGTCGCAGATAGCGTCGGACGATGAGGTCGTTCGTCGCCGCGTCCCGGCCGCCGACCACGAGGACCCCTTCCGAGGAGAGGAACCAGCGGTACTTTTGGAACCAGAACCGGACGCGGAACTCGCCCTCCGCCGGGCGTGAGGCCGGGATCGGGCTCCCCTTCACGGCGAGCGCGGAGCGTCGCAACTGGGCGTCCTCGAGCGCACGTCGGGCCCCGGCGAGCCGGACCTGGGCGCGTTTGGCCTCCTCATAGAGCATCTGAGCCGACGCTCGGAGGGGCCGATCGACGTAGACCCGAACGGGCTTGCCCCCGGCGAGGACCTCCACCCTCTCCTCGGTCGAGGGGCCGGCAACGAGACCCGTCACCGCCTGCTCCACCTCCGGGTAGTTCGCGAGGATCCGGTCGGCTTCGTCGACGAGCTCGCGGCCCTCCCGTTCCAGTCGCTCGATGGCTTCGCGCTGCTGTTGGATCTGTCGATCGACCTCGGCCCCCGGATCGCTGGCCGCCTCGGGCGATTTGGCGGCCGGTGCCGGAAGGGTCGAGAAGTAGGACCACGCCGCCGCCGAGAAGCTCGGCATCTCGGCCTCGGCCACCCCCGTTTCGTGCTTCCAACGTTGGCTCGGGTACGGCTCCGCGTCCACGGGGGAATCCCCTGCCCGATAGAGGTAGCCGCGCGGTCGTTCCCCGACCAGGTCGTGCAGTTCGAGCATGACCGCTCGTAGCCGAAGAGCGACCTGCGGCGCGTCGATCGGCGCCCCCATCCCCCCCGGGGCATCCGCTCGCGCGAGGAGCTCCTCGGCGAGAGGCCCGCCAAGGGACATCTTCGCCGCGAGCGTGCTCGCTCGATCGGTCCGGGAGGCGAGCAGGATCGCCTCCACCTCGGCCGCCGATAGGTCGAACGGGTCCCCCCGCGACGGAGGGCGTGAGTACTCCGCGCCGATCCGGACGCTCCGGTGCGCCCAGTTCCGCGGGTGAAGGACGGCGACCAGCCGGCTCCCTCGCGCTACCGTGAGGTTCCCGGCGCCGAACAGTTCGACGGCCAGGGTCAACGGCTCTTCGACGTCCGCTCGGCGGAACACCATCTCGAGGTACCGCTCCCCCCGGGGGTCCGGGACATCGGAGAGGATCGCGCCGGTCAGCAACCGGCGCAGCTCCTTGGCGATGGGGGACAATTCCTCCGAACGTTCGGCCGGCTCCTCCAGCAGGGCCGCGAACCGCCCGGGGACCAGGGCGAGGTCCCGGCGTCCCGCGTCCCGGCTCCGGAGGGCGACGCTCACGCCGCCGATCGCGAGATCCGACGCCTTCTCGACCCGGGCCCACCCGAGCAGCCGCAGCTCTCGGGCCACCGCGAGGGTGTCGAGCGCCGTGAACCGGTCCTTCCGGGCGGGGGTTCCGGCCGTCGACATCGTCTCCCCCGAGGTTGGGGGACCCCGTACCCCATAAGCCTTCGGCCGCCTCCCCGCCCCCGTGCCGGGCCCGAGCGCCACCGGAGCCACGACGTGGCGATCGCACGCCCGAGCGTTCGCCGAAACCCGGTTGGCTCCGATCGCCGAACGCGTCGATCGCGAAGACTCCCTGCCCTCGACGATCCGCTCGGAGCTCGCGGCCGAAGGGTTCTTCGGCCTCGCGATCCCGGGGGAGTGGGGCGGCTCGGGTGGCGATGCCCAGAGCACGGTCGCGGTGCTCGAGGAGCTCGCCGTCCACAGCCCGGCGGTCGCGGTCCTCCTCGCCGTGCATCTCTCGGTCGCGACCACTCCGCTGTTGGAGTGGGGGACCGAGGAGCAGCGGGCAACGTTCGTCCGCCCGCTCGCTCAGGGACGTCTCCTGGGAGCCTTCGCGCTGACCGAACCCTCGGTCGGCTCGGACGCGGCTCGCCTGAGCACCCGATACCGACGGGAGGATTCCGGGTTCGTCCTCGACGGGGCAAAGATGTTCATCACGAACGGGGGAAGCGCGGATATCGTGCTGCTGTTCGCGACGCGCGATCCCGGCGCGGGCCGCGGAGGGATCAGTGCCTTCGTCGTCCCTCGGGGCACCCAGGGGTTCTCCGTCGCCCAGCATCTCGACAAGCTGGGCCTCCGTGGCAGCGAGACCACCGAGCTCGTCCTCGATGGGGTCCGACTCGGCCCCGAACACCTCCTCGGGCCGGAGGGGGGCGGCTTCCAGGTCGCCATGCAGGCGCTCGTCGGGGGGCGGGTCGGCATCGCCGCGTGCGCCCTAGGGGTGGCACGCGCCGCCTTCGAGGAGATGAAGGCGAACGCCACTGCGGAGCCCGAGGACTGGAAGCGGTCCGTCGTCGCCCGAGCGTTCACGGAGCTGAGCGCCGCCCGCTCCCTCGTGGACGCCGCCGCCTCGCGCAAGGACGCCGGTCTTCCGTTCGAGGAAGCGGCCTCGTGTGCCAAGCTTTTCGCCGCTCGGGCAGCCGTCGAGATCGCGTCGCGGGGCCTCGACGTGGCCGGACGGCGCGGCGCCATCGCCTGGTCGCGGCCCGAGCGGCTGCTCCGCGATGCCCGGGTGTTCCCCATCGTCGAGGGGACCACGGAGATCCAGGAGCTGATCCTCGGTCGGGCCCTCGTACCCGCCCCCGATGGGCTCCCGGTCGCGCGCTAGCGCTTTGTGGGGGGTCCCGTTGGCGAGCTCGTGACGGAGCGGGGACACCGTCGGTCGCCCGTCGGCGCGGCCCCGGCGGCCCGGGAACTCAAAGAGCCGGCAGGCCCGGTGAATCTCGAGGACGCCGGGATCGACCCGGCCACCGCCGCCGTGCTTCGCGCCGGGGGGATCGAACGGCTCCATCCGCCCCAGGCGGCCGCGCTGGGCGCGGTCCTGGCCGGCCGTAGCGTGGTGCTCGCCTGTCCGACGGCGAGTGGCAAGTCGCTCGTCGCCTATCTCGCTCTGCTCCGGGGAGCCCGGGAGCATCGAACCGGCCTCTACCTGGTTCCCCTACGGGCGCTGGCCCAGGAAAAGTTCGAGGAGTTGAGCGAATTCTCGTCGCTCGGCATCCGAGTCGGCCTCTCCATCGGGGACTTCGATCTCCCCAACGCCTCGCTCGAGAAGCTTGACATCCTCGTGGCGACGAGCGAGAAGGCGGACGCCCTGCTTCGGAAGGGGAGCCCGTGGCTGGACCGCCTCGGGGTGGTCGTCGCCGATGAGGTCCATCTGATGCGGGACCCCGACCGCGGCCCCACGCTCGAGGTCAGCCTCACGAGACTGCGTCGGCACCATCCGGAGCTCCAGGTCGTGGCCCTCTCGGCGACCGTCGGAAACTCGCGGGAGGTCGCGGAATGGCTCTCGGCCGACCATCTGGCGAGCGAGTTCCGACCGATCCCGCTGCGCTCCGGGGTCTACCGAGAAGGCCGGATCACGTTCACCGACCTCACGACCCGGCCGATCGCCCCGCCGGGCGACCCGCTTCCGCGCCTCGTGCGGACGGTGATCGAGGACGGAGGGCAGGCCCTCGTCTTCGTGAGCACCCGAAAGGGCAGCGAGCAGGGGGCCGGCGCTCTTGCCCCGACCGTCCGACGACTGCTCTCCAATGAGGACCGATCCCGGACGGCGTTGGCCGTCGAGGAGCTGCTCACGAACGCGGAGGAGGAGACGGAGGGCGTCCGACGACTTTCGGCGCTCATGCCCGACGGCGTGGCGTACCACAACGCCTCGCTCACCAACTCCGAACGGAGGGTCGTCGAGCGGGCGTTCCGGGACCGGGTCCTCCGGGTCCTCGTCGCCACGCCGACCCTGGCGGCCGGGATCAACCTGCCGGCGCGGCGGGTGATCGTCCGGGACACGACCCGCTACGATGATCACCTCGGGATGCAAGCCCCGATCCCGGCCCTCGAGGTCCAGCAGATGTGCGGTCGGGCGGGCCGTCCACGTTTCGACCGCGCCGGCGAGGCCGTCCTGATCGCGAGGAGCCTCGAGGAGGAGGAACGGTTCTTCGACGACTATCTCTCGGCCCCGCCGGAGCATGTCGTCTCCCGCCTCGCCGCGGAACCCGCCCTCCGGATGCACCTGCTCGCCCTCGTCGCGAGCGGGGAGGTCCGCAACGACCGCGAACTCTCCGCGTTCTTCGCGGCCACCTTCTACGGCCACACCCGGCCGATCGTCGAACTTGACCATCAGGTCAACCGCGTCCGCGAGTTCCTCGTCGAGCACGAGCTCCTCGACCGGGCCGACGAGCTGCGGGCCACTCCGTTCGGGGAGATGACGTCGGAGCTGTACCTCGACCCGATGACCGCCGTCCTGTTGCGGCGGGCGCTGGAGCGGGCGCCCATCGGAGTCGCCCCGTTCGCCCTGCTCGCGGCGATCAGCGCGACGCCCGACCTGCCGCCCCTGTTCCTCCGCCGGGGAGAGGAGGCCGACCTGCTGGCCCGGTTCGCCGACGAGGAGGCCGAGCTGCTGCTGAAGCCCGAGGAGGAGCCCGTCCCGCTCGACCTCGAGATGTTCCTGGCGACGATCAAGACCGCGACGATCCTCGAGTCGTGGATCGACGAGACCCCACTCGTCGACCTCACGGCCCGGCACGGGATCGGCGCCGGGGACGTGCGGGCGAAGGTCGAGGATGCCGAGTGGTTGTTGTTCGGGGCCTCCCGACTCG
>Ga0210384_10003463_pt1 | contig 18242 bp, 15 predicted proteins | sample IncBWH2MmetaG_FD_160574 | JGI IMG/M metagenome (GOLD analysis project Ga0210384, IMG submission 160574) | Forest soil microbial communities from Barre Woods Harvard Forest LTER site, Petersham, Massachusetts, United States - Inc-BW-H-2-M | ecosystem: Environmental > Terrestrial > Soil >...
TCGCGGATCCCGATCCCAGTGCACCGCCGCTGGGCAATCCCGAACCAGTCACGCCAGGCGCCAGTTCGATCATGCTCGTGTAAATGTTTCGCCCGAGCAGAGGCGCGTTCTCGATGGTGCTTTCCGATATTTCGCGCGAAGTGTCGCTGCGGTCCGTTTCCACCGCGGCCACTGCCCCGGAGACCTCAATGGAAGTCTCCTGAGTCGGAAGCGCGAGCGAGGGATGTAGCGTTTTCACCTCGTTCGATTCGAGTTGCACGTCCTTCTCAACCCAATGTTTGAATCCTGTCGCGTCTACTTCGATGGTGTAGACGCCACCTGGCAGCGACGAGATGCGGAAATCGCCGCTTTCCGTGCTCATCGAAAATTGACTGATATGTGTGGCCTGATTGGTCACCGTCACTCTGGCTCCGGCTACGGCTGCTCCGCTCTGTTCCACAACCACGCCGGTGAATCCGCTGTTGAACTGGGCAGACGCACCAGGCACAGCTACAAGAAAAAATAGAATGCAGAGAAGCAATGAATTTGCTGCTGTTTTGAAACGTGGTTCAGGGCTCATCATACCTCCTTGAAAATATGAAAATTTACTTTTGAGCTGATTCGATCCTGGGCTTTTGCTGCTCTTTTAATTTCGCGGCCTGCTGTTGGTTTTCAAACCGATCAATCAGTCTCTGACCTGCTTCTCGCCTTCCCGTGCTCAAGTAGAGCCGCGCCAGCGTGTATTCCGCAGGCGCGTGGTTGGGATCCAAACGCAAGCACGTCAGCAGGTTTTGCTCTGCGAGTTTCGGAGACTGTTTCAAGTACAGCTTGGAGAGCTGGTAGTAGGAATCGGCATAGGAAGGGTTAAAACGAATGGCTTGCTCGAAGGCGTGCCTGGCCCTTGCAGCGAGCCCGGCGTCCGCTGGATTCGCTTCCTGGAGCTGAACGAGAATTTTGCCCAGGTGGTAGTGCATGTAGTAGTTGTCCGGAAAACTTTCGAGAGCGGAACTGAGCGTGGCCCCGGCGTCTTCCAACTGGCCCGCGTGCGTTTCCACAATCGCGAGGCTAAGCAGCGCCACGCTGTTATCTTTCTGCAGTTGGCTGGCGCCTCGCAGGGCGTCCTCGGCTTCCTCCAGCCGTCCCAGGTTTTCCAGAACGACGCCCTTCTCGACCAACAAGCGGTAGGAATTGGGGATGTGCTCCAAGCCGACGTTCGCAGCGTCCAGAGCCAACGGATAGTTCCCAAAGTCAGCACAGATGGTGCTGAAATCCAGGTAATTGTCTTCTCGCGTCGGTTCCAGTTTCGCTGCCTGCCGCAGCGATTGCATCGCCAGGCCAAAGTCCCCGCTCTTTTGAGCGACATGCGCCAGAAGATTCAACGCGTCGCTGTCCGGACTGGTGGCCGCAAGGTCCTTCAGGATCGCCAGGGCTTGCTCGGTGCGGTTCATCTGGTCCAGCAAAACCGCACGTTGATACGCGAGACGCTCCAGTTCAGAATCCTTGGCATGAGCCCTATCCAAATCCGCCAGGGCCTGCCGGTACTGCCCCAGCCGCGCGCGCAACTCGGCGGCCTTCAAGTATTGGGAGGCGGTCATTCCCGCAAGACTCTCAACATTGCTGAGCGCAGTTTGTGCCTGGCGGAAGTGCTTGAGTTGCGCTTCGGAATTTGCGAGGGATAAGAGCGCTTCGGGGTAGCGGTGCAAGAGCGTTCCCGATTGCTCGAGCCGCAGAACCGCCTGGACGTAATCCGCATTTTTCTCGGCAATCATTCCCAGAAAAAGACTCGCTATGGGTCGGGAAGCCGCGGAACCGTCCTGGAGCGACTGAAACTCTCGCGCCGCCAAATTGTATTGCCCGATGTTAAAGTAGGTTATCGCCAGATTCTTACGAGCTGCAGCGAATCCGGGCTCAAACTGGAGGCTTTTCAGAAAATACCGTTTGGCCTGCTCGAAATCGCCCTTTAAGCTAAACGCCGCGCCGGTCGCGTCCAGTAGCACCGGATTCTCACGGTCACTTTCAAGAGCCTTCCCGAATGTGGCTATTGCTTGGTCCAACTGCCCTCGTTCGGCCAAGCCGACACCGGCTTGATAGAGCCGCTTCGCTTCCGCGGAATGGCCGGTCGGGGCTTTTGAAGGAGTTTGAGACCTTAGGCTTAGAGGCCCGAGGGCGACGAAACACAGGCAGGTAATGGCCATCCAGTCTCGGCGCCGACGGCGTCGCACGCCGTCAATTTCGCGGGACTTTGGACACTGTGCGCGAGAAACAGCGAAGACTCGAAGCAATCGCCACCCCCAGTTCGGCAAATCCGCGCCCGCCAAGCCGCGCCTCGAACCGCGGCCAGGCAACATCAAAAACATCCAAACCGGGGGAATCCCCTGCTCGGCTTTGACATTTTCGAGCGGCTCAACCCTCGAACCCTTGAGCCACCGGCGAATTTAGCCTAATTGAATGCTTCCAATTAACATGCACCCCAAAACTGCAGCTCCGGCAAATAGCCCAATAAAGGCAGACTTTTTGCACTCTATGAATTGTTGCGGAAAATAAAACGTTTCAATCGTATTGTCAAGCACTATTTTTTAGGGCATCATACCGTCGCTTTTCATTCGTGCCGGCACGCACGCCAATCCCGGTGCTGGACCGTGGCGCTTGGTGGAGCTGGCCGCGCCGGCCCGGTTATCGGTCCTAGAATCGCAGTGGCTTGCTGCACCTGCTTCCGGCTAGCGAGAGTGATCGGGGAATCTAGAGATTGCTTGGCAGCCAGCCGGCCGCCAGAGAGAGCGAGGCTTTCATGTATCAACCGGAAGCGTACATCCTTGCACTGATCTTCATGATCGGCAGCATGCTTTGTTGGGGATCCTGGGCCAATACCATGAAACTAACTCCCGGCTGGCCTTTCCAACTCTTTTACTGGGACTATGTCGCCGGAATTATTATCGCAAGTTTATTGTGGGGCCTGACGCTCGGCAGTATGGGCGGCGGCCCACTCTCTTTTCTCAACAATATTCGAAGCGCGGACGAAAACCATATCCTGTTTGCCCTCCTCGGCGGTGCTGTCTTCAATGTTGCAAACCTTTTGCTTGTCGCTGCCATCGAAATCGCCGGACTGGCCGTGGCATTCCCGATCGGCATCGGCCTCGCTCTCGTGGTAGGCGTGCTTCTGAACTACGCGATTTCTCCACAAGGCAATCCTCTCTTGCTCTTCGGGGGCGTCGTGCTGGTAGCACTTGCAATCATTGTGGATGCCATCGCCTACCGCAGACGAGAAACAACCCGCAAGGCCCTCGGCGCTCGCGGAATCCAGATCAGCCTGGCGTGCGGTATCCTCATGGGCAGCTTCTATCCTCTAGTCACGAAAGCCATCACCGGCCAGAATTCACTCGGTCCTTATGCCGTAGCCTTCTTCTTCGCCCTGGGCGTCGCCATCTGCGCCGTCCCGGCAAATTACTTCTTAATGCGCAAGCCCCTCACAGGCGGAGCACCCGTCAGCATGAGCGACTACACCAAAAGCCCCGGCCTCTGGCATGTCTGGGGAATTGTCGGCGGCGCCATTTGGTGCACCGGCGCCGTCTTGAACTTTGTTGCCTCCCACGCGCAAATCATCGGCCCCGCCATTTCCTACGCCATCGGACAAGGCGCCACCATGGTTTCCGCCATCTGGGGGGTGTTCGTCTGGAAGGAATTTGCCAACGCGCCCGCCGACGCCCGCAAACTCATTCCCCTGATGTTCTTGTTTTTCGTAGTTGGCTTGGCGGCCGTGGCACTCGCTCCGGTAATTTCCAAATGACGAAAATGGGAATTTTCGAGAAAGATCTCTGGTCTGTAAAGTTCACGCTAAGGGACGCGGAATGACATGAGAAAGCGCCTGGTGGTTGTTGGAAGCATCAATCTTGATCTTGTCTCGGTAGCTCCGAGGATCCCACTTCAGGGCGAAACGCTAACCGCCGCCAGTTTTGCTTCCTTCCCGGGCGGAAAAGGCGCCAATCAGGCATTCGCAGCCGCCCGTCTTGGCACTCCCGTGAGCATGGTCGGAAAACTCGGCAACGATTCTTTTGGCACTGAACTGCGAGCCAACCTGGAATCCGCAGGTGTGGACACGACCGCAGTCGACGTGGAACCCACTTCTTCGGGAATCGCGCAAATTATCACCGCCGAGAATGGCGAGAATATAATCGTTGTAACCCCCGGCGCAAATGCACGTCTCTCTTCGCACTACGTCCAGAAACATCTGGAGGTCATTCGCGGCGCCGGCATCGTTTTAACGCAACTCGAAACTCCTCTGGAAACGGTGGAATACCTTGCATCCGTCACGCACCAGGAAGGCATTCCGCTGATGCTCGATCCAGCACCGGCGCAGCCACTGTCAACCTCTCTGCTCGAACGTGTGGATTGGCTCACGCCCAATGAATCGGAGACGTGCTCCCTCCTGGGACTCAAATCACAGGAGGTCCCCGAAGATGCCATGGAAGAAGTTGCAGAGATCCTCTTGCAGCGCGGCACCCGCAACGTTCTCCTCAAACTCGGCCAGCGCGGCTGTTTTCTCGCGCTGGCGGATGGAAGAAGAGTTTTCCTGCCCGCCTACGCGGTTCGCGCGATTGACTCGACCGCCGCCGGCGACGCCTTCAACGGCGCGTTTGCCTCCGCTCTTCTGGAGGGCCATGACCCCGTCCGCGGTGCTACCTGGGCCTCGGCCGTCGCTGCGATCTCCGTCACTCGCCGAGGCGCCCAGCCCTCGATGCCCACACGGGCAGAGGTGCATGCATTCCTAAAGGAACGCCAAGGAACGAAACAGCCGGTGTAGTCCGAGCCCGGTCTGCTGAACAAATTCCCGACATTCCGCACGCCGGAATTGCCGTACCCTAGTCGGGTCGGAGGATGAATCCCACGACGGCCGCTCCTCTCATTCGCACCTCGCGTCTCGTCATCACCGTTGGCCTCGCCCTCACCGGACTCGCGTGGTGTCCTTCTCTAAACTGCTTTCCGCAAAGCTCGCCTGCCGCTCCTCGGAATTCTCTCGAAGAAGAAAATCGCGGCTACGCTCGAGACCTCGCCTGCCGCGCGTGTCATGAAGAAAAATACGACTCCTATCTTGCGACCGCTCATCAGAAAACTTCGCGGCTGCCCGATCGCAACTCCATCGCGGGAAGTTTCACAAATGGTCAGGATCGAATGTCCACGCTCAACCCCGAACTGACCTTCCGGATGGAAGCCCGCGATGGACATTTCTACGAAACGGCCATTCGTCAAAAGCAAGCGCATCTAGCAAAGCGCACCGAGCAGATCGATCTGGTAATCGGCTCAGCCACGAAAGGACAGACCTATCTGTATTGGAAGCAAAATGGACTGTTCGAACTCCCGGTCTCCTATTGGACCGAACTCCATCGGTGGGTCAACAGTCCTGGATATGTGGACGGCTCGGCGGATTTCGATCGCCCCGTTCCGCCCCGCTGCCTCGAGTGTCATGCCACCTACTTCGAGCAGACCGGTTCCCGACCCTCCGACAATCACTACAACAAAGACAATTTTGTCCTGGGAATTTCTTGTGAGCGGTGTCACGGCCCAGGAGGCGAGCACGTACGAAATCACTCGGCGATTGCCGAAAACTCGGGCGCAACAAAAAAAATGCCGCCACTCGCATTGTCACGCGATCGCCAGATTGACGTTTGCGCCCAATGCCACGGCGGTGCCGGCGAACCCATCGCTCCAGCGTTTTCCTTCAGGCCTGGCGAGCCGATCGCCGAGTATGTCAAATTGGCTGAGCCCACCGCCACGGACCGCCTGGATGTGCACGGCAATCAAGTCAATCTTCTGGCGCGCAGCCGCTGCTTCGAGTCTTCGCCCGCGATGACTTGTTCGACCTGCCACGACCCCCACGCACCCGAGCGCCCCGCCGCCGATTACTCCGCGCGATGCCTCGAGTGTCACCAGGCAGAACAATGCGGAATGGTTCGGAAGGTCGGCAAGCAAATGGCCTCCAACTGCATCGATTGCCACATGCCGGTCCAAGCCTCCAACCTGCTTGTCCTGGACGCCGACGATACGCGGCTGAAAGCCAGAGTTCGCAATCACTGGATCCGCGTGTATCGGAAGTCGCCGCAACCCTAATCAGCGCGCATCTTCGACAAGCCGGAACCCCAACGCGCCCGAACGATCCATGCTTGGAGACATCATCAGCAATTTCCCATGCTCGCCTAGCTTGTAAGCCTGCGGAAAATACCAGATCGAGCCCTGCGGCTGGTAGTAACTCCCGCCTCGCAGAATCGCGCCGCGGGTATGTTCGTCAGTGAACTCGTCCGTCCATTGCCACACGTTGCCGACAAGATCCATCACGCCAAACGGACTAGCTCCTTTCGGATGCGTGTCCACGGGATCAGGACCGCGCATCGTACGGCCCTTCTCCGGCTCCGGAACCGCAGACGCGTCCCACTGGTTGCCCCAGGGATAAGTGCGGCCATCCAAACCTTGCGCCGCGTATTGCCACTCCCACTCATGCGGCAAGCGCTTCCCTGCCCAGGCAGCATAGGAGCGCGCATCCTCGAGCGAAACCCAGGTAACCGGTCGATTGTCCCACCCCGGGGGAAAAGCCCCATCCTTCCAGTCTCGCAGAAAATTCAGATCGTCTTTAGGGTGGTAGTGCGCCGCATCCAGAAACTTCTTGAACTCCTGATTCGTGACCGGATACTTGTCGATGTAAAACGATTTTATGTGCATGGGATGCTCATGGAAACGGCGCGCCGCCTGCTCCCACGGATACTGCACGTCTACGCCAATATCGTTCGATCCTTCGATTTCTATGCCGCCCACTCTGAAGAGAAAATCCGCTTCAGGAATCTGAATCATTCCCAAGGGAGCACTCTCAGCCTCGCCGGTAGCGGCGGTCGCCACCATCTCCTGTTTCAGGACTTTGCGTTCGCTCGAAAAACTGGCGAGCGGTCTTGCGGTCAATTGCTTCATCTCGGCCATCAGCCGCTGGATTTTCGCATCGGGCTCGGAACTGGTAGCGAAAATGGCCCCGAAACCATTACTTTCGATCGCAAAACTCAAAACAGCTCTTCCGGTCGCGTCTTTATGCACCTGCAACTCCGTCCCGCCATAGAGATCGAAGTATCGCATGCCCGCCGCGACGGGAATCTCCATCTGCGGTCCATCCACGTCATATTCGTTGCGATTCACAATCGTCCACACCGTGCGCCCGTTGAGCGGCCAGCGGCTCGCAAAAACACCGTAGCGCAGCATCGGATACAACGGTTCCCAGTCGCGGCTCACGAGATATTCAGCGGTCGCGCGTTCAACGGCGGCCACACGCCGCGTGGCTTCCCCATCCCTTGGCGTGATTCCATTCCAAATGCCCCAGATATTTTCCCAACTCTCCCAACCGACGCCGTTGAAAAACGCAAACTGCAGATTGTTGGCCTTGCTGCGATTCCAGCGGTCGGAAATATTGACCATATGCCGCGTCTCAATCCATTTGTATTTGTCCACCAGCGGCGCAAACGGATACTGATACTGCCCCCAGGTCATCACATTCCACGCAAGCGCCTCATCCGAAGGTCCCCCTTCGGGTTCGAACGCGAGGGGATGGCCGGTTTCATCCGCCGCGAGAGAAAAGGCCAGCGGGACGCCGTCCTGGGTATCCCCGTTGATTCCATCCGCGCCGATTTCTTTCATTAGCTCGGCAATCTCCTCGGGCCAGGATTTGGCCAGCTCGCGGGTGCCCTGATCCCACATCATCATTGGAAAGAAAACGCGAACGCCGCGCTTGTGGAAGTCCCGAATCATCTGGCGCACACCGTCGACACCACCCGGCATCGAGCGAATCATGTCGTGCTGGTTGCGGTTGTCGATCCCCATATTGGGATACGTCGGCCAGATAAGGACTGCATCGATGCCGCCGTAGCGCAGCTGCAAATCATCAAGGTAGCGGTCAACAGTATATTTCCCGCCGACCGGATCGTAGAAAAAACGGTCCTCGACCATCATCTGCGGTTGTATGAAGCTGGACTGCGTCCACCTCAGTTCCGCCATTTCATAGCGCGAGCCGTGGTAGCCGATGCGAATCCGGCGCTCGTTGCGCCAGTGGGTAATGTCCGCAAGCCAAGACCTGTGATCTTCGGCAGTGCAAGGCTTGAAGCTGCCGTCCAGCAAACCTCTGATGTTCAAGCAATCCGGCACAGGAATCTGCTGGTTCGTGGGCCGAAACTTGGAGTCCTGCGCGAATGCCGGGAACGCGAAGAAGCAAAAAAAGCTCAGGGAAAGAAAAAGGCGGATTTTCACATGCGCTCCTTTGAACAGGGCGCGCCGCGCCCAAAAACGGCGCGAGTATAAAACGTTTCAAAATAATCGTCCAGTCCAGGAAATTCCCCCCTCGCGGCGATGGCGCACCGAGCTCGCCCCTTCCTTTCCCGGCGCGCCTCCCTGGCCAGCTGATGGATGGCCACCAGAATTCCCTGTAGCCCATCCGCTACCCCCTAAGACCTCGAATTCACACGATTGCAACATCCCAGCAATTTACTTCGTTGCATACTTCGGGCATGCCCTCACCGGCGGTCCTAGAGCACGCTTGCGAGAATCCGCTGGCCTCCACAAACCACTTTCGCGCCGGCATGGCCGAGTCGCTGGAGGATCTGATCTCTTGCCAGCGCTTGCGCTATCTGGTCTTTAATTGCGAGCTGGGCGAGGGGCTGGCAGGCTCCGCACGCATGGGCCTCGATCGCGACCGCTACGATTTCATCTGCGACCACCTGATGGTTCGCGACACTCTCTCCGGCAAATTGGTCGGGACCTATCGGATGCAGAGTGGCTTCCGGGCCAAAGGAAACCTCGGATATTACAGCGAGCAGTTTTTCGATTTCGCGCCGTTTGAAGGAATTCGCGAGCAAGTTCTCGAGCTCGGCCGCGCGTGCGTACATACCGACTACCGGAATACCGCAGTGCTGCACATGCTCTGGAAAGGCATCGTGAGATACGCGTTAAGCTGCAAGGCACGCTACTTGCTTGGCTGCAGTTCGGTGAGCTCACAGGACGAAGCCGAGGGAATGGCGCTGTACGAGCAGTTGCGAGAGAAATACTTAATCGAGCCGGCGCTGCGCACACAACCCAGACCTGCGTTTCGATGCCGCGCGAAAAACAAAGCGACGCCGGCCCCCGCTACACCACGTCTGTTCCGCGCTTACCTGGATGTCTCGGCGCGCCTCTGCGGTCCGCCAGCGATTGACCGCGAATTCAAAACCATTGATTTTCTTACGCTCATCGATTTGCAGCACATCCCGGATCGCCTTCGCACGCGGCTTTTCTAGCCGTTTCTTTCCATGGTGCTAGACGGCCCTTTCCTGGCCCGACAGCATATCCCTTGCGAGTGCCAGAGCTTCTTCAGCCTGCGCGGGATCATCGAGACGGCCGCGGGCGAAATCGCGTGTGCCGCCGCCTTTGCCGCCCAGTTTCGCCAAGACTTGTTTTAGAGCGGCATTCATGTCTTTGCCCGCGGCGGGATGCTGCGCGAAGAGGATATGCCCGGAGCCCAGCCCTGCCGTCAACGCGATGGATCTTTCCGCTTTCGCGACGCGCGTTGCGAACTGGCCCTGGAATTCGGGTTCGACGTCCTTGAAAACGCGGTGAATCAAGCGAATTCCATCCGAGCCCGGGGCGGCTTCGAGCACAGCCTCAGCCGCCTCGATTTCCGCGACCCGTTCGAGAAGCGCCCGCGTCCTCTTGAAATTGGCGTCGCGCTCGGTGAGTGTCCGCTCCGCAGCTCGAACCAACTCCTCCGGCGCGCAACCCAACTTTTCCGCGGCTGCGCGAAGAAGCAGGAAATCCTGCCGCGCGGCCCGTTCCGCTCGCCCGCCGCAAACAAATTCCACCCGCCAGTCCTGCCGCATTTTCGCGCAGCGCCGAACGAGCAGTGTTCCAATCTGGCCGGTGGTCTTGACGTGCGTTCCGCCACAAGGCTGGAGGTCCGCCCCGGCGATCTCGATGGCCCGCAAGATTCCCGGGCGTTCCACTTCCTTGCGCACGCCGAGTTCGGCCAGGTCTCGAGCGGTGCCGTAGCGAACGTTTATGGGACGGTCTTCAAAAATTACTTTGTTGGCGGCGCGTTCCGCCCCTTCAAGGATTTCCTCGTTAGGCTCGGGGCCTCGCAGGTCGATGGTGGACAACTCCGTTCCGAGATGGAAAGAGACCGTCGGTCTCCCATATCGTTCTTGAAACATCGCCGAGAGCAGGTGCTGCCCAGTGTGCTGCTGCATGTGATCGAAGCGCCGCGGCCAGTTGACGCAACCGAGAACGTCCGGACCGTCCGGGCGGCGATCGACGATGTGAATGATTTCGTCGCCTTCGTCGCGAACGTCGAGCACGCTTGCGTCTCCGATTTTTCCCAAATCATTTGGTTGACCGCCCGAAGTCGGGTAGAACGCCGTGCGATCCAGAACCAAGCCCAAAACCTGCGTGGTAATTCCAGCGTTCACATCCGGCGGGAGGAGTTCGCAATGCACGACCCGCGCCGTGAATTCCCGTTCGTACGCGTCGTCGTAATAGATCCGATATGTCTTCATAGCGTTCCGTGAGTTCAGGCCTCGAGGGCTCGTTGCCACGCTTCTGAATACTTGTACCCGGTGCCGGTGTTGAACAGCACAACGGTTTCGTGCGGCTTGATCCAGCCGCGAGCCCGAAGCTTACGCGTGGCGCTCACCGTTGCAGCGCCTTCCGGCGCAGCGAAAATTCCTTCCAGCGATGCCAATTCCTTCCCGGCTTCGAGCATCTCTTCGTCGGTTACTGTCAGTGCCGTTCCGCGAGTTTGCTGGAGCATGCGCAGGATGAGAAAGTCGCCGAGCGGCCCGGGAACGCGCAGTCCCGAGGCCAAGGTTTGAGCATGCTCAAAAAATTCCGAAGTCGCGCGCTGCGCTTCCCAGGCTTTGACAATCGGCGCACAGCCTTCCGCTTGTACAGCGACCATGCGAGGCCTCCCGGAGCCGATCCAGCCCATCTCTTGCATCTCGTCAAACGCTTTGCACATGCCGATCAGGCCGACGCCTCCGCCTGTAGGATAGAGAATCACATCGGGCAGCTTGCCACCAGACTGTTCCCACAGCTCGTAGCCCATGGTCTTCTTGCCTTCGACACGGTATGGCTCCTTTAGAGTGGAAACGTCGTACCAACCCTCGCGGTCTTTCCTTTCCGCGACGTATTTGCCACAGTCTGAAATTAAACCGTTTAGTTTGATCACTTTAGCCCCGAACGCCTGGCATTCCATCACGTTCGCGGAGGGCGTGTCCGCAGGCATTACGACCACTGCCGGGATACCAGCTGCGGCAGCATAAGCAGCCAGAGCGCCTCCCGCGTTCCCCGCCGTCGGAGCAGCTAAAGCCTTTGCATTCAATTGCTTGGCACGGGTGACCGCGGCCGTCATGCCGCGGGCTTTAAACGACCCAGTAGGATTCAGGCCTTCGTCCTTAACCAGCAGGTTAGATACACCCAGGCTGGCTCCTAGCCTCCTGGCAGACAGTAGGGCGGTCATGCCCTCCCCCAGTGTTATCGGAGGGCCGTCTGGCAGAACCTCGGCATAGCGCCAGAGATTCGCTGGCCGCGATTTGAGGCTTTCGAGGGTCAGCGTTGTCGCGGCCTTCTTCAAATCATATTTAGCTAGCAGCGGCTTACCGCAGGTGCACAGGTGCTGCTCAATCGAAGAGTCGAACTTCTTCGTGCAGGCGGAACACTCCAGCTCCAAGACGTTTGTCTGCTTCGGCATAGGGGAAAAGTTTATCACAGGAGATTTTGCCTACACTTTCGCGCCAGGGGATGCCCTGCGTTCCCCTGAGCACCACCATTTAGCAGTATAATTGCGGGATGAGCGTGCGGCTGATCGCCCTGGATATTGACGGGACCCTTCTGGACAGCCGGTGGCAGCTCCCCGAGGCGAATCGCGCCGCGATTCGAGCGGCCACGGAGCGCGGGATCGAAGTCGCTCTGGTGACGGGCCGACGATATGACTTTGCGTTGCCGATCGCTCGCCAGGTTGGGGCGCCGCTGACGATGATTGTCAGCAACGGCGCGGTCATTCGGACCGAGGATGGAGAGACGCACGTGCGGCACTTGCTTCTGCGGGAGACTGCTGCGCGCGTTCTGGAACTGACACGACCGTGGCGGGATTCGGCGGGAGTTGTCTTTGATCGCCGGCGCGAGAACCAGATCGTGCTGGAAACTATGAATTCAGACGACCCGATTCGAACCGCGTATTACACCCGTAATCGCGACTTTCTGGGACTGGCCAATCCACTGGAGAGCTGTCTGACCGAAGACCCCATTCAGGTGATGTTGAGCGGCGGCATCCGGCGGATGCGAGAAGTGGAAACTACGCTGCGGGGAGCTCCGTTTGCCGCGGCCTTCGCGCTGGCTGTGACCGTTTACGAAAGCAGAGATTTTTCGATGATTGATGTGATCAACCCGGTTTGTTCAAAGGGCGCATCGCTGGCGGAGTGGGCGGCCTTGCGCGGAGTGGCACGCGAGGAAGTTCTGGCCATCGGTGACAACCGCAATGACCTGGAGATGCTCACGTTTGCGGGCATTCCGGTGGTGATGGGCAACGGCGTGGCGGAATTGAAGGGGTTCGGTTGGCATGAAACCGCGAGCAACGACGAGGGCGGCGTTGCGGCGGCGATAGAACATTTTGCTTTGCGGGAGGCGGCTCCATGCGCCTGAGGCGCATCTTGCTATCGTGCGCGATCCTGTCTGGCGTGGCGCCGTCTTTGCGCGCGGAGTACGTCGCTTTGCGCAACGGCCAGCGGCTTCATGTGACAGGTTATCAGCTGCTGGGGGAGAAGTACCGGCTGCAAATCGCGGGCGGGATCGTGGAAGTTCCGGTGGAGGAGGTCATGGGCATCGAGCCGGAAGATGTCTTTGCGCCACTGCCTGCACCGGTCGCTGCGACGGCGCCCTTTCAGGAGATGGTGAAGGCTGCGGCGGCGCGCTACAACGTCGACGCGGACCTGATTGCCAGCGTGATTGCCGCGGAATCGAATTTCGATCCAAAAGCGGTGTCGAAGAAGAATGCGCGAGGGCTGATGCAACTCTTGCCGGAAACGGCGGCGCGCTTCGGAGTGCAGAATATTTTCGATCCGCAAGAAAACATTGACGCAGGAACGCACTATCTGCGGGACCTGCTTGCGCGGTACGACAACGACCTGGTCCTGGCCTTGGCGGCTTATAATGCGGGACCAGAGAGGGTTTTGCAGTTTGGGCGTGTGCCGCCGTACCCTGAAACAGTTTCTTATATTCGAAGGGTGAAGCGCGCTTATGAGAAAAGCAAAGCAGGTCAGACGCCGGAGGCTCGACCGGCTGCCCCCGCCAAGAAGAAAGTTAGTTCCTCGGCTGTAAGTTCGGGTTCGGGCGCGGGCACAGCCAGTTCCGCGGCCAACCTCTCGAATTGAATCTGGGAAAGCTTTCCCAACTTGAAAAAAAACAGCACCGCCCTATGTGCCGTACCCCTACGTGCGCAGGGGTCGTGGTTTGGGGGATTGCAGGCTATGGTTGCGTGGGGTTGGGATTGGGTATAGCGGTGGGAGGAGATGGCGGCGGGTTTAGCGGGTTCTGTGGTGGAGGCTGCGTCCCGGCGGGGTTTTGGCCTGGGGCTCCGGCGGGCGTTCCAATTTGTTGGCCGGGTGCACCTGCCATAGTGGAGGGATCCCAGATGAACTCGAAAAGGCGGTAATTGTGGGCCTTTTCAAAAACGATAATCGAGGGTTGATTGATTTTGCTGCCGATGCCGATGATGCTGCCGCCGACCAGCGTCGGCGTATCACCCATGGGAACGGCCTGAGGATCCGTGCCGGTGCCGGCCGCGTCGGTTCCCTGGGCCGCTGTGCCTGTTGCTGTGGCGCCTGGGGTTGCTCCGGTTGTACCCAGTCCATTTGCGGGGGCCGGAGTGCCTGGGGCGTTGCTCGTCGGCCCAAAGCCTCCGAGAGCGCCCGATTGGCCCGCTTTGGCTGCCGCAGCATTACCTGCCGCCCCCGGCTGTCCTGCGGTAACGGGCATCTGGACGCTGCTTAACGACGGGTTCAGGCTGCCGATGAGTTGTCCGGCGGGGCCGACGTAAATGAGGCGCCAGGAGCCGTCCTCCTTGTTCATGGGGTCTTTGTAGGCTTGGCGCATGAAGCGCAGGTTGCCGATTTTGGGCTTAGTCAAATCGTCGATAGAGGTCGGAAAACGCCCCAGTTTTCGGTAATAGAGCTTGATGCCGCGCGTGTATTGTTGGCCGCGCCAGATCATTTCCTGCTCTTTTTGGCGCCTGCCTTCGGTGAGGATGCGCAACCCAATGGACATGGTGCCGACGACAAGGAGCGCGGTGAGAAACACGACCAGCAACAGCGCGTAGCCGCCTTGATTTTTTCGCGCTCGCGTGCTTAGAGGTTTATTTCTCATACAGAGGGTGGAGCGGCCTGCTCTTCGAGTGGCGTGGTGCCCGGAAGCCCGCTGGAAATCTCTTGAAACTCGACATTGGTATTGCCAATTTTTAGGATGCGATAGCGGCCCAGCAGGGTATCCCCTTCGGAGACGATAAACTCCTCCTCGCCGTCGGTAAAGAAGGCACGCCGCGGCGTGCCTTTGGGGACTGTGCCGTAGCCAAAATATTTGAGATTCGGCGGGAGTGACGCTCTTGTGGGCGGAGGCGGGGGAGGAGGCGGGGGAGGCGGCAGATTCGTCCCTTTCGGGTCATGCGCTTTTGGTTGGTTCTCCGGAAGCGCATTATCGCTAAAGGGGTTGCGGCCGTTGCTCTTGTACTCCGTTTTCTGGGCGCGCTCGAGTTCTTGCCAGCGAATTTCTGGATTTTCAACAGCCAAGCGCGTGTAGTCCTGAATGAAGCTCGCCGGTTCTACCGAGGGTGTTTGCGTGCGCCACTCGAAACTCCAAATGAGCGCGCCCACCAGCACCAAAGCAACAAGCACAATAATTTGATGTTTCTGCTTCATGCGCCTTCTCGGAAATACGTCCGGACGTGGAGTCCGACGCGAATCGTCCCCGTGGCGGCTTGCGGCTGCGCATCCGTGGCGAGCGCCAATCCATCCACCACGTAGAATCTCTGTGAGCGCTGCAAGCCATTCACGAATCGCACCACGCTGCCATAGCTGCCGCTCACGGTGGCCTCGACGGTCATTTCCGCCATGCCGCGGTTGGGAATCTCCTTTTGCCTGAAGCTCAGAGTCACAACCTGCAATCCGGACTTCTTTGCGACTTCATCGAGTTCGGCGGTGATGGAAGAAGAGCTTGTGCTCTCCCTGGCAAGGGATTGCTCGAACTTCTCGCAATCCTTGCGCGTGGCGGGCATATGGTCCCTGATGAATTGCGCGGACTTGATGTCGTTGTTCAAGACACCCAGCTTGACAGCTTGCTCATCGAATACCCTTTGCGAGGTGTGCGGCGAGGAGGACAGTTGCCAGCTATAGAAGGCTAACCCGATGTCCGCAGCCAGGAGCAATCCGACCACGACCTGGATCGCGCGCTTTCGCAATGTGAAGTCCCCATGCATTAGATTCTCAAGTACTCCGCGGTAAGCTCGACGACAATCTGGTCTCCGCTCGGCCCTGCTGTGGGGCGCGTCGAATTGGTCAATTCGATGTGGGTAAACGTCTTTGAGTCTTCCAGAGCTTTCAGGAACCTGAGCTTGGCGTCGTCGCTGGTAGCGCCGATGATGAATTTTACTTCGATGCGTCCCTTTTCCTGCTTTGGCTCAATGCTGATGACGCGCACGCCCGGGGGCAGGACTCTCTCGAGGTCCATGAACATCAGGGTCCAGTTGAAGCTGCGCGCATCGATGAGACTGTTGATGAAAGCGGCGCGGTCGTGCAGCCTGGCATTTTCGTCGAGGGCAAAAAACCGATGCAGGGCTGCGCGTTGCTGTTCAAGCTCGGCCACCTGCTGAAGAATTTTCGCGGATTTGGCACGCATTTCGGCGTTGGCCTTGCGTGCCAGGTAGACGTGCCAGCCCAAGCTTAGGAAGACAACGGCCGCGACGAGGCCCACAAGGGTTGAACCGGCGACAAATTTCCGGTGCGTTTCGAGGGGCTTGGTCGCCAGATTGAGCCGAATTCTCATTCTTCTCTTGTTATTTCCTCTCTCGAAATCCTAACCGGACTATTCTAGCCGCGATGCAGCATCCAGCCAACCAAACCATCCAGTTCACGGTCGGCCAAAGGACGCGCATCCGCGGGGATGCGGCCGTCAGAAACCGCCGCGTGAAGCAGCGAATGCACTTCGCAGTGAAACTCCTCTTCGAGCGGCCGCACAAATTCGGGCAAACGCGCGCCGACGCCGGCAACGCGGACCGATTGAATGCCTTCTTGCCAGGTGTCCTGGTAATAGGCGGCTACCGGATAGATATCTTCCAGGAGCATGTGCGGCGTGAGATCCGCGCCGCGTGCGGGCAATTCCGTGCAGCGATAGCCGCAGAGGACACCCTCGCGGACAATCGCGGTGGTCAAGGAGGGGCCGGAAACTCGGGCGAGGAGTGTGGGGCGATGCTCATCGACTAGCGCGATGGCTGCGAGAGCGGAACTGAGCACAACTCCGGGATGCAGCCCCGCGGCTTCGGCGAGGGACTCGTATTCGCGGATGATGCGCAGGCGGGCAAGGGCCGTGACCACGTCGACGCCCGCTTCGCGAGGGGATTGCCGCATGTAAGAGATGAGCGTTTCGTCGACTTCAAAGGGAACGCTCTTCTTGAGCTTCCAGCGCAGCATGGGATCGGCTTCCGCCTTCGAGCGCGGGAAATCGTCAAAGTGCTGGACGAAGACGCGGATCACCGGGTCCGGCAAAATCAGCGCGACGCTCTCGTCCTTGGCACGCAAGCGGGTGCACACCGATGCGATGGCCGCCTTGAGAGCAGCGGCATTCAGGATGTTGGTCTCGACAGCGGAGGGCACCAGAACCCCAGGTGGAAGAACCTCGACGCCGTAGCTGTCCACGCTGCCGGTCCTCGTCCAACGGGCGCCTGCGACGCGGTCCAGGCCTATTTCGATGGCTAAGGGCGGATGCGGCGTGGCATCCAGCCAGCGCGCGACGCGACGGACGAGATCACTCTTGTAGATCCCCTGATGAAATGTAGCCGGGCTACTCAACGAAAGTCACCTTATTGATTTCCTTGACGGTGGTAAGACCGGCGCGGATTTTGGCCAGGCCGCTTTCGCGCAGAGTGATCATTCCTTCTTCGCGAGCTATGCGCTTAATTTCGGAAGTCGGGCGGCGGTCCACAATCATTTCGCGGATGCGATCAGTCAAGTCCAGAAGTTCGCAGATGGCGGTGCGGCCATGAAAACCCGTGCCGGAGCATTCCAGGCAGCCGGCGCCTTCGGAAAGCACGACGTTGGCCCAAGCTGCGGGATCCAGGCCGGCTTCTTTTAGTTCCGCGGGCGTAAGGTTTTTGGGGCGCTTGCAATTTTCACAGATCACGCGGACCAGGCGTTGGGCCATGATGCAGTTCAGGGCAGAGACAAAATTGTAGGGCTCGACGCCCATGTTGATGAAGCGACCGATGACGTCGGTCACGTTGTTGGCGTGGACGGTGGTGAAGACCAGGTGTCCGGTCAAGGCGGATTGAATGGCGATCTGGGCGGTTTCCTGGTCGCGGATTTCGCCGACCATGATCTTGTCGGGGTCGTGGCGCAGGATGGACCGCAAGCCGCGGGCAAAGGTGAGACCTTTTTTCTCGTTTACGGGAATCTGCGTGATTCCCTTGAGCTGGTATTCGACCGGATCTTCGATGGTGACGATCTTGTCCTCGTCGGTCTTGATTTCGTTGATGGCGGCATAGAGCGTAGTGGTTTTGCCTGAGCCTGTTGGTCCGGTGACCAGGACCATGCCGTATGGCTCTTGAATGTAGCGGCGGAAGCGTTTGACCTCGAGTTCGGAAAAACCGACGACGTCAAGACTCAGGCTTTGGAATTTCTCGGAGAGCGTCTCTTTGTCCAGAACGCGGAGGACCGCGTCTTCACCGTGGCTTGCGGGCATGATGGAGACGCGTAGGTCAATGAAGCGGCCTTTGTACTTGACGCGGAAACGGCCGTCTTGCGGGACGCGGCGTTCGGCGATGTCCAGGTCGCTCAACACCTTGATGCGGGAGAGGACGGTCGAATGCCACTCTTTCGCGATCGGTTGCATGGCGTGTTGCAGCACGCCGTCGATGCGGTACTTGACGGCAACTTCGGTGTCGCGGGCTTCGATGTGGATGTCACTGGCGCGGCGTTCGAGGGCCGTGAAGATGATGGTTTCGACCAACCGAACGA
>Ga0210384_10003464_pt1 | contig 18233 bp, 13 predicted proteins | sample IncBWH2MmetaG_FD_160574 | JGI IMG/M metagenome (GOLD analysis project Ga0210384, IMG submission 160574) | Forest soil microbial communities from Barre Woods Harvard Forest LTER site, Petersham, Massachusetts, United States - Inc-BW-H-2-M | ecosystem: Environmental > Terrestrial > Soil >...
GCGCGAATCTTGGCGACAACTACGCCGTGTTCGAACCAACGCACGGCTCCGCGCCGAAGTACGCCGGCCAATACAAAGTCAATCCGATCGCAATGCTACTAACCGCAAAGCTGATGCTCGATTGGTTGAAGGAAAATGACATGGCTACGCGGTTGGAAACCGCGATTGCCCGCGTGATCGCCGAAGGCAAAGTCCGGACTTACGACATGGGCGGCAAAGATTCCACCCTCGACGTGGCCAAAGCGATCGCAAACTACGCGACTTCTTAATCGTTGCGGGCAGCGGAGTCTGTTCGTTGAGGCGTCTCACTGCTAACGCGCCACAGCCGCTTCCATCTGTTTTTCGTTTCGCGCGAGACGGGCAGCTTCTTGATCGTCGGTTTGCTTCCAGAATTGGGCGAAGGTTTCGTTCTTATACTTCGGCGATCCGATGCGGTCCATCAGATGTGAGAGCCAACTCGGCGGCGTTTTGGGATCGTATTGCGGAAGGACGAGGCTGCACTGGAGCATCGTTTTCAAGAAGATGAAGACGCCGAAGAAGTTTCTATTCGCGCCGGTAAACATGACGGCGGCCATGCCGCCAATGATGGTGAGGTGAACGACGATCACGCGACTGAGAGTTATCTGGCCGAGTTTCTCGATCCAGGCGAAGGGCCGAGTTCTCAGCCAAACGAGATCGAGGATGAAATCGACGCCTTGGAACACGCCGATACCGATTAGCCCGGCCAGCAAATTGTGGACGTCGACTCTGGCTTCAGGGCTCAGGTTGTTCTTGATCGCCATGAATCCGAGTGCGGCGAGGAAAATTCCGTGGGCAACGGTGAACACAAGCGCCGGAACGAGGAAAGCAGCGAGATAAGTGGAGCGACCGCTGGTCTGCGGCGCCTGGCCTTGCGGCGCATGATAATCCCAATGTCCTTTGCTCGGCCGGATGCGGCGATGAATAATAATCCGAGCGGCGAGGAGTAATGTGCCAATGAGTGTTTCCAGCCAGTAGAGCACGAGCATGGTGCCCGCGGACCATTCGCCAACGAACCAACCCACCGCCGGAACGGCGTTCAGGCCAAGGGCGGTAAGTAAAGCGCGGAGGCTCATCAACAAAGCTAACTAGTCAGAGACAAAAGCGGCGAGCACTCATTTTCATCCAATGCACAGGCTAATGGCGACAACTCCGGACTCCATTTCCGCAAAACGCGAACACGAACCGGCTTGAAAATCTGCACGCCCCGATCAAGGTCATGAACCAATAAAAGGAAAGTCACTATGTCACAGAGCCCAACTGAATCGAAGCGTCTGCTGTCACACATCATTGCCGAGTGGGCGTGCGCGCTGAAATACGAAGATCTTTCGCCACAAGCGATTCAAGCGGCGAAATTGTTCTGGTTTGATTCAATCGGATGCGCGCTGGGCGGCAGTCAGCAGGATGACGCGAAGATTTTGCTGAAGCACTATCGCGCGATGGGCGGCGGTCCCGCAGACGGCGGGAGTAAAGCGACCGCGTTCGTTTCCGGTTTCAAAACCAATCCGGTCGATGCGTCGTTTCTGAACGGCCACATGATGCGGGCAATGGATTACAACGACATCTATTGGAAAGCCGATCCGTGTCATCCGAGCGATCTCATCGCCGCGCCGCTCGCGCTTTGCGAAAGCGAAGGTCTGAGTGGCAAAGATTTAATTCTCGCCACGATCATCGCCTACGAAATTGAAATGCGACTTTGCGAAATCGGTCGACCGGGTGTGCGCGAATATGGTTGGCATCACGCGACGTTGAGCGCCTTCGCGGCGCCGGTTGCGGCGGGTCGCGTGCTCAATCTCACACCGAATCAAATGGTTTCGGCCATCGGTATCAGCGCAGCGCGAACATTTTGTCCGGGCGCAGTGACTGCGGGCAAATTGACCAACATGAAAAACACGGTCGATCCGTGGGCCGGACGCATGGGCGCGGAAAGCGCATTGCTCGCGCGCGACGGATTTTCAGGGCCCGAACACATTATCGACGGTAAAGAAGGACTGTTCGCCGTTTTCCATCACGTCCAATACAAAGGACAGCCCGCCACGTTCGATGGCGAGGCCTTGGTCAAAGATCTCCCGAACTCAACGAAGTCTCACTACCGCATCCTCGATTGCGGAATGAAGAGTTTTCCGATCGAAGCGCTCAGTCACGCGCCGCTTACCGCGATGATGAAGACGGTCAAAGAAAACAAGATCAAGGCCGACGATGTTAAGGAAATCAAAGTCGAAGTGATCGCGCGCGCGGCCGACATCCTGGGCGATCCGCACAAGTATCGACCGGATTCGAAAGAAACCGCCGACCATTCGTTGCCGTTCTGCATGGCGGCAGGATTAGTCGACGGAATGGTCACACCGTTACAATTCAAAGAAGAGCGCGTGCTCGACAAGGCGCTCATTCCAATCATGGACAAGGTGAAAGTCGTGCCTAACGAAGAATTCGAAGCGCTCTTTCCCAAGTTTCAGCCGAGCCGCGTTACGATCACGACTAACGATGGCAAGCAGCATTCCACCCGCGTCGATGTTCCCAAAGGCGATCCACGCGATCCGATGACCGAGGATGAAATCGCTGTAAAGTTCACTGCGCTTGGCGGCGATGTGATCGGCAAAGATCAATGCCAGAAGCTGCAGAAGTTCATCATGAGCATTGAGACGGCCAAGGATCTCGGCGGACTCTTCGAGCTAACCACAGCGCGGTGAATCGATCGATTGTAGGGGAAGCTGCCAGCTTCCCAATTTATTGGTTCGGGACGCTAACAGCGTCCCCTACAGACTAGGCGGTCGCGCTGCCGGCGTCGTCCGCGCCGAATTGAATTCCCTGCGCGAGCGGAAGCTCACTCGAAAAGTTAATCGTGTTCGTTTGCCGGCGCATATAACTCTTCCACGAATCGCTCCCGCTTTCGCGGCCGCCGCCCGTATTTTTCTCTCCGCCGAACGCGCCGCCGATCTCCGCGCCGCTCGTTCCGGTATTCACGTTAGCAATTCCGCAATCGCTTCCTGCGGCGCTCACAAACTTTTCCGCCTCACGCACATCGTTTGTGAAAATCGCACTCGTTAGGCCTTGCGAGACGTTGTTCTGGATCCCGATCGCTTCGTCAAAATCTCGATAGGTCATCAGATAAAGCAGCGGGCCGAAGGTTTCCTCCTGCACGATTTTGAAGTTCGGCTTTGCGTTGGCCAGACACGGCTTCATGTAACAGCCGCCCGGCAAATCGAGTCGCTCGCCGCCGTAAAGAACTTCGCCGCCTTCGGCTTTCAGTTTCTGAATCGAATTCTGTACCATGTCGACCGCGCCCTTGTCGATCAAAGGCCCCATCAACGTCTTTTTCTCGAGCGGATTCCCGATCGGCAACGATTTGTATGCGCTCAGTAATTTCGAACGCACTTTCTCGGCCACTGACTCGTGCATAATTACGCGACGGGTAGAAGTGCAACGCTGTCCAGCCGTACCGACCGCGCCGAAGAAGATCGATTGCGTGGCCATTTCGATGTTCGCGCTCGGCGCGACAATCAGCGCGTTGTTACCACCGAGTTCCATGATCGTTTTGCCCAGTCGGGCGTGAACCGTCTTATCAACATCAAATCCCATTCGCACCGAACCGGTTGCGGAAACGAGCGGGACGCGACGATCAGCCGCCAGTTTTTGTCCAATGCTCGGTCCATCGCCAATCAACAAACTGAAAATTGCTGGATCGGCGCCGGTCTCGCGGCATACGCGCTCCGCAATTTTCGTTACCGCAATTGCAGTGAGTGGAGTTTTCTCGGACGGCTTCCAAATTGTCGCGTCGCCACAAACAGCTGCGAGCGCCGCGTTCCAGGACCAGACCGCGACCGGGAAATTGAAGGCGCTAATGACAGCGACGAGTCCAAGCGGATGCCATTGTTCCATCAACCGATGACTAGGCCGTTCAGACTGAATCGTTAGGCCGTAAAGCATGCGCGATTGACCAACGGCGAGATCACAGATGTCGATCATCTCCTGAACTTCGCCCTCGCCTTCGGCCAAAATCTTGCCGGACTCGAGCGTAACAAGTTGCCCGAGCTCGCGTTTCAACTCGCGCAGCGCGTTGCCAAGTCTTCGCACTGTCTCGCCCCGCACCGGTCCCGGCGTGGTCCGCCAAGTTTGAAAAGCTTGTTGTGCGCGCCTAACGACTTCCTCGTAATCTTCGTCCGACGCAGTTCGAACACTCGCCAGTTTACGCCCGTCGATGGGCGAGAATTTCTCGATCTTCGTGCCGTTTGCTTTCCATTCGCCGAAAAAGACGCCGGAATTTTCCTCGGCCAAGCCGAGTTTTTCGAAAACGGATTGCATGATTAATCGCGACGAGTGCGGCAATATTTCCGCATTAACTCAATCGCTTCATCGACCACTTGCGCGGTCAGATCAAGCGCAGGCCGGAAACGAATGGAGTTTTCGCCCGAGCGCAGCGTGAGCACACCGAGATCGAACAAACCTTTCCACATTTTTTCGCGAGTCGCTGCGTCCGGCAAGTCGAAGGCCAGGAACATCCCGCGACCTCGAACCGCCTTGATGAAATCGAATTCGTTCTGCAATTCGCGGAGTTGATCGAGAAAATAAGCTCCAACTTTTCCGGCATTGTCGACCAGATGTTCTTCTTCGACGATGCGAACGAAATGCCGGGAACGCACCATGTCTGTAAAATTGCCGCCCCATGTTGAGTTCAATCGGCTCGGCAAACGAAACGCGTTGTCTTTGACTTCGTCGAGCCGCGGCCCGGCCATGACGCCGCACACCTGCGCTTTTTTACCGAACGCGAGCAAATCCGGCAGGACATCGAAATGTTCGCAACACCAATTCCGGCCGGTCGCACCCATGCCGCATTGCACTTCGTCGAAAATCAGAAGCATTTCGTTCTGATCGCAAATCTCACGAAGTTTCTTCAACCACTCGCCACGGAAATGGTTGTCGCCCCCTTCGCCCTGGATCGGCTCGATGATGATGGCGCAGATGTCGACCTTGCGATCATCGATCAAACGATGGATTTCCTTCTCTGCTTCCTTTTCGCGGGCAATTACATCTGCTTCGCGTTTGGATTCCGGCTGCGAAAAGTCGATGTAGGGGCAGGAAACGCGCGGCCAATCGAACTTCGCGAACAAATCCGTCTTGCGAGGATCGGTATTCGTTAGGCTCATGGTGTAGCCGCTACGTCCATGAAAGGCGTGCCGAAAATGCAAAATTTGCGTGCCGCGTTCGCCATGACCCGCAGCCATATTTTTGCGCACTTTCCAATCCATCGCCGCCTTCAAACAATTCTCGACCGCGAGCGCACCGCCTTCGATGAAGAGATAGCGCTCGAGCGGAGGCAATCCGACAAACCGCGCAAAAATATCAACGAATTCGGCATACCCTTCCGAGTAAACATCGGAGTTCGCGATTTTAACTTTGGCCGCGCGCAACAAATCGCGCTTCACGTCATCTCGATCGAAATAAGGATGATTGAACCCAATCGGCATCGAGCCGAAAAAACCGTAGAGATCGATCAACCGATGGCCGTTCGCCTTGTCATACAAATATGAACCGCGGCTCTTCTCGAGATCGATAACGACGCGAAAACCGTCGAGCAACACGTGCTGACCGATAATGTCGAGAACACTGTTCTCTTTTTTCGGTTGTTTCGGACGGCTTCGAGACGAAACCGCTTCCGTGAGCACGGGCGGCAAACTCATTCAACCAGAGTAGCTTTCGCAGCACGATTGGTCAACCGGTGTAGGGCGACGGCTGCCAAGACGGCAAATCCTATTTTCCACCGAACAGCGCGTCTTTTTCAGCCTGGGCTTTGGCGAGAGCGTCGTTGTACTGCGCCAATTCCAAATTGTAGGCTCGATTGCCTTCGACATCGCTGTGGAGCAGATCGCGCTTTTTCACACGTAATGTTTCGCTCCATTTTGCAAGGCGATCGAATTCCCTCGTGTTCGCGGCGCGACGCTCGGCAAAATTTGGTGCGAGTTCGACGGTCGGTTCGCCGCCCTTGGATTTCGTCACACGGTGCGATGATTCGATCGCATACTGAGGGGGAAATTCGGCCGGCGGTCGAACGTGTTTCGTTTTAGGACGATAAAACGCCGAGGACGTCAGGCCGGGACCAAAAACGAAATAAAGAAACAGACATGGCAAAGTGGCGAGCCGAAAACCTCGCGAGGATCGCCCGCACTCTGGATAATTGAGTCGGAACAATAGCGGACCGAACGGCAGAAAAACGCCAAGTCCCCACCAGATGCTGACTTCGAAAGCAGCGTTGATCAGTAGGATGCGTCCAATCAGCGCGCAAAGGAGTCCAATGACGAGAAAGACAGTGGCTAACACCGCGAGTTAGGCAGCACGAGAGGTGCCATCGCGACCCGCAACTGTTCGGTGGCGAAATTGAAACTTTGAGCGATGATGTGCGCTTTCCGGCCAAATCCCATGTCAAATTCCACCCAGCAAGAGTCGTGAGACGCGTTGTAGTTACAGGGCTCGGCTTTATCAGCAGCGTGGGGAACAGTCGGGCGGAAGTTCTCGACAGTTTGCTTCATCAACGGACCGGCATTGAGTTTTTCCCCGAACTGGACACGCCAATATCGCCGGTGCGTATCGCCGGCACTATCAAAGGGTTTTCATTTCCCAGCGAAGACCAGACGACCTGGCAAATGCCGGAAGGTATTTCGATTCCGCGGAAGGAAATGCGCTCAATGGCGCCGCATGTCGTTTACGCCTATGCCGCCCTGAAGGAAGCGATTACCGACGCACGTCTTTCACCTGAAACCATTTCCAATCCGCGCACGGGCTTGACCTCCGCATCTTCGGGTTCTGCGATGATGTCCTATCGGAATATCGGCAATTTGTTGAAAAAGGGTCCGTTGCGTTGCCATCCATTCAGTCTCGCCGCTAGCGTCGCGGGCACGTTGAATTTTAATTTGGTTTCGATCTTCAAGATCAAGGGAGCTTCATCCGGCTTAATCAGCGCCTGCGCTTCTTCGGCACACGCCTTTGGCTACGCTCTCGATTTGATTCGCCAAAATCGACAGGACGCGATGTTTGTGGTCGGCGCAGAAGATTGCGATTTCTTCAGCATCGTCCCATTCGCAGGCGTGCGCGCGTTGACGCGTTCGACCGATCCGACGAAGAGCCCGTGTCCGTTCGATGTGAAACGCGATGGTTTTGCGGCCAGCGGTGGCGGAACGGTTTTGTTTCTCGAGGAACTCGACCACGCGCGCAAACGCGGCGCGCACATTTATGCAGAGGCAATTGGTTGGGGGCAAAGCTCGGACGGCTACGACGTCGTCGCGCCGTCGCCGAACGGTGAAGGTCTCGCGCGCGCCATGTCCGATAGCTTAAAGGATTCCGGCATAACGCGAGATGAAATCGATTACATCAATGCTCATGGAACCGGGACCGTACAAGGCGACGCGGCCGAAGCGTCTGCGATCAAAACTGTATTTGGAAATCGGTCCGTTCGCGTAAGCAGCACGAAAAGTCAGACCGGTCACGCCTTGTCCGGAGCGGGCGCGCTCGAAGCGGCGATTTGCTCTCTGGCTATTCGCGAAAAATTTACGCCGGTGTCGATGAACATCACCGAGCTCGATCCCGTCTGCGAAGGTCTGGACATCGTGACCAAGCCGATCGATTTCGCGCCGCGCACTGTCCTCTCAAATTCGCTCGCCTTCGGCGGCGCCAACGTCGCACTGGTTTTGCGGCGCTTCGAAAATTAGACAATTCCGTCGCGCAGGACGGCATGTTTTCCAGCGAGTAAATCCTGAGTGAGGTCGTAGCCACGCTTGTCGGCATTTCGCGATGTCCCGGCAAAATGATGATCGATCCGCATTCGCGCTGATCGACAAAAATATTCGGCCAAGGACAAAACTTCCTCGCGCGATTTGCCCTGAGCGATAAGCCATTGCGCGTAGGAACAAGTCGCGCTGATCGCGAACAGTTCCGTCGCGATACCGACGAAACGCGAGAGTAGTAGCTGTTCGCGATCGAGCTTCGGACCGAAACGAGCCATCGCATGAAACAATCCGCGCGCGAGTTTTTTGCTCGTAGCCGCGGCGTAATTGACGTGCTTGCGCAAAGGCGCCGGCAGATTGTCGATCTTTCCAGCGCCGTTCGGCAGCCATTGGCGCGGATACCAGCCGGCGTAGAATTTTCCGGAACTAAAAACCGCTTTCAACCGGTCCGATTTCGGCAAAGTCGTGTTGAAAATTGCGCCACCAACTTTCAAATGCGGATCGAGCGCCTCGCGTGCAATGAACAAGCGCATGATCTCGCTCGAACCCTCGAAGATCATATTAATGCGGCAATCGCGCAGGAAACGCTCCACCGGAATTGCTTCTTCGCCGCGGCCGGCCAATGATTCCGCCGTTTCGTAGCCGCGACCGCCCCGCACCTGCATCGCTTCGTCGGCGATACGCCACGTTGTTTCGGTCGCCCACATCTTGCACATCGCGGTTTCGATTCGAAGGTCGCCCGCTTTGCGATCGACCATCGCCGAAGTGAGAAACGTCATCGCTTCCATCGCAAACACGTTGCCCGCCATTTCCGCAACTTTTCCGGCAATGGCGTAGTGTTTTCCGATCGGCACGCCCCATTGAACGCGTTCGGCCGACCATTTGCGGCAAATCTCTAACAGGCGTTTCGACAAACCGACACACGCCGCCGGAATCGTTAGGCGTCCAGTGTTCAATGTCGTGAGCGCGACCTTCAATCCCTGACCTTCTTTCGCGATCATGTTTTCGCGCGGCACGCGCACGTTGGTGAACTTCACGATGCCGTTGTAAAGCGCGCGCAATCCCATAAACCGGCAGCGATAGGTGATTTCCACTCCCGGCCAGTCAACATCGACGATGAACGCAGTGATTTGTTTGCGTTCTTTGCCGTTCACGATTTTCGGCGGCGTCTTCGCCATTACGACGAGCACACCGGCTTTAATCAAATTCGTGCACCAAAGTTTTTCGCCGTTCATGATGAACGCGGAGCCGTCCTCCGTCGGATCGGCGCGTAAACTCATGTTCGCGGGGTCGGAGCCAGCGTTCCATTCGGTCAACGCGAATGCCGAGATTTCTTTGCGCGCGACCCGCGGCAAATATCTCTGCTTTTGATCTTCAGTGCCGAACAACAACAGCGGCTGTGGAACACCGATCGATTGGTGCGCGGAGACCAGGGCGGTCAAGTTCGCGTCCCAACTTCCGAGCAACATCGCAGCACGCCCGTAATTCACTTGCGACAAACCGAGTCCGCCATATTGCGTCGGGATTTTCACTCCGAACGCACCCATCGCGAAGAGATCGTCGATGTTTTTCTGCGGAATTTCTCCGGTGCGATCGATCTCGTCGGCATCGACATGTTCGCGCAGATAGTTTCGCAGTTCGTTCAAGAACGGTTCGCCCTTGGCGCGGTCTTCGTCGGTTTGCGCCAGATAGGGATAAATGCGCTCGAAATCGTAGCGGCCAATGAACAGGTTGCTGGCAAAACTGCCGCGATCATCAAGCGGATCGCGCGATGCTTCCGCCAACTCAAGCGCCTCGCGCTTGCCCTTCGACATCTTCGAAGTGTCGATCACTGACGCAGCCGCTGGCTTCTCCGCCTCGCCACCGGACGAGTCCGTCCGACCGGCGGGTTTTACGCTGGTCTCTTCGGCAATTTGTTTTTCCGGGGCTTCGAGAGGCGATTTCATGATTCGTAAAATTTCGTCCCCTCGTCCGCGTGCTTCTTCAAAATTTCGCACGGCTGGAATTTATCGTCTGTCTGAGCGAGACGATTCATTTCATCGACGAGTTTCTTTAAACCGAAATGCTCCGCGAAACGCAACGGTCCGCCGCGGAACGGCGCAAACCCGGTCCCTAAAATCATGCCATAATCCGCGTCCTCGGGAGATTCGACGACTTTTTCTTCAACACAGCGCGCTGCTTCATTCACCATCAAAAACACCAGTCGATTCGCGAGACCCTCTCCCGCCAAAGCGCTAGCGGCGGCCGGGTCGACATTTGCATTCGCGGATTGCGATTTTCGCCACTCATTGATTGATTCGTTAGGCGTTTGTTGTTTGCCTTCGTATTTATAAAATCCGCCGCCGGTCTTGCGTCCGAGCATTTTCGCAGATTGCATTTTGCGCAAGATTTCCGCGGCGGCGGCGCGTTTCCCGTATGCCTTTTCCAACGTAGCCGCAATATCCAGCGTAATATCGACGCCGATCTCGTCGATCAATCGGAGCGGACCCATCGGCAGCCCCCATTTGACCAGCGCGTTGTCGATCTTTTCCGCGTCGACACCTGCTTCGAAAAGCTCGGCTGCATCGAGAAGATACGGAAATAGAACGCGATTGATCAAAAATCCGGGGCTGTCGCGAACGACAATCGGCAACTTGCCTACTTGCCTAACGAACGCGAGTGCGCGCTCTCTTGTTTCATCCGAAGTCTCCTTGGCCAAAACAACTTCGACCAGTTTCATCCGGCTTACCGGATTAAAAAAATGCAACCCAAGCACGCGCTCCGGCGCCACCGTTGTGGTCGCCAACTCGCCAACCGGCAACGCTGAGGTATTCGTTGCGACAATCGTTTTCGGCCCGACCTGCATCGAGAGTTCGCGAAAGATTTCTCTTTTTACTTCGATCTTTTCCGACGCGGCTTCGATCACGAACCGCACGTCGCGCAATTCCATCGGCGCGCACGACGCAACCACTCGCGAGCGGCCTTGCTTCGCTTTCTCTTCGCTCATCAAACCGCGTTTGACCGCGTCGGTGTAGGTTTTCTCAATATTGGCAAGCCCGCGATCGAGAAACTCGCGATTCACATCGCGCAGAATCACCGTGACGCCACGCGAGCTGAGCCATTGCGCAATGCCGGCGCCCATCACACCGGCGCCGATCACCGCCGCGTGCACAACTTTTTCCGCCGGCGCGGTTGCGTTTCCCTTCTTATATTTTTCGGCAAGAAAAAAATTGCGAATCAGGTTTTGAGTCGATTCAGTTTTTCCAAGATCGACAATCGCGTCGAGCTCAAGACGAAGCGATTCATCAATTGGATTCGTTAGGCCAGTACTGATCACGCCAAGCGCGCGCGCCGGCGCGGTGTTACCACTTTCCCGAAGTCGCGGTACTTGCTTGCCGTCACCGGCTGCTTTGCCGTTCGTCTTGATCTCGCGTTTGCCCGTGTTCAGTTTGGCACGAGCAGCCTCGATTAATTTCTCGCGAGCAACAACCTCATCGACTAAGCCGAGCTTCAAAGCTTCCTGCACGGAATAAAGTTTTCCCTTCAGAATCACTTCCGCTGCACTCTCCTCGCCGATCAAGCGCGGCAAACGCGTGCTACCACCCCACGACGGGATCAAACCAAGTGTCGTCTCGGGCAGGCCGATTCGCGTCGCCGGCTCGTCCGATGCAATACGCCAATCGCATGCAAGCGTCACTTCATAACCACCGCCTGCACACGCGCCGTTGATTGCTGCAACCGTCGGAATTTTCAGCGCGGCGATACGATTGAAAACGCGTTGACCTTCGGCGATGAACTCCCGCAACTGGCCGCTTTGCGCTTGTTTCAAAAGCGTTTTCAAATCCGCGCCCGCAATGAAAATCGACTTTTTAGCGGATGTGATAATCAAACCGCGCAGCGAAGCATCGCCCTCGATAAAATCGACGTGTTCGCTCAGCTCGTTCATCGTCGGGACGTCGAAAATGTTCGCGGCCGATTCGGGCCGATCGAAAGTCAGAATGCACACGCGATCATTACCGATCTCGCGTTGAATCAGGCTGCGGGTCGCGACTGAGGGCATGGCCATTGATATAGGGTTGTTTCTCACAAATTCCAAGTGCGGAACGATTGCTCTTCGCCAATTGAAATGTTAGAACTTCGCGGCGGCGGGAACGGAGGTTCCAATGGTCGGCAAAATTCTCATTCCCGAAATTAAAAGTTTCATCGACGCGCGCAACTTCGCCGCGTTGCGCGACCTATTCCGCGAATGGCCGCCGGCTGACGTGGCCGAGGTGATTCTCGACATGGACGAGGACGATCAGGTGATCGTCTTTCGCGTGCTCCCAGCTGCGCTCGCGGCCGACGTTTTCGAATATCTCGACGTCGACGCACAGCAAAAACTGTTGCACGCGATGGCGCACGAACAGTGCGTTGGAATTTTGAATGAGATGTCGCCGGACGATCGCACGGCGTTGCTCGAGGAAATGCCCAGCGCAGCTGCGCGCCAGTTGATCAAGCTGCTCACGCCGGAGGAACGCCGCGTTGCGACTGCGCTGCTCGGTTATCCGGAAGGAAGCGTCGGCCGTTTGATGACGCCAGATTTCATCGCCGTGGATGAGGATTGGACGGTGCAACAGGTACTCGATTATGTCCGTGAATTCGGCCACGACAGTGAAACGCTCAACTTTGTTTATGTGGTCGACGAACGCGGCAAGTTGATCGACGACGTGCGGATGCGCGAGTTTCTACTGCGGCCGCTGACGACAAAGGTCAGCGAGATTCGCGACCAGACATTTGCCGCGCTCAAGGTCAACGATTCGCAGGAAGCAGCGCTCAATGTTTTCCGCAAGTATGATCGGGCCGCGCTACCAGTGGTCGATTCCAATCAGGTGCTCGTGGGCATCGTGACGAGCGATGACATGCTCGACGTCGCCGAGCAGGAAGCAACCGAGGACATCCAAAAACTCGGTGGTATGGAGGCTCTCGACGAGCCTTACACAACCATTCCGCTGCTGCGCATGGTAAAGAAGCGAGCGACTTGGCTGATCATTCTCTTTCTCGGCGAAATGCTGACCGCGACCGCGATGCAAGGTTACAACGGCGAGATCGAAAAGGCGGCGATCCTGGCGATGTTTTTACCGTTGATCATTTCCAGCGGCGGCAATTCCGGATCGCAAGCGACGACGCTGGTTATCCGTGCGATGGCGCTGGGCGAATTAACATTACGCGATTGGCTTCGGGTGGTGGGCAAAGAATTGCGGGCCGGGTGTGCGCTAGGTTTGATTTTGGGAGCAATTGGCTTCTTCCGAATTTCGCTTTGGCAGTACCTCCATATCTTTGATTACGGTCCTTATCACTGGCTGGTCGCGACCACCGTGGGCGTCGCACTCGTCGGTGTCGTAGCCTGGGGAACTATCGGCGGTGCAATGCTTCCATTCCTGCTTCGTCGTTGCGGACTCGATCCCGCGACGTCATCGGCGCCATTCGTCGCAACCTTGGTAGACGTGACGGGCCTGATTATTTATTTCAACGTCGCGCTGTTTATTCTCCGTGGCACGCTGTTATAACAAACGAGACGCAATGCTTTAACTGGAGGCCCGTCTATGATTTCGATTGGCAGATTTCTCGGACACGACGAAAAATTTTACGACTTGCTTGAAGCCAGCGCGCAACAAGCCGACAGCAGCGTCCATCATCTGGTCGATCTTCTGGCCAAAATTGACAATGGCGATTCGTCTCGCGATCTGGTGGCGTTCGCCGAAAGCCGTCGCGAAGACAAGCGCATCACGCAGCAGCTGACCGAGGAACTTTCGAAAACTTTCATCACGCCACTTGAGCGTGAAGACATTCAAGCGCTGGCGGCTGCGCTCTATAAAATTCCAAAGACGGTCGAGAAAATCGGCGAACGCATGCTGATCAGTCCCGATGATTTGCCGAAAGTCAGTTTTCGCAAACAAGTGGAGCTGCTTGATCAGGCGGCCGAAGCGGTCCTGGCGATGGTGAAACAATTGCGCAAAGGCACCGACATTCGCACGGCCCGCGAAATGAACGCAAAGTTGCAAACGATCGAAGGAGAGGCGGACGATCTCGAGCTCGAATTACTGCGCGACCTTTACCAGGGCAATTACGATGCGAAACACCTCGTTTTTTTGCGCGACCTTTACGAACTGCTCGAAAAGGTGATCGACCGTTGCCGGGACGCGGGCAACGTGGTTCTGCAAATCGTGCTGAAATATTCCTAACCACAGTCCTGCCGTAGGCGGGCCAACTCCGAATGCTTTCGCGGGCCTAGATCAACATGTTGATGTTCATCGCAGTCGTGTTGATGGCGGTCATTTTCGAATACACGAATGGCTTTCATGACGCTGCCAATGCGATCGCGACCGTTGTTTCGACCAAAGTGCTCACGCCGCGTCAGGCGATTGCGATGGCGGCGGTTTTCAATTTAACCGGCGCGTTGTTAGGCGGCGCGGTCGCATCAACCGTCGGCAAAGGTTTGGTCGACACGGATGTGGTCACACTCGGGACGGTGTTGTGCGCGCTGATCGCGGCCTTCGCGTGGAACATCATCACGTGGTGGGTTGGTTTGCCATCGAGCTCGAGTCACGCGTTGATCGGTGGACTCTGCGGCGCCGCACTTGCGACTGCGCATGGAAACTGGGCGGTCTTGAAATGGAGCACCGGATTGTGGCCGAAAGTTGTGTTGCCGATGTTCAGCTCGCCGATCGCGGGATTCATTCTTGGCGCGCTGCTGATGTTGCTGCTTTTCGTGACGTTGCATCGTTTCACGCCGCGCACGGTGAATTCTACATTCGGCAAACTCCAACTCTTTAGCGCTGCGTGGATGGCACACAGTCACGGCACGAACGACGCCCAAAAAACAATGGGCATCATCACGCTCGCGCTTGTCACCGGAACGAAAGCCGGTCACTTCGATAATCTCCCGCCGTGGCTTCAATTTCTGCACATGCCGACTTTCGGCGCGATTCCGGTGTGGGTGAAAATTCTGTGCGCACTCACGATGGGCGTCGGAACCGCGGCCGGCGGTTGGCGAATTATTCGCACACTTGGCCATCGGGTGGTGAAACTACAACCGGTCCACGGCTTCGCCGCTGAAACCACCGCCGCGCTCATCATCCAGGCCGCAAGTCTTTACGGCATTCCGCTTTCAACCACGCACGTCATTTCGACCTCCATCATGGGCGTCGGCGCGATGAAACGTTTCAGCGGCGTGAAATGGACAGTGGTCGAACGAATAGTCTGGGCCTGGATCTTTACTCTGCCGGCAACCGGCATCGCCGGTTATGTCTTAGCGCGCGTGGCGGGAGCGCATTGAGCAACGCGGCTAGCGATTGGGCTCAAGCCGGTTAGATGGGCCGCCTTCGACGGAGATAAAGACCCAACAAAACGAAGGGAAGTGGAACCATTACGAGTATATAGCCGTAGATTTCATTTGCGCGGTAGAAGGGCTCGACAATTGAGTTTGCCGTGGCGGTTCGCGTCGCCCAGTAATATTCCGTGTCCGGCAATAAAAATACCAACCAAGCGAACGTAAATACGATTGCGATAATTTCTGTCCATCGTCGCCAACGACACATTACGAAGAGGCCGATCGAGAGAACGATGACCACTACTAAAGATCCAGCGAAAAGCAGATGGTGGTCGTTGAAAATAGGATAGTTCACATCTAAGAAGGCTTAGACGAAATCATTCCGTCTATCCAGATTTAGCTCGTTGCAGTTATTTCTTGATCGCGACCCATTCGTTGCCCGCGCGCGAGTCGGCGACGGCTTGGACGACGCGCATGTAACGGACGCCGTCGTCGAAGTCGGGATGCGGACGGACGTTGCCTTTTGATTTCACCGCCGCGACGAAATCGTCCTCGACCCGCCATTCCGTCACGAGATCGGCCGGCAGATCGACAACTTGCAATCCTTTGTCGCCAACTTTCGCGATCTGTACGATGTCGGTTGCGAAATCGTAAACGAGCGTTCCTTTGTCGCCATAAATTTCGACACGATCGCCCGCGGCCGCGGCGCTCACTCCGCTGAATTCGAGCACGCCTTCCGCGCCATTGTCGAATGCGCACAGCACGGTGAGCAGATCGGGAATGATCACTTCGTAGCCTTGCCGAATCGGGATGATGATTTTCCCACGCGCGAAAACTCCAGCAATATCGCCGAGCCAGCGTTGCAAAACTTCGACGTAAATTCCGAGCGTGAGCACGTGCAAACCGCTGATCTCGATGCGTTGCCGCCAATGCGCCGGTGCTTCGGGATCGAGATATGCGCCAGTGAAACTTTGCAGACGCACATGATGCGGTCGGCCGATTTTATTTTCAGCGAGAAGTTTTTTTACGAGCAGATCGCCGCGCATTCCGTAAGGCGGCGGACAAAGCATTGTGACTAGTTCGGGATAACGTTTCGATGCGGAGTGCATCTCTTCCGCTTCGGCCAAGTCCATCGACATGCGCGCCTGGCAAAAGACATGTTTGCCGGCCTCGAGCGCGGAAACCGTCACCGCTGAATGCATGTATGGAGGCGTGCCGATCCAAATGACGTCGAGGTCAGGCACAGCCAGCAGATCGGCCCAGTTACGCATCGGCGTCGCGTGTGGCAACTCAGCTTTGCAAAATTTCTCGCTGCTTTCGTAAGTCGAATTCGAAACCGCGACCAGCTCGACATCCGGATTGCGTTTGAGCGCAGGCAAATGTCGCGTTCGCACGATGTTGCCCGCTCCCACAATTCCGATTCGCAGTTTATGATTGTTCTTTTGCATCAACGTTGATGTCGATCTTTGCTCAGGAAGCGGTTAGGCGCGAGATAGTTTTGACCATCCTAATTAATTTCTGTTCAACAACTCCGAAAGTATTCGCGAGTGAACTCCGAAGGCCTTGGCGAGTAAATCGCTTGACAATGACCTCGCGCGCGGCAGGTTTTGCGCCCGTTTCCCAAAGTCCAAAAGTTATGTCAAGAGTGTGTGCCATTACCGGATCAAAAGTCTCCCGCGGCAGCGTGATTCATCGCCGCGGTATGGCCAAGAAAAAAGGTGGCGTTGGCCGGCATGTGACTAAAAATGTGCCGCGCACCTTTGCGCCGAACCTGCACGAACACCGCGTGTGGGTGCCGGAACTAAAAAAATTTGTGCGCGTGCGCGTCACTGCACGCGGGCTCAAGACAATCAATAAGAACGGCGCTTACAAAGCGCTCAAAAAAGCCGGGGCGATCTAGTCCGAGGTTGGTGGATCGGCCGCTCCGTCGGGCGATGCTAAGAAAATGGCGGCTTCGCCGCCCATCTAACAACGAGCAAGGGACTGCTCGATCCACCCAGTCAGCTCCCGCCGATTTCCGCTTCTTCTTCTTCTAGATTTGTAGGGCGTTTCTGCGAAACGCCGTCTGAGTTGGCGTCTGGCACAGACGCCCTACAACCTTCGGCGGTTGACACAACCGCCGCTACAACACTGACTTCTGCTTTTGGCGCGTCCTCGATTGGAGTATCTGCAGCTGGGACAGCCGTCTCTACCGGTTTTTGGGAAGAATTTTCCGCGCCCGGCACGCCCGCCTCTACATTTTCTTTTTGCGGCTGTTTCACTTTCACGCGCGGCAGATCGAGCGAGCCATCGTTGAATTCGATTACGTGCCCTTCGCTGACGAGCCAATGCAGATCGGCTGCCAACGTGAGTTTCGCGCGTTCCGATTCTTCTCCGGCAAGATCGACAAGTAATTTATCTGCGAGGTCCTTGCGCTTCGTTCCCGGGTGCGCCGACAATGTTTCGATGATCGATTTGACCGACGGCGAAACGGCCGCGCCTTCCAAAACGAGCGGCCGCGTGCGGATCGGCGAAACGAACAGCATTCCGCGACGATGACGAAAGACGTGCAGCCCGGATTGGCGGAATTGGGTTGCAAGTTCCTGCATCATTCGCGAAGGCGACCGCGTTTCAGTCGTCCACTCGTTTTCAATCAAACGAAACAGGACGCGGTCGGTCAGTTTCCGGCTCGTTAGGCCATCGACGGCAGATTCGGTGACGGTGCGGATCAATTCCGGCAAATACTTCTCACGAAAATGCCGTTCCGTTTCGGCGACCGAAGCGAATGTGACCGGCGTTCCTTCTTTCGATGTCGAGTAAGTCGTGATTTTGCGTGCGTCTTCCTTCCATTGCTCGACCATTTGCGGGTCGTTTACGATTTCAACTTGCCGCTGATAATCGGCGAAATTCATCCGCCGGCTAAAGCGCTGTTCGTACAAACCGCGCAGACGTTTTTGATAATCGTGGTGATTGGTCGGGCCAAGGACGGTGCCGCTCAACCGATCTCGCGCGATGCTGGTAAAGTTTCCTTTGATCGGCTCGCTCTCAGTGATGTCGATCTTGTAAAAATCCGACTGCGCGAGACGAAACGCGCTTCGCTCGAGAAACTCGCGACTGGCCGAAAGCGCGCCGTTTTCACCGAGTTGAAAGACCGGCGTCTCGGCTGCGGCGGTAAGACGAACTTCGTAGCGCTCCGGTTTTGCCAGAAACAAACGCGCGAGCGCGAAGAGTGA
>Ga0210384_10003465_pt1 | contig 18224 bp, 16 predicted proteins | sample IncBWH2MmetaG_FD_160574 | JGI IMG/M metagenome (GOLD analysis project Ga0210384, IMG submission 160574) | Forest soil microbial communities from Barre Woods Harvard Forest LTER site, Petersham, Massachusetts, United States - Inc-BW-H-2-M | ecosystem: Environmental > Terrestrial > Soil >...
TTCACTTGAACCTGTGCTCGAACGCACCTTGGGAGTTCCACTTTTTCAAGAGCAGTTGCTGCGCATGGCTATGATCGCTGCGGGGTTCACGGGCGGCGAGGCGGAAGAATTACGCCGCGCCTTCGGTTTCAAACGCTCGGAAAAGCTCATGAAAGATGTGGAAGTAAAATTGCGGTGCGGGATGGAAAAAAAGGGAATCACTGGCGAAGTTCAGGACACCATCGTCAAATCGATTACTTCCTTTGCGTTATTTGGATTTCCGGAATCCCACGCCGCAAGTTTTGCGCTGATCGCCTATGCCAGTGCCTATCTCAAGTGTCACTACCTCGCTGCGTTCACCGCCGCGATGCTCAACAATCAGCCTATGGGTTTCTATCACCCTGCTACGCTCGTCAAGGATGCTCAGCGCCACGGCCTGCGCGTTCGTCCCATCGATGTGACCCGCTCGGCTTGGCTCTGCACTTTGGAAGAAAATGGCGCGAATTTTTCTCTTCGTCTTGGCCTGCGGTACATCAAGGGGCTGCGCGAGGAATCGGGGCTAGAGATTGTCCGCCAGCGCGATATCCGGCAGTTTGGCTCGATGGATGATTTAAAGCTCCGCGTGCCGGCGTTGCAAAAATCCGAGCTGACGGCGCTTGCGGAAGCTGGCGCCTTAAACTTTGTCGGAAATAAATCCGGATTCCATCGTCGCGATGCCCTATGGCAAATCGAACGAGTCTCGCGCCGCGCCGGCCCGCTTCTCGAAACTTGTGAAGAGCCCAAAGCCGATGACGAATCGGCTGCGAATTTTTCCCCATTGCAGCCCATGACAGCGGAAGACCGTCTGGTAGCGGACTTTCGCAATACGGGAATGACCGTGGGCCCGCATCCTCTGAGCTATCATCGCCAGAATCTAAAACAACAAGGCATTCTCTCCGCCATCGACCTGCATCGTTTGCCGGACGGAGCCCAAGTCCGCGTGGCGGGCTCGGTGATCGCGCGCCAGCGTCCCGGCACTGCCAAAGGCTTCGTGTTCCTCAGTCTCGAAGACGAAACCGGCATTTCCAACGCCATCATTACTCCTCAGCTTTTTCAGCAAGATCACATCGTCATCGTTCATCAGCAATTCCTGCTGATCGAAGGCCGCCTGCAAAATCAAGACAACGTCATTTCCGTCAAAGCCGAGCGCGTTCGCCCGTTATCGATCACACGTGCCGAAACCACTTCCCACGATTTTCACTAAGAACGCCGGCCCTATTTTCCTGGAAGGGAATTCGTTTGAAAAAATCTGTCAGTGCGTAAATTCCGGCAGGGAACGCAGCAAAGCGCTGGCGCCATTCCAAAAAATCTGCACGCCGATGCACACCAGCAAAAACGACGAAAGCCGCATGACCACGCTCATCCCCGTGGCCCCCAGCAGCGTCGCCAAACGATCCGCGAAGCCATAGCACAGAAAAACACTTAGCGCGATCAGCGCCGAACCCACCACCGCCGCGAGAATACCGAGAAAATTAGGCCCCAGATGCCTCGGTGCATTTGCGCCCAGCGTGATAGCCACCGAGATCGATCCTGGCCCAACCGTAAGCGGCAACGTCAGCGGATAAAACGCATTCCTGAAAATATCCTGCGGATTGACGTTCCGCCGGGCCTCGTGCCCCCGTTCGTCGTCGTCCTTCTGTTTCAGCATGGCCCAACCAGTGGACATCACGATTAACCCGCCGCCCACTTGCACCACAGGCAGCGATATTCCGAAAAACGCCAGGATGTGTGTGCCGATCAGAAACGAAGCCACCAGCAGGATGAAACTATTTATCGCAATCTGCTGCGAAAGAAGTCTTCTCGACGCTGTCGAATAGTCTCGCGTCAGGGCCAGAAAGATAGGGCTACCGCCCAGCGGATTCACGATCGGGAAGAGCGCACTCACGATCAGGATGGTCGTTTTTACCGCTTCGAGCAATTGCGCCCCCGGGGATTTCGAGTATAGCCGACCAAGAATCCGACGCAACCCGCGTTCACCCGAGTTGCGCGCGTTGCGCGGTGATCACCTTCGCAGTTGTCACCGCCTGCCCAACGTGCCGCTGCGTGTGATCGGCCACGTGCACCAGCAGCCCGCCGACGGTCGTGGGCAATTCCTTTTTCCCGACGGTTCTCGGTTCTTCCAAGTCCGTCGTGGCCAACCTGCGAACGCGCCCGGCGCTTCTCGCCAAAACTGCCGCGAGTTCCGCGAACAAAGTGTCGCGCGTCGCACCGGGCTCCAACTCGCCGCTGAGTTCCGCCACTTGCTGTTCCGTGAGCCCCCCGCCCTCCGCATAGCTCAGCAGGCGATCCACACTTCGCGCGATGTGCCGCAACTGAAATGCGATGGAAGGCAGCCCCGCCGGCCGCGCGTTCAACTCTTCGTCACTCAGCCCGCCGCACCATTTTTCCAAATCCTCCCGGGCCAACTGCAAAGCATGCAACACACCGCGCGCCACGGCCGGCACATCGGTCAACGTCCCGCGCAACCAAGGCTCAGGCGAAGCAGCCTTTGACGCCGCTGCCAACGCCGCCAAACGCTTGTCATCGCGCATCCGCACCCCCGCGCCGTGCAGCTCTCGAATCCGCCGCTTCTACCACCCGGCATTCTAGAATAGACGATCGTGCCTTGCCGAACGATGCAGGCGTGAGCTAGAGTTTCTCCGTTCCGTGCAAAGGAAGGTCATGGCAAAGAAGGCCAGCAAGCCCCAGCCGAAGGGAAAAGGCAATAAAGAAGGCGTGCGCGTCTTGATCTCCAGGACCCGGATACAGCGGCGAATTACAGAGATGGCTCGCGAAATCCGCAAGGATTTTCCCGACGAGCCCCTGCACCTGGTAGGCGTGCTGAAAGGCGCCGTGTTTTTCCTCACCGACCTGGGCAAGCAGATTCCCGGCGACGTCTCTTTCGATTTCATCGCCGTCTCCAGCTACGGCGTCGGCACGCATTCCTCCGGCCAGGTGCGGCTCACCAGAGACCTGGATTCCAGCATCGAGGGGCAGACGGTCATCGTCGTGGAAGATATTCTAGATACCGGTATGACCCTGCAATACCTGCTGCGCGTCTTCGAGCAGCGCAGGCCCAAGCGCATTCGCGTCGCAGTGCTGCTGGACAAGCCGGAGCGCCGCATCGCCCCGGTTCGCGCCGACTATGTCGGCTTCACCATCCCCAACGAGTTTGTCGTCGGCTTCGGCCTGGACTACGCCGAGCGCTACCGCAACCTTCCCGATGTGGGCATTCTCACCTTGGGCGCTACAGAGAAAAGCGCTGCCAAAGCCGTATAAGGCCAGAATTGGCCGGGAATTGCGGGATCGCGCGAGCCTCTCTCCCTTCGCCTGCTATAATAGTTGGATTGCATGAATCCGACTGACGCACACACTGACACGCTCGCAACAAGTGGTAGCCCGGAGATTTCCGCCGAGGTGCTCGCCACCCTGGCCGAGATCGGCGAAGAGGTCAACTCTTCTCTCGACCTGGACGAAGTCCTGGCCCGCACCGCTGCCCTGATCAAGCGCCACATCGACTACGAGATTTTCGGCGTGCTGATGTTCGAGGGCGACGGCTCTTATCTCAAGCATCGTTTCTCCATCGGCTATGCGCGCGATCTCGCTGATAACTTACGGATACCACTCGGACACGGCATTACCGGCACGGCCGCAGCCACCGGACACCCCGTGCGTGTCGGCGATACCTCCAAGGACCCCCGCTACATCAACGCCATCGACAACGTGAGGTCCGAGCTTGCCGTGCCCCTAATGCTGCAAGGCAAATGTATCGGCGTGCTGGATATTCAGAGCCGTCATCCGGAATATTTCACCCGCGACCAGCAAAATATCCTGACCCTGCTGGCCAGCCGCCTCGCCGTAGCCATCGAGAACGCCAGGCTGTTCCAGCGTGTCCGGGCCCAGGCCGATACGCTCTTGCTTCTCAGCGAAGTCGGCCGGGAAACGGGTTCCATCCTCGATGTCGAAGAGCTGCTGCGCCGCGCCGCGGACCAGACCAAGCGCGTCATCGACTACCAGATTCTCAGCATCATGCTTTACGACGAAGAGCAGAAAGTCTTTCGTCACCGCGTCGACGTGAAACACGGCCAGCGCGTGCAAGGAAAGCTTCGCGCAGCCGCCAGCGAAGGCATCGTCGGCGCCGCAGCCACGCTGAAAGAGCCGGTGGTCGTTCCGGATGTCACTGTCGATCCGCGCTATCTCATGGTCAATCCCGAGACCCGCTCGGAGCTGGCCATTCCCATGATGCACAAGGGCAAGGTCATCGGCGTGTTGGACCTCGAGAGCCCGCAGTTGAATTACTTCACCGAGGACCACGTGCAGACGCTTTCGATTTTGGCCTCGAATCTTGCGGTTTCCCTAGAAAACGCGCGCCTGTACCAGCAAGTGGCCCGCGATGAAGCGCGGCTCGAACGCGATCTGCAAGCTGCCAAGCGCATTCAAGGCGCCTTGTTGCGCCCCGTGCCCACCGAGGATTTTGGCCTGGACATGGCCGCGCGGTATCTCTCGGCGCGCGAAGTAGGCGGCGATCTTTACGAATTCTTGCGCTACGGTCCGCAGCAGCTCGGGATCGCCCTCGGCGATGTCAGCGGAAAGGGAACTGCCGCCGCGCTGTACGGCGCTGTCGCGATCGGCATCATGCGTAGCCTCTCCCCGCAAAAGCTCCAGCCCGCGGAGTTCCTCAAGGCCATGAACCAGATCGTTGGCGAGCGTCGCATCGAAGGCCGCTTCATGACCATCTGCTTCGCCACCTGGCAAAAAGGCCGCAGCAAGCTGCGTGTTGCCAACGCCGGCCAGTCCCAGCCGCTGCTATACAAGGACGGCCGCTGCGGAAAGGTCGAGCTCACCGGTTTCCCGCTGGGCATCTTCGAAGACGTCACCTACGACGAATGGGGGGTTACGCTCGATCCTGGCGATGTCCTGGTGTTTCACTCCGACGGCATCGCGGAAACGCCCAACAGCGAAAATCAGTTCTTTGGCACCGAGCGCCTGCGCAAGCTCATCGAGGATCACCACGACCTCAGCGCCGGCGATCTCGCCGACCGCGTTTTTCGCGAAGTGGACTGGTTCTCGCAAGGCGCGCCACTGGCCGACGATCGCACCTTGGTGGTGCTAAAAGTGCGATGAGCGGCCCCGGCGCGGTCCCCGCCAAAAAGCTTGCTTTCGTAGATCCCGTCTCGTTCACGCCGTATTTTTCCTGGAAAAATGCCGGCAAAAATTCGCCGCATGCGGAAGCGGTCTTGTGCGAAGGCGTGCCCCTCGTCGATATCGGGCACAAATTCAGCACGCCCACCTACGTCTACAGCCGCGCCGCCATTGATGACGCGCACCTCGAACTGCACCGCGGGCTCGGCGCTCTCCAGCACACCCTGTGCTTCGCCGTTAAGTCCAACGGCAACCTGGCCATCCTCAAGTACGTCGCCAAGCTGGGCAATGGATTTGACGTGGTCTCCGGCGGCGAACTCCACCTTCTCCAAAGCATCGGCGTCCGAGGCGACCGCATCGTTTTTTCCGGTGTGGGCAAAACCCGCGAAGAAATCCGCGAAGCGCTGCGCTACCCGGCGCCCAAGCGCGGCGGCAGCGGCGGAATCCTGCTGTTCAACATCGAGTCGGAAGCCGAATTGGAAGTTCTGCTCGAAGAGTCGGCGCACCTCGCAAAAAAAGGCGGCGCTCTCCCGGCGGTCTCCATTCGCGTGAATCCCGATGTCCAGGCCGGCGGCCATCCGCACATCTCCACTGGGCGCTACGAACACAAGTTCGGCCTGGATTGGGGAGCCGCCCGCCGCCTCTATCGCGCGCATCAAGAGTCCAAGTGGGTCCGCTGGCAGGGCATCAGCGTCCACATCGGCTCGCAGATTCTCACTTTGGGTCCGTTTCGCCGCGCGCTAAGCCGCCTCTCTGCTTACATCCGCGAGTTGCGAAAAATGGGAATCGACCTCAAGTATCTGGATTTCGGCGGCGGACACGGCATCCGCTACACCACCGAGCGCCCGCCCTCGCGCGAATCGTACGCCCGAATGGTCTCAAAAATAGTTCGGCCCCTCGGCCTGCACCTTCTGCTGGAACCAGGCCGCACGATCATCGGTCCCGCAGGTGTGCTCCTCACGCGCGTGCTCTACGTAAAAGAAAATCGTGGCAAGAGATTTGTCGTCGTGGACGCCGCCATGAACGACTTGATGCGCCCGGCTCTCTACGGTGCGATTCACCCGATCACCAGCGTGACCCGCGGAAAAGAGCGCAGCAAGCCGCGCCAGCGGGTAGATATCGTCGGCCCAGTCTGCGAAACCGGCGACTGCTTCCTGCACAACTGGCCTCTCGACGAAGTATTCACAGGCGACGTCCTCGCCATCTGGGTCGCCGGCGCCTACGGCATGTCCCAATCCTCCAACTACAACGCCCGCTGTCGCCCCGCCGAAGTCCTGGTCGCAGGGAGCCACCCCCGTCTCATCCGCCGCCGCGAAAGCTCCCAGGACCTCCTTCGCAACCATCTCATCGCCTAATCCGGCTGCCAGGACCTAGCGCAATAGCCGGTCCACGCCGTGCGATTGAAACAAGCCTGGGTTAAACTGTGTCGCCCATGAGCGTCATCGACGAAGTCCTCGCCGCAAACGAGATCTACTCGCGCACGCACGAATTGCGCAGACTGACCCCGCGCCCCGAGCGCAAGCTCGCCGTGCTCACCTGCATGGATACCCGGCTCTCGATCCGCACCCTGGGCCTGAAAACCGGAGACGCGCACATCATTCGCAATGCGGGCGGCATCGTTACTGACGATACTCTGCGCTCCCTGGTGGTCTCCCACTACCTGCTGGGCACTGAGGAAATCATGGTCATCAATCACACCGATTGCGGCCTGATGTTAACCAACGAGCAGGACCTGCGCACCCGCATCCAAAATCGCACGGGAACCGCCGCTGTCACCCCTGCCCACTTCTACACCTTCCAAAACATCGAAGAAAACGTCCGCCACCAGTTGCAGAAGCTCCACACCCATCCCTGGATTCCCAAAACGGTAGCCGTCCGCGGCTTCGTGTACGACGTATCCAGCGGCCTCCTACGCGAAATCAAGCCCGCCTGACCCTTTCCCCGTCTCCTACACCGTATTTTCCCTCGACGAAAGTATCTATAGTAGTCAGCCGGTAATACCGCGACCTTGGAGGGCGGCGGTTAGGTGCCGCTTGCGACCAAGCCAGACCGAGCAACCAGCGGGAGGTATCGTGGGCTACGCTTCGCCCCACTTCAACTTGCTGCGCAGGATGTCGAAGTAAGACTTCTTGGGCGGCTGGATCAAATTGAGCTTCCCAGCCGCCCTCTTGATACACACCCGGTCGGCGCCATGCATCGGGATGCCCGTTTGCCCGTCAAGGGTCAAGAACACCGACTCGGTATCCGCGGACAAATTGATCTCCACCAGCGACGAATCCCGTACCACCAACGGACGATCCGTGAGCGTGTGCGGACAGATCGGAGTAATCACCCAGGACTCCACAGCGGGATGCACGATAGGACCGCCCGCCGACAGGGAATAGGCGGTCGATCCCGTAGGTGTCGCCACGATCAGCCCGTCGGCATGGTACCGGCACACCACGTCGTCATCGATCGTCAACTCCAGGTCGATCATGCGCGCCAGCTCCCCTTTATTGATGACCGCATCATTCAACACGGTTTGCCGTTCGATCACCTTGCCGCCGCGCTCCAGCTCCACAGCTAGCATCACTCTTTCGCTCGACGACAAGTGCCCAGCCAGCGTCTCTTCCAGCGCCGGATACATTTCTTCCAGCGTGAAGCTGGTCAGAAAGCCCAGGCTGCCCATGTTGATCGGCAAAATGGGAATTCCCAACGGTGCCGCGACGCGCGCGGCGGCCAGCAGCGTGCCGTCGCCCCCCAAGACCAGCAGCAGCTGCGATTCCTTCGCCAACTGCTCGCGGCTCAGGCCTTTGGACGAATCGTGAAGGGAACCGGCGGTTTCCGTGTCGTACAGCGCGCGAATCCCACGGGCCTCAAACCAATGCAAAAGCGGCGGCACAACTACCGCCAGATTGGAACGCCGCGGCCTCGAAATGATCCCAATGGTGTGAAAGGGCAAGGAAGGTTGCATGTCTGTCTGGGATTCTACTCCAGCATTTTTTTACGTGCGTGCAGAAAATACTCCTGGTTGCCTTCCGTGCCCGGCAGGCAACTCGGACGCGTGCCCAGGATCGCCAACCCTGCCGCGGCCGCCGCTTGACGGACACCGGCGACAGCCTTTTCGTGCAGCGCCCGATCCGCAACGATGCCTCCGCGACCCACATCCTCTCGCGGCAATTCAAACTGCGGCTTCACCAAGATGAGCGCGTCCGCTCCGGGCTTCATCGCCGCAACTGCGGGCGACAAAACCTTGCTGACAGAAATAAACGAAACGTCCGCGACCAGGAGATCGATCGCCTCAGGAATATCCTCGGCGCGTAATTCCCGCGCATTGCGCTTGATCCTAACAACCCGATCGTCCTGCTGCAGCTTCCAAGCCAGTTGATCCACATTCACGTCGACGGCGTATACCCGCGCAACACCTTTTTGCAGCAAGCAATCCGTAAAGCCTCCCGTCGAAGCGCCAATATCTAGACAAACCCTCCCGCGTGTATCAAGCGAAAAATCCACCAACGCTCCTTCCAACTTAATTCCGCCGCGGCTCGCGTACTTTAGCGACCGGCTGGCAACCTCGATGCTCTTCTCCGCCGAAATGCTCGTGCCCGCCTTGTCGGCACGCGCGCCATCGACTCGCACTTCGCCCGCTAAAATCATGGCCCTGGCTTTTTCAAGGGATTCGGCAAGCCCACGCTCGACCAGCAGAACGTCGAGTCGCTTCCGTGCTGGCTTGGATTTCATGAGGCTCGCCGGCGCGTCAGGTGCGGCGCAAAACGAGGTATTCCGCAATATCCCGAAGCCGTTCGGCCCGTTCGGCGTAAGGCGCGAGTTCCGCAATCGCGCGCGTCGCCAAGTCGTTGGCAATTTCGTGCGCGCGCTCCAAGCCGTACACAGCAGGATACGTCGCTTTTTGTTGCGCGACATCCTTTCCCGCAGTCTTACCCAATGCCGCCGAAGACTCTTCCACGTCCAGAATGTCGTCGGTCACCTGGAAAGCCCAGCCGATGTTCTCGCCAAACTTCCGCAACCTCGCCACGTCTTCCGCGTTCGCGCCCGCGCATAAAGCTCCCGCCGTGACCGAAGCGCGAATCAGCGCCGCCGTTTTCGAGCGGTGAATGAACTCCAGCATTTTCGGCGCGACGCGCTTGCCTTCCGCTTCCAGATCGGCGACTTGCCCGCCGACCATGCCCTTGACCGTTCCCGCCGCTGCTGCTATTTCCTTCACCATCGCGATGCCGCGCTCCGCTTCGACCGGCGCGGCGCTGATGGTCTGGAATGCCAACGTGAGCAGCGCATCGCCCGCGAGAATCGCGTTGGCTTCGCCAAATTTCTTGTGGCAGGTGGGTTTGCCGCGGCGCAGGTCGTCGTTATCGAGCGCCGGCAGATCGTCGTGAATCAGCGAATAGGTATGAATGAATTCGATCGCGCACGCGGGATGCAACGCGGGCGTAACATCGGCGGCAAAAATGCGTGCCGTCTCCAGACAGAGAATCGGGCGGATGCGCTTGCCGCCGGCGAACACGCTATAACGCATGGCTTCATGGATCGAAGAAGGTTGCGTCTTTTCCGTCGGCAACAAGCGATCGAGCGCGGCATCGACAGCAACGCGGTCTTCTTCAAAGAAGGCAGGAAGTTTCATCGGGGAAGACGTGGCGGGCGTCGAGGAATGCGCAGCCGTCACGATTCACTCTCGCGTTCCGGATCGAAGGGTTCGGCGACCAGTTTTCCGTCAGCTTTCTTGAGCAGGATTTCCACGCGGCCTTCGGCCTCTTCCAGTTGCTTCTGGCACTCCCGCGAAAGGGCCACACCTTCTTCAAATAATTTCATGGCGTCGTCGAGAGAAAGCTGCGGACTTTCGAGTCGGCGTACGACTTCTTCCAGGCGCGCCAGCGACCTCTCGAAATCAGGCTTCTTTGGCGGTTCGGGTTTCTTTGCCGGAATAGAATTCACGCGGTCGGCCTTGTCCTCAGCGGGCGCATGTTCCTGGCAGCGCCGCGCCATCTTGTCGTGATTTGCTGCTCCGTGTAATTTCCCGTTTCGCAAAACTCCGGCGTGGGAAGTAAGCAGCATTCTAAGGCACGGTGTCGAACCGAAACAATCGCTTTGTGCGTGGTGTGTCCTTGCCCGCGGATTAAATTCATGGTGCCGGTATCAGGGTCAGCGTGTGCTTGCGCGCATTGGTTTCGGCGCCGTCGCTGAAAGGCTGGAAGATGGGTTTTCCTTCGTACCAGTAGGAAAACTGGTCCGAATAATGGCTGCTGCCCGGTTGGCCCGACTGTCCCGCGGGAATCAGCAAGATCGATTCGTCCCAGTTGCCGAGATTCGCGACGAAGCGCATCGCCGGCCCATGGTGTTTCGTCGCTGCGCGCACGCTGTATCCCGTGCCGGACTGGGGCTTGTCGGCGATGCTTAGCAATTTCTTTAGCAAGCCCTCTCGCCCGATCGGATGGAGCATATCAAGCGAATTGAAGCGCCGCCACGGCCAATCTTCGATTCGCGAACTTTTGGAGTCCTCGGCAAGCTTGGCCACGGCGCGATCGGCCGCCGCCATCAGCAGGTCGTCGTAATTCTTATAGTTCTTCGGCAGCCACTTGTCCGGTCGGTCGGTCAGGATCTTCTGCAAAAACGCCGTGCTGCGCCATTGGTAGAGGTTGGTCTGCTCTCCAAGATACGGCTCCAGAATGAGCGCCAGCGCGGTGCGTCGTGTGGCCGCGAGAAACGATACTTCCGTGGAGTCTGCGTCGGCGATGCCATTCCAGTCCTTCAGCCCGTTGAGGAGCTTTTTGGTGCGTTCATCTTTCGGCTGGCTGATCTTCGCCGCGGCCAGCAACTGATCGGCGAGGAAAACATGCGGATAGCTGTAGGTATCGGCCTGGACCTTCAGCATATCGGCCGGCCGCAGATCGTGCTTGTCGTGAAGCAAATCGTAGATGCGCGCGGTGCGATACGGCTCTTCCCAATGGTCGGTCAAATACGGTTTATAGTTCGGCCCGGCCACCCGCGCATTCGCCGTCACGATCAACCCGCTGTCCGGATTCAAGGCCTGCGGGAGTTGGTCGAACGGAATGTACCCGGTCCATTCGTAATCATCGACGTCGCCCGGAACCGGAACTTCACCGTGGCCCTTCTTGCGAATGGGAACCCGCGCGGCCATGATGTATCCAATGTTTCCTTTCACGTCGGCGTAAACGGTGTTCTGTCCAGGTCCCCAGACGTGTTTCATAATGCTGCGGAATTCTTCCCAATTTTGCGCCTTGCCCAGCCAGGTGTAGGTATTTCCCAGGCCGCCGGGTTCAGTGGCCGTCCAGCGCAGCGCGTATGCCTTGTCGCCCTCGCGACGAACCACGGGGCCGTGCCGCGTCACGACCAGGTGCAAATGTTCGTCCGCCTGGCCCTTCACATGAATCACTTCGTCGAAAATCTGGGCCTTGATCCACGCATTCTTGACGCGGTATTCGTCCGGAGCCGCCGGATTGAACTTCTCAATATAAAGGTCCTCCACGTCGGCGCCATTGTTCGTGAAGCCCCACGCGATGCGGTCGTTGTGACCGATCACTACTAACGGCGCACCCGGCAGCGTAAACCCTTTCACGTTCCAGCCGGGTGCCGTAAGGTGGATCTCATACCAGATCGGCGGTATGGAAAGCTCCAGGTGCGTGTCGTTGGCCAGCAGGGGCTTGCCGGTCGCGGTGTGTTCGCCGCTGACCACCCAGTTGTTGCTTCCGAGCCCGTGGCGAATTTCTCCGCGGGTGTCCTCCAGAAAGCCGCGAACCGAATGCGCCAGGGCTGAAGTGAGATCGGGAAACGCCTCTGGCGTCGTAGCGTCCGCGGAACCGAACCCGCTGGCTTTCAGCACCGTGTCCGGTTCCGTGTCATCCTCATCGTCTTCGTCGTCGGGATCAGCGCGAGAACGCTGCGAACCATCGTTAGCCACGTTGGGGTCGCCAACGACGAAATGATCCATGGCCGCGTCTGGCGAAAAGAGCTCACGCGCCCGCTCCCATCCGACGCGTTCGGTCACCTTGGCGCGGTTCAATTCTTCTTCCCAGGTGCTTGTCAGGGTTTGGTACATGTACCCGGCGATGACCAGGGAATCGGAGGCCTGCCAGGGCTGCGGTTTGTATTTGAGCAGAGAGAATTCCAGCGGCAACTGATTGCCATGCTGCCCGATGAAGCGATTGACGCCGCGCGCGTAGGCTTCCATGACCGCGCGTGACGCGGGTTCCATCTGGGAAGTGTCGCGGTCCGCTGCGCGGCCGAAACCAAGGGTTCGGAATTCCTTGTCGATATCGAGCGTGGCCGGACCGAGGATCTCGGAGAGCTGGCCCCGCGCAACACGCCGCAACAAGTCCATTTGCCACAGGCGGTCTTGGGCCATTACGAACCCCTGGGCCTCCGCCAAGTCTTCGACGGAGTTGGCACGAATGTGCGGCACGCCCCAACGGTCGCGCTCGACAATGACTGCCTTCTGGAGTCCGGGAACGCCGATGGACCCGCTAAGCTGCGGCAATGGCCGGTACACGAACCACCAAATGATCGCGCCACCGGCGATCACAAGAATAGCCAAGACCCAAAATAAAGAACGCAGGATGATCCGCAAGCTGGCTCCGAGCGGCAATGGCGAAAATTCAGTGTAGAGGAGCCAACTGATGGGCGCAACCGCTGCACTACCGCGATGTTTCGCTACGGGTGTCTATTCATTCTGCCATGTTAAGCGTTTCCCATAAATCATGGCGACGATCGCGACGCCCATCCACAACGCCGCCGCATAGACCGCGTACCAGTCTGCTTCTTGCGCGGCTGTTGCATGAGAAGGGCTGAGAATCACCAGGAAGCCCGTCGAGCTTACGTGCATGCACTGCGCTAGCAGGACACTTTTTGTGTTGGTGTAAATCCAGGCGATGAGGACTCGCATGGCGGTCATGGCTGCGGCGAACGCCAGAAAATATCGAAACCAATAAGCGCCGTGAGGCGTTGCGGTGCCGAGGTAGTCGATGACTGGGAGGTGCCACGCGGCCCACAACAGTCCCAAGAAGATCGCCGGGGCCAACCCGTTTTGCTGTCCGCGCATTTTCGGATAGGCGTAGCCCATCCAACCGATTTCCTCGAAAAAACCGGCAGGAACACCGAACAAGATGCCTATCAGAAAGCTGCCGGGAGCAAAAACCGGAGAGACGAACGTTTTCAAGGACAGGAGAACTCCCAGTAGTACGCAGGGTGGAATGAACAGTGCGGCAAACCACCGCGGCGGAAAGCGCACTCGGAACATTCTCAAGAAAAGGTCCCGCAAGCCGGCTCTTCCATCCACGACCCAGGTAAGGACGATGCCGGCCACGCTGGGTCCCAGCAGCATGGCCGGGAACATCAGCAAGCCGGCCATTTTTGGTACTGCCTGGCCGCGCAAGAGGTTCGGCGCGGCCACGGCAAGAGCGCCGGTCCAGGAGATGGCGTAAGTGAGAGCAAAATAGACCGCAACAGGGTGGCGAGCGATAAAAGCAGCCCGTGGTTCGCTGCCGACCGGGGATTCCGCTGGCATGGTGCGAGCTAATGTATACGGAAGCCGCTTTCCAGAGAAAGGTGATAAATTCTCTTTCTTCCAACAAAGTTAAAATCGCCGGGGAGGATAGAGTGACTTTCGCAGGCGCTGGGCAGCCATCGTGGCCTTGGCCGGATTCGCTGGATGCCTTAATTGCCGCGCCCGACCATCACCGGCTGCTCCTTGAAAACGATGATGTGCGCGTCCTGGAAGTCCATATCCCGCCGGGTCAATTCGTTCCCGTTCACACACACCGCTGGCCTAGCGTCATCTTTACCTTGAGCGCCGCCGATTTCATTCGACGCGATGGGGAAGGGAAGCTCCTTTTGGACACGCGGGTGACGCCATTTCCGACTCCCCGTCCAGCCGCGGAGTGGCTGCCACCGTTGCCGCCTCATTCGGTCGAGAACGTAGGAACAACCGACATCCGGCTGTTCAGCGTGGAACTCAAGAGGCAGCAACGCTGAAGAACTAATAGATCGGGCCGGTCCGAAGCCTTGTGAAACGAAGAGCCAATCGGGAGATTGGCGTTCCTAAGAAACCGGTCTCCAGACCTCGCGGCGGCAAGCGGTTAGGTCACAAGCTGACCCTCCGGACTGCCCGTGCTGTTACAATTCTTCTAAGGGAAACCAAAAACACGCATGTTTGCAGTCCGGCTCATCGGCGTACTGGCGCTGGTCGCACTGAACGGGTTCTTCGCTGCGGCCGAGTTCTCGCTCGTGGCGGTGCGATTGTCGCGAGTGCGGCAGCTCGTGCAAAAAGGCGATATCCGCGCGCGAGTCGTGGAAACGCTGCTGGGCGATTTGCACCGCGTTGTTTCCGGCGTGCAGCTCGGCATTACCCTGACCAGCCTATCTCTTGGCGCGCTTGGGGAAAGCACGCTGGCCGGCATCTTTCAGAACATCTGGCCCGGAGTGGCCGGGACGCGTACGGCGCTACTGGCGCACGCGGCCGCGCTGGCCGGGGCGTTTGTATTGCTTAGCGCGTTGCATGTGGTGGCTGGGGAACTGGTGCCGAAGACGGTCAGCCTGGCGCGGGCCGAGCGCGTGGCGCTGCTGGTGGCGCGCCCGTTCCGCTGGTTTCTGAACACTTTTCGCTGGGCAATCGATCTGCTAGATGGCATTTCCGGAGCCATCGTAAAGGCTCTCGGCGTGTCGGAGCCGCAGGGTCATGGGGCTGCACACTCCACCGAGGAGCTGCAGATTCAAATCCAACAGGCTCGTGAGCGGGGGCTTCTGGCGCCCGGCGAAGAGAAATTCATTGTGAGCGCCATCGAGCTGGGACAAGTGCAGGTGCGGGAAATTATGGTGCCGCGTCCGGACATGCATACGCTCCCCGTGGAATCGACGCTGGACGATGTGATGCGCGCGTTTGCGACCACGCAGCGCTCTCGTATCCCCGTATTTCGCGGCTCGGAGGATCAGATCCTGGGTTTCGTGCATATCAAGGATATGCTATGGGTCCTGCTGGATCGCGAACGGCGTATGCAAGAGAATCTTTCGCCGGCGGCGTTCGATCTGCGCCGGGTACTGCGCGAAGTGCTGATCGTGCCGGAGACCAAGCCGGCCGACGAGCTGCTGGTGGAGCTGCGCAATCATCGCGTGGGAATGGCTCTGGTCGTTGACGAGTTCGGCAGCATCCTGGGACTGGTGACCTTGGAGGATATTCTGGAGCAGGTGGTGGGCGAAATTCATGACGAGTTCGACGTTGTGGAGCGTCCGCTGACGCTGGCCGACGGCGCGGTGATTTTCGATGCGGCGTTGAACGTGCGCGATCTCGACGCCCAATACAACATAGCCTTGCCGGAGGATCCCGCCTACGCGACGGTGGGCGGCTTCGTGCTCGACCAGCTGGGTTTCATCCCCCGCGGAGGCGAAAGTTTCGAGTACGGAAATTTTCGGTTCACCGTGGTAGAAATGGATGGCAAGCGCGTGGCCCGCGTCAAGATCCAGCGCACGCTTCCGTTGACGGTCGAGGCGAAATCAGCCGGATCCACTACCAACGCGGCGCAGCCCGTAGACGTCGCAAAATCCTCGGTCTCCGATTCCTCGGCAAAAACCCGCTAATGGCGCGACACCTCTTGCAGCGCTTTCTGCTTACGCTCCCGGCGCTCTGGCTGGTTCTCACTTTGGTTTTTCTGATGATTCATATCGTACCGGGCGACCCAGTGGAGCAAATGCTCGGGGAAGGGGCCGCACCGGGAGAGTTGGTGCAACTGCGTCACGCGCTGGGTTTGGATCAGCCATTGCTGGCGCAATACGGACATTATTTGAAGCAACTGGCTCGCGGAGACCTCGGGCAGTCTTTCAAGTTTCAAGCGCCGGTGCGGCAGATCATTTTCGAGCGCTATCCCGCGACGCTGAGCCTGGCCTCCCTTGCTCTAGTGGTTTGCGCCACGATCGCCATTCCCGCGGGAGTGCTGGCAGCGTACCGCAGGGGGAACACTGCTGACCGGCTGGTCGGCGTGTTTACGCTTTTCGGTCTTGCAGTGCCGAACTTTGCGCTGGGTCCGGTGCTGATTTTGCTTTTCTCGATTGAGTTGGGTTTGCTCCCGGTGTCGGGACGCGGGGGGCCTGCGTACTACATACTGCCCGCGGCGACGCTGGGCGCGGCGCTGGCTGCCATTCTCACCCGCATGGTCCGGGGCTCGATGCTCGAAGAGCTGTCCAGCGATTATGTGCGCACTGCCCGGGCGAAAGGGCTTTCGATGCGCGCGGTGCTGTTTCGCCACGCCTTTCGCAATGCGCTGATCCCGATTATCACCATTCTAGGCTTGCAGTTCGGAACCTTGCTGGCGGGAACGATCGTGACCGAAACCATCTTTTCCTGGCCGGGAATCGGCAGGCTGACCGTGCAAGCCATTTCTTCGCGAGACTATCCGTTGTTGCAGGGCTGCATCCTGGTAATTGCGGTTTCCTACGTGCTGGTGAATCTGCTGACCGATATGCTTTACGCCGTTATCGACCCTAGGGTGCGGCAGTCGTGAAAGCTCTCGACGTGGTAAGCCAATTTCTGCGGCAAAGTGTTCTGGCTCGCGTGGGATTTGCGGCCGCGGTGCTGCTGGTCGCGGCGGCCGTGCTGGCGCCGTGGATCGCGCCGGCTGATCCCGCGGCGCAGAATCTGCCTGCTCGCCTGGAAGCGCCTTCGCTCGCGCACTGGATGGGCACGGACGAATTGGGCCGTGACACGTTGTCGCGCACGTTGTATGGGGCGCGAGTTTCGTTGCTGGTGGCGATTTCTGTGGTCTGTGGTTGCGGATTTACGGGACTTATCATCGGGATGGTTGCCGGCTACGCCGGTGGGTGGTTCGATCGCTTCGTAAATTTGCTGCTGATCAACGCGTTTCTGTCGTTCCCGGGAATTTTGCTGGCGATTGCATTTGCTGCGTTTCTTGGGCCCGGGATCAGCAAGGTGATTCTGGCCCTGGTGATCACCGGATGGGCGGGATATGCGCGGCTGGCCCGCGCACAGGTGCTAAAGGTCAAGGAATTGGAATTTATTTTGGCTGCTCGATCCCTAGGTGCTTCGCACTTGCGTATTTTGGCCAGGCATCTGCTGCCCAATATTCTGCAGCCGGTGTTGATCCAGGCGACCATCGGAATGGCCGGAGCGATCCTGGCGGAGTCCACGTTGAGTTTTCTGGGGCTTGGGGTGCTGGCGCCGGTGCCGAGTTGGGGAGCCATGCTGAATGACGCGCGAAGCCACCTCTTCGATGCGCCGCACATGGTCATTTTTCCCGCACTGGCGGTAATGACCGCGGTGCTTTCGTTTAACTTGCTGGGAGACGCGTGGCGCGATTGGCTGGATCCGCGCACGCGCTCGCAAATGGCGGCGCTTGAACTGACTCGCTGAATCGCGGCGGCGTACCAAGAGAATTCCAACGGTGCGGCCGCGAAAGTAGGACTATTTGCTCTCGAGGGTTACCGGTGCGCCTCGCCCGAGGGCCAGGTTGCGCGCCGCGTTTCCCTTGTTGACCGCGACCTCGATGTATCCGCTCGATCCCACGTAGGCGACCGGTTCGCCGGTGTTGCCCTGCGCGAACGTGTCCACCAGGCGGGAAACAGCCTGCGTGCCCACCTGAAATTTCACTTTACCGCTCTGCTGGGCATCTCCGCTGAGATCTTCTGGACGGAAATTCGTCACTAGATTGCCGAAGGTGTCCACGCGCAGGACGATGCCCTTCAAGACTCCGTTGGCTGCTTTGGGCCGCGGCAGCGCGAAGCGTTTGTAGTCCTGGATTTCGTCACCCATGCTGGAGGTCTGGCCATTTTTGGAGAGCCAGGCGGCCACCGGTGCGAAAATATCGCGTCCCTGAAATGTCTTGCTCACCGGCTGATTATAGTAATGCTCCACGTTGGCGTGACGCACGACGACGTTGGAGTCCCGCTCGTAGACCAGCGAGAGAACGCCATTGTCCGGCGCGACGAAATATTGGTTGTCCCCGGTGACCAAAAGCGGACGCCGGTCGGTACCCACACCTGGGTCGACGATCACGACGTGGATGGTGCGCGGCGGGAAATACGCGAAGGCCGCGCCGATGGCCAACGCGCCGTCGAGCAGGTCGTAGGCG